>Ga0114970_10001916_pt1 | contig 15587 bp, 12 predicted proteins | sample M_140205_XF_Meta_FD_87030 | JGI IMG/M metagenome (GOLD analysis project Ga0114970, IMG submission 87030) | Freshwater microbial communities from Lake Montjoie, Canada to study carbon cycling - M_140205_XF_MetaG | ecosystem: Environmental > Aquatic > Freshwater > Lake | place: Lake Montjoie... | reverse complement strand
TGTAATTCGCCGTGAGGTGGTATGCGCGCCATTGCGCGGGTGATGCTTTCGCGGACAATATGTCCGCGTCGGTGCAGGCTGCAACTCTTGAACGGTATCCCGCGCAGTTGGAGTAGCTAGATTGAGTAATTCCGCCAAGCGTTCAATAGGCCGCAGCACCGCCTTCGCCGCGATCGTGATCGCCGCGTGGTCGGGCGCGAACGCACAGCAGGCCTATGCACCTGGAGCTGGGACCGAACCGGCAGCCGATTCCAGCCTCGCCAGCCAGGCTGATCTGGGCGCCTTGCGGCGCGCCCTCAACGCTGCCCGCACCGGCGACATCGCGGGGGCTCATGCGGCGATGGACGCCATGCAAGACCCGACCGCACGCAAGGTCGCGCTCTGGGCTCTGGCCGACACCAGCGCCGATAGCCTTGGCTTTTCCGAAATCGACCAGGCCCGTCAGTCTATGGCGGGATGGCCCCGCGAGGCCCGCCGTCTCAACGCGGCTGAAAAGAAAATCGCCACCGCAGGCCAGAGCCCCAAAGCCATCATCGCCTGGTTCGGCAGCCAACAGCCCAGGACAGCTGAGGGTGCCATGACCCTGGCCCAGGCTTACATCGACGACAATCAGACCGCACAAGCCGCCACCCTGATTCGTGACGTCTGGCGCAACCAGGTCTTCGAGGCTGATACCCAGTCCAAAATGCTGGGTCGTTTCGGCAGTTGGCTAACCCCGGAGGACCACGCCCGTCGCGCCGACATTCTGCTATACGGGGCTCAGGGTCCAGCCGCGCGCGACATGCTGCCTCTGCTCGATCCTGACACTCTGGCCATGGCCAATGCCCGCATCGCCTTGCGCAGTAATGCCTACGACGCCGAGATAACGTTCTCCAGCCTCACTCCGGTCCAGCAGGTCTCGCCCGGCGTCGCCTTCGAACGGGCCTCGAACCTGCGAAAACGCAACCAGATCGACGAGGCCTTGAGGCTCTCGGCCTATTTTCCAGCCCTGCCTCCCACCGAGGAGGCTGCAGACCGAATCTGGATCGAACGCCGCGCCCTGATTGCCCAGGCCCTTAAAAATGGCGACAGCGCCAATGCTTACGGACTGGCCGCCAACAGCCGCATGACCAGTGGTGCCAATGGCGCGGAAGCTCAGTTTTATGCGGGCTGGCTGGCCCTGACCCGGCTGAATAACCCGGCCCTCGCCGAGGCTCATTTCGCGGTCCTGGCTGGAATCGGTGTCTCACCAATCACCCGCAGCCGGGCGCTCTACTGGCAAGGTCGCGCGGCGGAGGCTGGCGGGGATAGTCTTGCCGCAGCAGGCTATTTCGGTGATGGCGCGCGCTACCAGACCACCTTCTATGGCCAGCTCGCCGCAGAAAAGGCAGGTCTCAAGACCATCGACCTGGGTGCCGATCCAATGATCAGTCCAGCCGACCGGGCGACGTTTGAGGGCCGGGATATCGTCAAGGCCGCCCGCATGCTCAATGCTGTGGGTGCAGTCGATGCCTTCAAGGCCTTCGTGCTGGCCGCAGACGACCTCCTGCCCAATGCGGCGGAAGAAGCCATGCTGTTCGACTTGGCTTTGACCACAGGCGATCAAGATCTCGCCATGCGCGCAGCCCGCACCGCGGCCACGCGCGGCTTCATTCTTCCCCAGCGCGGCTATCCAATAATTAGTATACCAGAGATGCCGACCAGCGCCGAAACAGCCTTCACCCTGTCGATCGCCCGCCAGGAAAGCAATTTCACGCCCACCGCTCGCTCAGGCGTCGGGGCGCGTGGCATGATGCAACTGATGCCAGCCACCGCCCGGCTAACCGCACGACGCATTGGCGAGCCCTACGCCGAAAGCCGCCTGATCGATCCCCAATACAATATGCGGCTCGGCTCGGCCTATCTGGGCCGGATGATCGACACCTTCAGTGGCTCCTATCTGATGGCTGCCGCGGCCTATAACGCCGGGCCCTCCCGCCCTCCCGAATGGGCCGGATTCTGCGGCGATCCGCGCAATAGCAGCAACGATCCGCTCGACTACATCGAGTGCATCCCGTTCAGCGAAACTCGCAATTATGTGATGCGCACCCTGGAGAGCACGGTGATCTACCGCGCGCGCCTCAACGGCGGCACAGCGCCCCTGACCCTGTGGTCAGACCTCAAGCGAGGGTCCGCCCTGCGCGTCCCATCCACGCCGATAGACGCCGTGATCGATAAAACCGCGGGCCCTGCAAAAACGGCTGCCGAACTGGCCGCCGCCACCACCACCTCTAGTCGCTGACCAATCCATCGAACATTCCGTCCAGCAAGGCCTTGGTCAGTTCATCTGCCGGCGACCATTGACGCCCCAACTGGGTGCTCAGCAGTGGAGCAAAGCCGTGACCCGACGCCCACAACACCTGGGCCGCTGTCGCCTGGGTCGCGTTCCTTAGCCAACCCTGGGCGTCTATCTCGGTAGCGACATCGAGCAGTACCTTGAATCTGCGTTCGCCCATCCGTTCAACCAGGTCCTGACTGCGCGGCGATGTCGCTGCCCAGTCGTAGTAAGGCCTCCATGGCCCCTTCGCAGATCTCGACCAGCATTTCGTCCTTATCGCGAAAATGCATGCAGAGCGCGGTCGAAAGGAGGCAGACCTCCTCGGCAATGCGCCAGATGGTCGCCCCTTCATAGCCAAGGCTGTTGAAGATCTTCGCGGCGACCACCAGGATCTCGCCCCGCCGCTCGTGACTGCCGCCTTTTGGCTTACGAGCCGAACGTCCAGGCCGGGTCAAAACCAAATTGTTGATCTAACGACACTCTGACCAGAGCAGAACGCTTAGGACAGGGCAGGCATTGCAGTAACCGCGAGAAAGGTATCATAACGAATTAAAATCAAAGGCTTAGCCCTCTCTAATCCGGTCAATTTCGGCCGCGTCACGCGGTGCGATACACCCTGCCACTGGACGGGCCTTTAGCGCGCAGCTTATCAAGCCCTATGGCCACTCCTTCCTTCGACCTCGGCAGCGGCCCTACACGCGCCGACCAGCCCTTGGCGCTACGCACAGCGGGCTGGGCCGACTACGCCCTTATCGATAGTGGCGGCGGACTTAAGTTAGAGCGCTACGGCTGCTTCACCGTTGTCCGGCCAGAGCCGCAATGCGCATGGCCACCCCGCCTACCGCAATCGGTCTGGGATGCCGCCGACGCCGTGTTCGACCCAACCGACGAGGACGAAGCCGGAAAGTGGCAATTTTCTCGCCAACCTCCTGAATCTTGGCCCCTTTCCTATGGCGATGTTACCTTCAACGGCCGCTTCACCGCCTTCCGCCACCTGGCGTTCTTTCCCGAACAGGCCGCCAACTGGGCCTGGCTCCAGCAGCGTATTGACGCCGCCAAGGCACCGCCGCGGGTGCTGAATCTATTTGGCTACACGGGCGTCGCCAGCCTGGTCTGTGCCGCCGCCGGTGCCAGCGTCACCCATGTCGATGCCTCTAAGAAGGCGGTCGCCTGGGCACGCGAGAACGCCGCGTTGTCGGGGCTGACCGACCGGCCGATCCGGTGGATAACTGAAGATGCGCGCAAATATGTGCAGCGTGAGGTTCGCCGTGAGTCCCGCTACGAAGGCATCATCCTGGACCCGCCAAAATATGGGCGCGGGCCCGACGGCGAGGTTTGGCGGCTTTTCGAAGATCTAGAGGAAATGTCGAAGCTTTGTGCGACTTTGCTGTCGGAACAGGCATCTTTCCTGGTGCTCAACGCCTATGCGGCGCGGGTCAGCGGCCCCGCTCTAGCTAGCGCCTTGGGCGAAGCGCTCAAAGGCCGTGGCGGCCGTATCGAATGGGGCGAACTGACCCTAGCTGAGGAGCAGGGCCAACGCGAGATCGGCCTGTCCTTCTTTGCCCGTTGGACCGCATGACCGACACCCGAACGATCACCTCCCTGACCAATCCAACGGTCAAGGCCGCGCGCGCCCTGCACATGCGCAAGGAGCGCGAGGAGACCGGGCTGTTTCTGGCCGAAGGCCTTAAGATCGTCACCGAGGCGGTCGAGCTGGGCCAGGCCCCGCGCATCCTGATGTACGGTCGCGACGCCGCCGACCATCCCGTGCTTCAGAAAGCCATTGCCGCGACTCACGCTGCGCAGGGCGAGGTGATCGAGGTCAGTCGCGACGTGCTGGAAAAGGTAGCCAAGCGCGACAACCCCCAAGCGGTGTTGGGCGTGTTTGAACAGCGCTTCACCCCGCTGAACCAGCTTGAGCCCCATGCCGCATGCTCTTGGGTGGCCTTGGAACAGGTGCGCGATCCCGGCAATCTCGGCACCATCGTACGCACGTCAGACGCGGCCGGCTGCGGCGGAGTCATCTTGGTCGGCGAATGTTGCGATCCATTCTCTGTCGAAGCCGCGCGCGCGACCATGGGTTCGATTTTTGCGGTCCCAATTGCCCGGGCGACCACCGCTGAGTTCCTGGCCTTCCGCATTGCATGGCCGGGATGCGTAGCGGGAACCCTGCTGACAGCGACCACAGACTACAAGGCCGCGCACTACACCCGCCCTACCCTGGTGCTGATGGGCAACGAACAGCAGGGCCTCAGCCCCGAACTAGCCGCCACCTGCGACGTGACGGTGAAAATCCCCATGCGGGGTCGCGCCGACAGCCTGAACCTCGCTGTGGCGACCGGGATCATGATTTACGCCGCGACCGCTTAGGTTCCGCGCGGTTTCGCCCGCGTCACCGGCAGGGCCGCCGCAGGGTCATCCGGCCAGACGTGGCGCGGGTAGCGGCCCTTCATCTCGGCCCTTACCGCCTTCCACGATCCGGCCCAGAAGCCGGGCAGGTCCTTGGTCACCTGAATTGGCCGGTACGCCGGCGACAGCAGCGCCAAGGTCAGGGGGGTTGCCCCAACCCTCGGATGCTCACGCAGTCCATAAAGTTCCCCGACCCTGACCTCGACGCGTGGACCGCCCTCGGCAGCGTAGTCGATGGCAAAAGTCGAACCGGTCGGGGCCGTAAATCGCGGCGGTGCCTTCGCCTCAAGCTCGCGCTGGAGATCCCAGGGCAGGCTGTTGCGCAGAACCTCTGCAAGCGCCGCGTCAGAAAGCTGGGAAAGACTAGATCTGCCGGACAGCAGCGGCGATAGCCAGTCCTCCAGGCGAGCCAGCAGTGGCCCCTCCTCCAGATGGGGCCAGCCCAGAAAGCCTGCGCGCGCCCTTAAAGCCCGACTGGACTCGCCTAGCGGCAAGGCCGATAGGCCCTCATTGCGCACCTGCCTCAGCTGGGCCGACAGCACCACGGCGGGATCCAGGCCCTCTAGCGTTGTCTCGCTAAGCGTCAGCCGATCCAGCCGACGAATACGAACCGCTTTCAGCCGCCCCTTGGCATCCGTCGACAGCCGTTCCTCGACGTTAATCCGCGCGCCGAACTCGCTTTCCAGCAAGGCGGGATCGAGCGGTGCCGCCAGTAGAATACGATCCCGCGCCTCCCCGCCGCCAAGTTCAGCGATGGCCAGCCAGGGCTCTCGCGCCAGAATATCCGCCGGATCGAGCCAGGCACCCCGTCCATTGGCTAGTTGAAATTCTCCGGCATTGCCTCGCGCCTTGGCGACCCGTTCGGGAAACGCCGTGGCCAGCAGCAATCCGTCGTCAGCCACCGGTAAGGTCACAGCGGCCTTAGCCGCCTGCGCCCAGCGTCCTGCCAGGGTCTTTGCATCTCGGGCGCGGGGCGAGCTATCTCGGCTGAAGGCCTGCCATCGACTGCGCAAGTCTGTATCGCGGCCGCCCAGGCCAGGTTCCGACAGCAAGACGGCAATCTGGGCGGCGCGGTCCTGTTGCCCACGCGCCCCGGAGGCGACAAGCATATGCGCCAGCCGTGGCGCCAGCGGTACGGCGGTCAAAGCCTTGCCATGTGTCGTCAGCGCGCCGTGCGCATCCAAAGCACCCAGCCGTTCCAGCAGCCCCCTCGCCTCCGCAAAGGCACCGCTAGGCGGAGGGTCAAGAAAGTGGAGGCCCGTCGCATCACGGGCACCCCAACGGGCCAGGTCTAGGGCAAGGCCCGAAAGGTCGGACTCCAGGATTTCCGGCCGGGCGAACGGTGCCAGGCCCTTGGTCTCCGCCTCGTCCCACAAGCGATAGCAAACACCCGGTTCCGTGCGCCCCGCTCGTCCGCGCCTCTGGTCTGCTCCCGCGCGTGACACACGCACCGTGACCAGCCGCGTCAGGCCGCTCGAAGGGTCAAAGCGCGGCACCCGCGACAAGCCGGCGTCGATCACAACCCGAACCCCCTCCAGAGTCAGGCTGGTCTCTGCGATAGAGGTTGCCAGCACCACCTTACGCTCGCCCGGCGCAGCTGTTGCGACGGCGCGGTCCTGTTCGGCCAGCTCCAGCGCGCCATACAGCGGCGCGATACGCACGCCGGCGGGCAGTCGCCCTTCCAACATTGCGTGGGTACGGTGGATTTCCGCCTGACCGGGCAAAAAGACGAGAATTCCGCCGGTCTGTTCGGCCAAAGCCGTGCCCACCGCACGGGCCGCGCGCTCCTCCACCCGCAGGCGATCATCGCGACCGACATAGATCGTCTCGACGGGAAAGGCCCGGCCGTGGCTTTCCACCACCGGTGCCGCCAGCATTGCGGCCAGGCGCACGTCGTCCAGCGTCGCCGACATCGGCAGAAGGCGCAGATCAGGCCGCAGCAGATCTTGACTATCCAGCGCCAGCGCCAGCCCCAGGTCAGCGTCTAGGCTCCGCTCGTGAAATTCATCGAACAGCACCCCGGCCACGCCGTCCAGCGCAGGGTCATCCAGGATCATGCGGGTGAAGACGCCCTCGGTGACCACCTCGATTCGGGTCGCGGCGCTGACTTTTGATTGCAGCCGTACGCGCAGACCAACGGTCTGGCCCACAGCCTCACCCAGGGTCGAAGCCATCCGCGCCGCGGCCGCCCGCGCCGCCAGTCTGCGGGGCTCCAGCAGCAGCAGCTTGCCGCCCGATACCCATGGCTGATCCAGCAGAGCCAGCGGCGTGACCGTCGACTTTCCCGCCCCAGGCGGCGCAACGAGAACGGCGCTGGGGTTTCCCGCCAGCGCCGCCTTCAGTTCGTCGAGAACATCATAGATCGGAAGCAATGGGCCCCGTCCCTACTCCGCCAGCACCGTCAGCTTCTCGCGGGCGCGGGAATGCCAGTAGGCGTAGCCGAAATAGACCACCATCCCGATAGCCATCCAGATGAACAGACGCAGCCAGGTCGGTCCCGGCAGGCCACTGATCAGGAAGATGCAGCCGCCGATGCCAAGTGGGGCCGTGACCCAGACGAAGGGTGTTTTGAAACTCCGCGGCAGGTCCGGCTGACTGATCCGAAGATACATCACCCCGGCGCAGATCAGGCCGAAGGCCAGCAGGGTACCCATCGACACCAGTTCGCCCAACACGGAAATGGGGAAGAGTCCGCCAACGATACCGGCACAGAACGAGGTGATGACCGTTCCCCACACAGGGGTGCGAGTCTTCGGGTTCACTCGCCCGAACATGGAGGGAAGCAACCCATCACGGCTCATAGAATAGAAGATACGCGACTGACCATAGAGCAGGCTCAGAATTGTCGAGGCGAGGCCAATGGCAACGGCGATATTCACCGCCTGCCGCAGCCACGCCAGTCCGGGAATGGCGCCCAGGGCAATCGCCACCGGCGCTTCGTTGTTGAGTTGGCTGAAGGGCATGATGCCCGTGATCACGAGCGACATCAGCAGGTAAAGCACTGTGCAGATACCGAGCGACAACAGGATGGCGATCGGCATGGTCTTCTGTGGGTTCTTGGCCTCCTGCGCGGCGGTGGAGACGGCCTCAAACCCGATATAGGCGAAGAAGATCACCCCAGCGGCAGTGAGGATGCCACGATACCCGTAGTGGCCGAGCGGGTCGGCAGCGGTTGGCTCGATCCGGGCCGGAATGAGTGGATGCCACAAATCAGGCCGGATATGGGCGAAACCAAAGGCGATCACAGCAAGCACAACCATGACCTTAAGGCTGACGATAAGATTGTTAACCAGGGCGCTCTGGGTGATGCCGCTAATAAGAACCACGCCCATCAGGAACACGATGCACATCGCCGGTAGGTTCAGGTAGCTGCCGGTCTCGACTAGGTGATTGCCGTCAAATGTGAAGGGAGCGCTACTCCAGGCCGCTGGTATCCCAACGTCAAATCCCTTTAGCATATCATTGAAATGCCCCGCCCATCCGGCCGAAACTGTTGCGGCCGCCAGGCCATATTCCAGGATTAGATCCCAGGCGATCAGCCAGGCGACGAACTCGCCCAGTGTGGCATATGTATAGGTATAGGCCGAGCCAGATACCGGGATCATCGCCGCCAATTCGGCGTAGCACATGGCCGCAAAGATACAGACGATCCCGGCGAGCACGAACGACAACACGATGGCCGGTCCGGCATTGATCGCGGCCTGCTGGCCGGTCAGCACGAAGATTCCACCGCCGATCACTCCGCCGATACCCAGCAGGGTCAGAGAGGGCACGCCCAGCGAGCGGCGCAGCGTATGCTCGCCATCTTCAGAGGCTTGCGCGAGCAGCACCTCGATGGGTTTTTTGGTGAATAGTTTCATGATGTTCCCCGCCCGCCGCTCTAGCGCATCGAAGTAGGGAACATAGGCATGCCCGCAAGCCCTCGGCAATCCCGAGGCCTCAGGCATCCGGTGCCGCCCTGTCAGCGGTCAGTGTAACGCCCACCGACGCAGCGATAACCGCTGCGATTGCCAACCCTTGCGGCGCAGTCAGGCTCTGGTGCAGGAACAGCCAGCCACACGCGGCCCCAATCGCCGGCTCCAGGCTCATCAGCACCCCAAAGACCCGTACGCTCATCCGGCTCATGACGATCATCTCAAGGGTGTAAGGCAAGGCCGTCGATAACAGGGCAATACTCAGGCCTGGCAGAATGAGCGCCGGATCGAGCAGCGCCGCACCAGCCTGGATCACGCCGATCGGGATTACCAGCGCCGCGGCCACCAAGCACCCCAAGGCCGTGGCGCGCGCGCCGTGCTCAGCACCGGCCAGACGCCCGGCGACGATGTAGCTCGCCCAGCACATCCCTGCCGCGAGGGCGAACACTACACCTAAGGGGTCCAAATCCGTCGCACCGCTCAGAGGCGTCATAAGCAGCAGGCCGCTCGCTGCCAGTCCCACCCAAATCAGGTCCCGACCCTTACGGGAACTGAACGCAGAGAGGGCAAGCGGGCCGGTGAACTCCAAAGCCACCGCAACCCCCAGCGGGATACGCGCCAGCGCTTCATAGAGAGAAAGGTTCATCGCCCCCAGCGCCACGCCATAGACCAGCGTCGACCGCAACGACCGCCAGGTCAGCGTCGCATTCCACGGCTGCAGGGCAATGGCCAACATCACCGCACCGAACCCCAGCCGCAGCGCCGAAACGCCGGCAGGGCCGGCTATAGGGAAGACACCCTTGGCCACCACGGCACCCGCCTGGATCGAAACCATGGCGGCGATCAGCATCCCCACCGAGGCGGCCATCGGCGGCGATACAGGTGGACGCAGCTTGGGCGACGGGTTGGCCATGGCGGATCAACTACGCTAATATGCGATCCAGGGAGACCCGATGCCAAAAGTCGCTAAACCCAAAACCGCCAGCTCGATCGATCTTTCATACGAAACATCCCAAGTTGAATGGGCCCTCAGCGGCTGAGCCACCGTGACACAGGCCCTTTCGATAGACAGACTGCCGTCAATGACCGTGTGGCGTGCTGTTTCAAACGTGAAACGTGCTGGACATGCGCTTGGTCCAACCTGTTGCAATGCGAATGACGCCGATTTCGTCCCTAGGCCCTTTATCCGCTGCCGTGGTATCGTTGGCCGGGGCAAAGATTCTGATAGTCGACGATGACCCAGGTATCCGCGACGTGGTTTCCGACTTTCTTGGGAAACACGGCTATCAGGTCGATAAGGCGGGCGACGCGCGCGAAATGGACGCCGCTCTGGCCCGGGGCGGCGTCGATCTCATCGTGCTCGATGTGATGTTGCCGGGCGAGGACGGTCTTTCGATCTGCCGCCGCCTAGCCTCCGCCGACGGCCCCCCGCTGATTATGCTGAGCGCAATGGGCGAGGATACCGACCGCATCGTTGGCCTCGAAATGGGTGCTGACGACTACCTGCCCAAGCCATGCAATCCGCGCGAACTTCTGGCACGCGTGCGGGCCGTGCTGCGTCGGCGGCAGGAACCCGTCACGAGCAGGGACCGGCCGCTGGGTGCAGGCTGCGAATTCGCCGGCTGGCGGCTTGATTTGGTACGGCGTGAACTGATGAATGCCGAGGGCGTGGTGGTAAACCTGTCCAGCGGCGAATTCTCCTTGTTGCGCGCCTTCGTCGAGCGGCCACAGCGTGTGCTGACCCGAGACCAACTGCTGGAACTGGCGCGTGGGCGTGACACTGACGTCTTTGATCGCGCGATCGACGTGCAGATAAGTCGGCTTCGTCGAAAGCTTGAGGATCGCCCTGGCGATCTCATCCGAACCATCCGCAGCGAGGGCTACATGTTCGACGCGAAGGTGACCCGGACATCATGAGCAAGACGAAGACGGCAACGCCGCTTTTTCTTCAGGCCCTGGGCCTGATCCTGGCCACGCTTGCTGCCGCATGGGTGTTCAGCGGAGCCGTGATCTTCATGTTGCCGGCACCGGTGATCGACGTCTATCGCGTCAGTGAAGTAGCGCAGGCCGTTCTGACACAGCATAGCGTCAAGGCCGCCGAAGGCCGCACCATCGTCATCAAAAAGGTGCACCACCCGGTACTGGGCGAGGATGAGGGTTCACGCGCCACAGCATTCAAGGAGGTCCTGGCCAGCCAGCTGGGAGTTGCCGGAGACGCGATTTCCCTCGCGACCTACCGCGCGCCACGATGGGCCTTCCGCCAACCGACTCGGTCCACACCAAGAGGCAGGGCGGGCGGGCGCACCCGCCGCGAAGGCGGGGAACCCTTTGTCTTTGGTGCCTTCCAGCTTTCGGTGCAACAGGCGGACGGTAGCTACAGTCTGGTCGAACCCCGCGTCGCCTTACGCCTCGACAGCTGGCAGAGCCGCACGTTGCTAATCTATGCCCTTGCCGCCCTGATCGTCTCACCCCTTGCCTGGCTGTTCACCCGCCGCCTGACTGCACCAATCGCCGCTTTTGCCAAGGCCGCCGAGCGCCTGGGGCGCGACCCTCGCGCGCCGCCGCTCGCGCTCAAGGGCTCCCTCGAGGTCAATGAAGCCGTCGAAGCCTTCAACAATATGCAGGGCCGACTTGGCCGCTATGTCGAGGATCGCACAGCCATGATCGGGGCGATTGCCCATGACCTACGCACCCCATTGACGCGCCTGAGGTTCCGAATCGAGTCTGCACCGGAAGAAACGCGCGCCAAACTGGCCGCGGACATCGACCAGATGGACGAGATGATCTCCGCTGCTCTCTCCTTCGTCCGCGACGCATCGCAGTCCGGCGGTCGCGCCAAGGTCGAGCTATCCTCCCTGGTCGAAAGCGTGGTTGATGAGGCGGCAGAGACCGGTGGCAAAGCCACCCTGACCGAAAGCGAGCCGGTGATAATCGATGGCGATTCCCTCGCCCTGCGCCGCCTGCTGACCAATTTGATCGACAACGCCGTTAAATACGGCGGCGGTGCCCGCGCCAGTCTGCATTCTATGCCCGGCTTCGCCGTCGTGGAAATCGAGGACGATGGCCCCGGCGTTAATGTTGAAGAACTGGAGCGTGTATTTGAGCCCTTCTATCGCCATGAGCCGTCACGTAGCCGAGTCACCGGCGGGATTGGACTTGGCTTAGCCGTCGTGCGCTCGATTGCCCGCGCCCATGGCGGCGACGTTACCCTCCATAACCGACCCGGCGGCGGCCTCAATGCGCGCGTAATGTTGCCGGCCTGATAAGCTTCGGTGGAGGCGCGGTAATCTGGCTGCAATACACCTGCAAATAGGTGCCCTTATGCGCCAATCTCGTATAGTCAGTCCTCGTTCAGCGTCTCTCGGAGAAACTCCAGTTCATGGCCCTGTCGCCCGCCAACCGCAGACGATCAAAGATCACCCCGCCGCGCCTGATTATAGCTGGCGGCGTCGTGCTGGCACTTGCCGTTGGAGCCTGGCTTGTGCTCAAGCCGAAAACAGATGTGACCCCCTACCGTATGGCGGAAGTGACGCGGGGAGACGTGACCAGTTCGGTCTCCGCCTCGGGCACCCTACAGGCCTTGGTTACAGTTGACGTCGGCTCTCAGATCAGCGGCCAGATCAAGGACATCAATGTCGACTTCAACGACAAGGTGAAGAAGGGCCAGGTCCTGGCCACCATTGATCCCCAGACCTATACCTCGCGCGTGCGGCAAGGTCAGGCGCAGGTCGCGGCCAGCACAGCTCAGCGCAACCAGGCCCAGGCCCAGGCCGCCGTGGCCATGGCCAATTACAACCGCACCAAATCCCTGTTTGATAAGGGCTTCGTCTCCCAGGCACAGGTCGATGCCGACCTCGCGGCCTATAAGGCGACCCAGGCCAGCGTGGCTTCGGCCGCCGCACAGATCGCCAGTTCTCAGGCCGGACTGGCCTCAAACCAGGTCGACCTCTCGCGCACCACGATCACGGCCCCAATCGATGGAATCGTCATCGACCGCAAAATTCAGGTCGGCAATACAGTAGCCGCTAGCCTGCAAGCCCCGGTGTTATTCACAATCGCCCAGGATCTGTCGCAACTCCAGGCCAATATATCGGTCGGTGAGGCCGATATTGGCCAGCTCAGGGAAGATCAGACGGTCAATTTCACCGTGGATGCCTTCCCCGATGACAGCTTCACCGGGACCGTTACCCAGGTGCGCAAGCAACCCACAACCGCCCAGAACGTCACCTCCTATGTGGTGATCGCCCAGGCGGCCAATCCTGACATGAAGCTGCTACCCGGCATGACCGCCAATGCCGATATCGTGCTGCAAGAGCGCCGCAATGTACTCAAGGTTCCGACAGCGGCCCTGCGCTGGAAACCGGCTGACGCGCCAGGTGCTGTGGGTGCCGGGAGGCAAGCCGCAGTCGGCGGCGCGACAGGGGCAGCGGGTGGCGGCGGGTTTGGTGCTGGCGGTGGCGGTTTTGGTCCTCCAGGCGGTGGTGGCTTTGGTGGCTTTGGCGGTGGTGGTCAGAGTGGCTTTGGCGGCGGTGGCCAGGGTGGCTTCGGCGGCGGTGGTCAGCGCGGAGCCGGAGGCGCGCAAGGCGCGGCGTTCCTTGGTCAACTGGGCCTCGATGCCGCCCAACTGAAAAAGGCGCAGGCGATCATGGCCGAGGTACGCAAACAGGCGCAGGCCGCAGCTGGCGATGATCGCACAAAGTTGCGCGCAGCGATGCAGACCGCCAATCAGGCTGCCTTCGCGAAGATCGACGTCCTGCTTAAGCCAGATCAGAAAGCCAAGTTCGCCACACTCCGCGCCACATTTGGCCAGCGCCGTGGCGCGCGCCAAGCCGGTGCTATGACAGCGGGCACAGTCTATGTGCTGCGAAAAGAAAAGCCGGTCGCCGTAGCCGTCAGGGTTGGCGGCACCGACGGTACCAACACCGAGATCCAGGGTGAGCTGATGGCCGGAGACATGGTCATAACCGGCGGCGGTCCCAAGCAAAAGGTTCAGGCCCGCAGCTTGTTGAGCGTGGCCGGCGGCAACGCGGCGCGCGGCGGTGGCGGCGGCCGTCCGGGCGGCTGACGGTGATGATCGAAATCAAGGACCTGACCAAGATCTACCAGATGGGCGACGAACAGGTCGCGGCTCTGGCGGGCGTGAACCTGCGGATTGACCGCGGCGAACATGCCGCGGTGATTGGGCCTTCCGGTTCGGGCAAGTCTTCGCTGATGAACATCCTTGGCGGGCTGGACCGACCGACAGGCGGAATCTATGCGTTTGAAGGAGAGGATGTGAGTCACCTCGACGACGACCAGCTTGCTGAGTTCCGCTGTCGTCGCATTGGCTTCGTGTTCCAGTCGTTCCAGCTTCTGCCCCGCCTGTCCGCGTTGCAAAACGTTGAACTGCCGATGGCCTATGCTGGCCTGCCATCCGCTCAACGCCGCAAACGCGCCACTGAGCTTCTCGAACGGGTGGGCCTGGGCTCGCGGCGCGGCCACCGCCCTAATCAGATGTCTGGCGGCCAGCAGCAGCGTGTCGCCATCGCGCGCTCACTCGCCAATAATCCCGACCTCATCCTGGCCGATGAGCCTACAGGTGCCCTCGACACCGCGACCGGCGAAGAGGTGCTGGCCCTGTTCAAACAGCTCAATGGAGATGGACTGACCCTGATTATGGTCACTCATGACCCAGGTGTTGCCGCCCAAGCTCGCCGTAAGATCGCCTTTCGCGACGGCAAGATTGTCGAAGACATCCGGACCGATCTGTCATGACCCTTGCCGCCCCTACCCGGCTTGAAATCACCGCCTCGACCTTATCAGTCAAGGATCTGGTTGGCTTCGCCAGCGGTGCCATCATCGCCCACCCCATGCGCAGCATCCTGACGTCGCTTGGCGTGGTCATCGGTGTCGCCGCCGTGGTCATGATGACCTCGATTGGCCTGGGTGCGCAGAAGCAGGTGACAAGCACTATCGGTGCTCTGGGCAGTAACCTGATTATCGTGCGACCGGGACTGCCGCGCGGCGCGGGGGGCCAGGTGGTGCGCCAAGCGGCTGGCGGCGGCATTACCCTCACTGAGGCCGATGCCACGGCGATCAAAATGGGTGTAGACAATGTGACGGCCGCGGCCCCGGTCGTGAACGGACAGGCCCAGCTATCGTCGGACAATGCCAACTGGAGCACCCGCATCGAGGGCGTCACACCCGACTACCTGACCGCGCGCGATGACAGCCTAACCCAAGGCCGCATGATCGAGGACCGCGAGGCCCGAACTGGTGATAAAAAAATCATCCTGGGCAAGACCGTCGTCGACAACCTATTCCCGAACGAGGACCCCATCGGCAAGCGCGTCCGTGTCGATGCCACACCGTTCGAAGTTATCGGCGTCCTGGCTTCCAAGGGCCAGTCAGGCTTAGGCCAGGATCAGGACGACCGGGCAATCGCCCCTATCGCCGCCGTGCGCTCGCGCATCGTTGGCCGTTTCGTCAAAGGAAATTCAGTCCAGACCGTCTATGTGAAGGCCGCCAGCGCCGAAGACATGACCACCGTGCAGGAAGACCTCACCAACATGCTGCGCGACCGCCACCGGATCCGCGACGGTCAGGACGACGACTTCAACGTGCAGAACATGGCCTCCATCCTGGAAGCCACCAAGGCTACGACCCAAACTTTCACCATCCTGCTGGCCGCCGTTGCCGGTGTTTCCCTCGTGGTTGGCGGGGTCGGGATCATGAACATCATGCTGGTGGCGGTCACCGAACGTACCCGTGAGATTGGCCTGCGCATGGCGCTTGGTGCGCGGCGATCCGACGTCCTGTACCAGTTCGCACTTGAAGCCGTGTCGCTGTCCCTGTTCGGCGGACTGATTGGCCTGGCAATCGGTGTGCTGGGTGCCCTGGCTGCCGCCAAGCTGGGCAACTGGCCCACGGCCATTCCCAGCTGGGCCGCCCCGCTGTCGGTCGGCTTCTCGGTCCTGGTTGGCCTGGTG
>Ga0114970_10001913_pt1 | contig 15597 bp, 10 predicted proteins | sample M_140205_XF_Meta_FD_87030 | JGI IMG/M metagenome (GOLD analysis project Ga0114970, IMG submission 87030) | Freshwater microbial communities from Lake Montjoie, Canada to study carbon cycling - M_140205_XF_MetaG | ecosystem: Environmental > Aquatic > Freshwater > Lake | place: Lake Montjoie... | reverse complement strand
CGGTGGAGGGACGTGCGAGTTACGCGCATCTTAGAAGACCATCACGATTTCCATTTCACCCCAAATCCTGTCCTCTATGAGGACGAGGAAATGGGGAAAATTCCGTCGCCGAAGCGAAGGGATTGGCGGTTGATTCGCCTAGGGCTTTTTAGGCTTAGCCGCAGGCTTGGCTGCTGGCTTGGCTGCTGGCTTGGGCGCTGACTTAGCTGCTGGCTTGGGCGCTGGCTTAGCGGTTGGCTTGGGCGCTGGCGCAGTTGCTGGCTTGGCGGCGGTTTTGTCTTCGCCGTAGCTGGCTTGGCTGCCTTTGAGATTCCGCTTTTGGATCCAAGGCATCAAGGCCCGCAACTTCTCCCCGGTTTTTTCGATGGGGTGCTTTTCGCCTTCCTTGAGTAGGGCGTGATATTTCTTGTAACCGCCCTTGTATTCGTTGACCCAATCCTTGGCAAATTTGCCTGATTGAATGTCTTTGAGGGCCGCCTGCATGCGCTTCTTCACGCCGGCATCGATGATTTTTGGGCCGACGGAAACATCGCCCCACTTGGCCGTTTCCGAGATGGAAAAGCGCATTCCCGCGATGCCTGCTTCGTTCATCAGATCGACGGTCAATTTCAGTTCGTGGAGGCATTCAAAGTAAGCCATTTCGGGTGCGTAGCCGGCTTCGGTGAGGACTTCAAAGCCTGCTTGGACTAAGGCACTGGCACCGCCACAGAGAACGGTTTGTTCTCCAAAGAGATCGGTTTCGGTTTCTTCTTTAAAGGTCGTCTCGATGACACCACCGCGGGTTCCGCCGATGCCTTTTGCCCAAGCCAAGGCGACTTTTTTCGCCTGTTTGCTGGGGTTTTGGTAGATGGCGATCAAAGTGGGGACTCCTTTGCCTTCCGTGTATTGACGACGGACGATGTGTCCTGGGCCTTTGGGGGCGACCATGATGACGTCGATATCGGTTGGCGGAACGAGGGTCTTAAAGTGGATGGAGAAACCGTGACTGAAGACGAGGGTCTGGCCCTTTTTGAGATTGGGGCGGATGTCCTTTTCAAAGGCGTCGGGTTGCTTGGTATCGGGGACGGCGACAAAAATCACGTCGGCTTTTTTCACGGCTTCGGCGGTATCGAATACAGGAAAGCCTTTCTCGGCGGCGACGGCGCGGGACTTGGAGCCTGGGTAAAGTCCGACAATTACTTTGACGCCTGACTCTTTGAGGTTGAGGGCGTGGGCGTGGCCTTGGGAACCGAAGCCGAGCACCGCACAGGTTTTGCCCTTCAGAACGGCGAGATCAGCGTCTTTGTCAGTATAGATTTTCATGGGAAATGAGTTGGTTTAGATTGGGTTAGAGTGGTTTATTGGGATTTTCTGGCGAGGGCGACTCGCCCTGTTCGGGTGAGTTCGGTGATCCCAAACTTGCCCATGAGCATCAGAAATTTATCGAGCTTTGATTCATTGCCGGTGATCTCGATGGCGAGATTATTGATTTGGACATCAATGATCTTGGCCCGAAAAATATCCCCGATTTGCATCACTTCCGCGCGGGTTTCGGAATTGACACTGACGCGCATGAGGACGAGTTCGCGCTCGACGACTTCATCGTCGCGAAAGTCTTCGATGACGATGACATCGATGAGCTTATTGAGCTGTTTGGTGACTTGTTCGAGGGTGGTGTCGTCGCCTTTGACCACGATGGTCATTCGGGAAGTGGTCGGGTCGAGGGTCGGTCCGACATTTAAGGAATCGATATTAAATCCTCGACCGCTGAACATTCCAGCGATCCGGGTGAGAACACCGAATTTGTTTTCAACGAGAACGGAAATGGTATGGCGCATGAGGAAAAGTGGGTGACATTGGGGAGAGGCGCGCGCGGAGTCAAACCGAAATTCTGGAGCGGTCAGTGTCTGGGGCGGTCTCTGGACGGGGCGCACTGGTTTCCCTCGACACTGCAAAGACCCACCTGCCACGATTGGGTAGTGCGTCTGATTGCTCTCACGAAAGCCGAAACCGCTCTTCTGGAGCCATTCCAAGGGCTTGCCTTGGAGTGTGTTCACTTCCCGACGAGCGTTCAGGGTATCGAGCGGGCGGGTCAGGAAATCGTTCTGGCGGGGACGGTGGGTTTTGATACGGAATCGCAACCCACCTTTAAGTGTGGGGAGAAAAGTCGTGGTCCACATATCGTGCAGTTTGCGCTTCGGGACCGGGCCTTTATCTTTCAACTTCACCGGCCCGAGTGTCGGGCGTTGGTTGCTGATTTGTTGCATTCCGAAGAGGTTTTGAAGGTGGGATTTGGATTGCGGAACGATCGGGCGCAGATTCGGTCCACTTTGGGGGTGACGCTCCGAGGGATTCTCGATCTCGATCATGTCTTCCGTGAGCGTGGGTATAAGGGACAGATCGGGGTCCGCGCGGCCGTCGGCACCGAGCTCCAGAAAAACTTTCGGAAGTCGAAGAGGATCACTACGAGCAATTGGGCGGCGCCAGATCTTAGTCCGAGGCAGATGCTTTACGCTGCCAATGACGCCTTTGCGGCGCTGTGCGTTCTGGAAGCCTTGGGTTTGAAGGACCGACAAGCCCCGCTCCCGTGACTTTTGCGTTCGACAAAATCAATGGCAGATTGTTGTTTAGCAGGATGAGACTTTGTCGCCACCATTGGATCTCCTTGCTCGCCGATGTTCGACGAGGCGTCGGAATTTGTATCTTTTCAGCAGATCTCTAGGCTTGTTTTTCATCGCCGATGTATTTTTTAAATCTCTTCCCTGATCTTCGCCAAAAGCTCGTCGAGCGGCCTCGTTCGTGGCTGGTCACTGGGGTTGGCGGTTTCATTGGCTCCCACCTACTCGAGACCTTGCTCCGCCTAGATCAGCGGGTCATTGGTCTGGATGATTTTTCCACGGGTTCACCGAAAAACCTCGAAGAGGTTCAAGCCGCGGTTACTCCCGAGCAGTGGTCTCGTTTCATCCTCCACCGGGGATCCGTCGCCGACCTCCCCACCTGTCAGATGGCCACCCGAGGCGTTGATTTTATTCTCCATCACGCGGGATTTATTTCCGTGCCGCTCTCCTTGGAAGATCCCCTCGGTTGTCACGAAACCAATGTCACGGGCACTTTAAATGTGTTGCTGGCGGCTCGCGAACACGGAGTTCAGCGGGTCGTTTATGCGAGCAGTAGCGCGGTCTATGGCGATGATCCTCGTCCCACAAAAATTGAATCGCAGATCGGGCGTCCTTTGAGTCCGTATGGGGCATCGAAGCGGATCAACGAAATCTATGCCGATCAATGCTTCGCCCATTATGGGTTGGCGAGTGTCGGGTTGCGTTATTTCAATGTCTTTGGTCCCCGTCAAAATCCTACGGGAGGCTATGCGGCGGTCATTCCGCAATGGATCACCGCGTTAGTGCGTGGGAAAGATTGTCAAATCCATGGTGATGGCGGCATCACGCGCGACTTCTGTCATGTCCACAATGTGGTTCAGGCCAATCTCCTTGCGGCGACCACTGAAAATCCGCGGGCGCTTGGGCAAGTTTTTAATGTTGCTCTTGGGGGAAGCACCACCCTGAGCGCCCTTTATGAGATGATCGCGAATCGGGTCGCCTCCGTGACGGGTCGCCCGGCAAAGCCCGTCCACAAAGGGCCGCCGCGCCCCGGGGATATTCAGCAGAGTTTGGCGGAGATTACGGCGATTGGTCGCGAACTGGGATTTGACCCGCAAGTCAGTGTTGACGATGGTCTTGAAGAAACCGTCCGCTGGTATGCCGCCCAACTGGGGTAGTTTCCTCAAGTTTCAACTCCGCTTTTCACTCTACTCCCTATTGGTTTCCTTGCTTTTATATGTCTGAACTCTGGTCTGCCTTACGTCCCGAAGCGCTTGAGCAGCTTTCTCAGCGCGATTATTCCTCAGCCACTCTTGCCGAGCGGCTTGCGACCAGCGGAGTGGATGCGGGAGAACTGATCGCCAACCGCGCGAGTCTGGGGGGTGCGTGGATTCCGGGCGTGGAAATTTTCCCTCGGAAAATCTATCCGCAAAGGCATCGGGGATTTTTCGGGGAGTTTGCGCGGATGGGCGACGGAGCGTTGGCGGCGATCGGTCTTTGGCCGAGACAATGGGCATCGGCGCGAATGTTTGCGGGCACGGCGAAAGGGTTTCACATTCACCCGCCGTATCTTCCTGAAAACACCACCGCCGAGGCGTGGTTTGCGCGACTTTATCAGGCTGAGCCTGTTGACTTTACGCTGCGGCCGTATGATCGCGAGCAGTGGGACGCGATGTTTTTTGTGCAAGGAAATGTGGAGATGCTTTTGGTGGATGAACGGGCGGGGATGGCGCGTCGGACGATGCGTTTTCTGATTGAGGGAGATGATCAAAGTGGGCCGCATAACGCTGGGGTGGTGATCCCTGCGGGGGTCGCGCACGCCTTGAGGGTGGAGGGTGCGGATGATGCGATTATGGTTTACGGCACGAGCACGGAGTTTCAGCCGAGCTTTGAAGGGCGGATTGCTGATGGGGTGGAGCGGGCGGCGCTTCCTGCGGAGTGGGTGACCTATCTCGGCAAGTAGCGCTGTCTGGGAGCTTGGCGATGATGAATTCCCGATGATCAACGATCCGCGATTTCCTCTGAAATTTTTTCCGAAGGTTTTCGTGAAGATGGGCGCTTTTGCTTTGCGGAGGAGGGGAAAAAGGACTGGGGGTGCGGCGTTAATTTTGACGCTGGGGATGCTCGTGCTGCTTACGGGGTTAATCCTGGCGTTTTTGGTGATGACTCGGTCGGAGTATCTGGGGGCGAAGGGGTATGAGGGGGAGACCAATGCTCGGTTGCTCACAGATTCTGCGGTGAATTTGGTCATCGGGCAGATCCGGGAGGCTTCGACGCAACCTGACTTGGCGTGGATTTCTCAGCCGGGGTTAATTCGCACTTTTGATGTCAAGGGTGCTCCGGTGAAAAGCTACAAACTGTATTCAGCGGATAGCCTGATTGAGGATGGGAGCTTTAACCCTGCGGAGAATGCGAAGAGTGGCAGTGGAGATTTGCCCCCAGCGTTTCCCGCGGCGGATTCGCGGAGTTGGGAGCAACAACCGGGGCTTTGGACAAATCTCAACGCTCCGGTGGCGGACCTTACGCGGACCGATCCCTTTGATCCCGCGAAGAAACGGCCACTGATGGTCTACCCGATCTTCGACGGCAATCATATCAACTCCACCGGTCAACTTTCGCTGAATAAAGACAGTAGTGTGGATGTCGAGGGATTCAAAGTGGATGACTACGCGACGCGGGGGGTGGCGATGCCAGTGAAGTGGCTTTATCTGCTCAAGGATGGGACGCTGGTGTCTGCGAAAGCCTCGGGGACGGCTGGCGATGTGGAGGTTTTGGTGCCAACTGGGCATCAGCAAACGGCTCAAGGAGAACGGAATAGCGTGGTGGCGAGGGTGGCGTTTTGGACGGATGACGAGACGAGCAAGGTGAATATCAACACGGCATCGGAGGGGACATTTTGGGATACCCCCCTTTCAAATGGGCAACCTGGGGTGATGGCGGCGGCGGCGACTTACGCTTCGAACCCCGAGGCGGTATTTGAATGGGATTTGGCTGATCGGCAGGGGGCCCAAAAAGAGTATCAGCGTTATCCTGGTCATCCTGCGACCACCTGCCTTTCGCCGATTTTTGGTCGGCAGTTACTCCTTCTTCCGTCGGTGAATGGGGATCGGGCAAAGATGGCCGAAGAAATTTTTAAGTTTAGCCCGCGGGTTTCGGGGGCTGAATATGAGAGTGCCGATACTACCTACATTAACCCGACCGCGGATTACTCCTCCTTGGCTGGCACAGCTCGCGCGGGCGGTGGAATGGGAGACTTGAGCGGAAAATTTGTTACGCCTGACGGAGACCGGCTTTATTCATCGATCGATGAGTTTTTGTATAACCCGAAGTTCGGGACGAATGCCCGGCTTCCGTGGAGGCTGGCCCTTCCCGCTACCAACCGCAATACCACTGGGGAGATGCTGGAAATGGGGAAGTTTTTCATCACCGCGAGTAGCAAGGCGCCCGAGCAAAATCTTTTCAATTTGCCACGGATTGCCATTTGGCCAGAGCAAGTGGAGGTTGTGGGAAAGCCGAGTCGGCGGACGGCCTTTGATAAACTGATCGCCTTTTGCTCCACCCTTGGGCCCAAGGATGGTTCGGACCCCAGTCATCCTGCTTTGCCGTTCTATTTCACGAGGCAGAATGGCGATAGTGCGACGGTCGACCTGTCCGCGAGGAATCTCGAGTTGATGAATTATTTGAAGGGGCTCACCGCTCGGCCGGTTCCTGGGTGGGATGCTCAAGGTGCGGCGGCGAATACCTTTGCGGATAAATATCAGGAGGATCGAAATCAAATTCTCACTCTGATGTTTGACTATGTCCGCTGTACCAATCTTGCGGACCGCTCGGAGAAAGGGGTGGATTCGTCTTACACGCAATCTTTGTCCACTGGGGCGGTGGGATACTTTGCGCGCAATCCTCTTTTGGGGCAATCGACTCTTGGTCAAGTGGTGCCGATTGAAATGCCTGACGGCACCCGGGGGATTGGGCGGATCGCCACGGTTTCGGAGTTGGCGTTGGTGGTGGTGATGAAGGGACCGGGTGAGCTTCCGGAAGCGGATCAGACCAAGAAGACGAAACTTCAGGTGGTCTTGTTGCCGAAACTTTTTTCTCCGATGGCGGGATTTTGCGATCTTTCGAATAATCTGCGGCTGAGTTTTGAGGACATCGAGATCACCTTGAAAGAGAAGAAGAGTGGCTCGGTGAAAAAGATCTTTCAGGAGTTTAATGACCCTCGTTTTACCAAGCAGCCGACGATGTACGACATCGGGCGGGTGGGGACGCCGGTGGGATTCGATTCGAAAGTCGGGGGGACGATTGGTTGGAACCGCTTGTGCGAGATGAACAACGGGTTAGGCGACGGGGAAACTCCGATGCCCGCTCCGTTGGATTCTGCGGTGCCGAATGCCGATGTGGTGGTGAGTAGCGATCCTGAGAATACTTTGACTTTTCAAGGGACGGTGACCTTAAAGATTTCCGCGCCTGCGCAATCGACCCCGATGAACTCGATGAGTGAGCCCGTGATTCAGACGATTCGGTTTCGCTTTCCTGAGCAGGAAGTGCCGATGCCTGTAGCCTCTCCGCCCCCTGATGGTGAGGCGGGCGTGCGGTTCTTTATCAAGGCTGGGACAGGGACGGGATCGAATGACAAGGGGATCACGGGGTCGGCGGCGGATGCCAATACTTCCCGGTGGTATGCGGGGCGAGGGGTCCGGAACTGGACGGGAATCACCAGCCAAGACACCGTCCGTTCGTTGGCGTTTACTGGCAAGCCAGCGGGATCACCTTCGGCGGGATTGCAGGGCGACCTTCGGCTAATTGCCGCTCGCAAAGACATTTCCGCCGATTATTTTGCGCCCTATAATCCGACCGCCTACGCGGTCAAGACCGAGCGCAATGCGGGGAGTCACGGTCTGCGGCATGGGTTTCCGTTAAAGGGAAGTGAGCCGGGGGCGATTTATGGGCGGCTCGTGGAAGGAATGACTGGCTATCTATCGCGGGTTTTGGAGCCTGATCTGCCGGCACCGATTAATGGGGTTCGGAATATTTTGGGCCAGGCTGGCGACTGGGATACGGGGCCGTTCTTGATCACCGATGGGGCCTACTGCAATAAGCCCGATGAAGGATCGACTCCGCAGCAGGCGGTTCAGGATGGCGATGGGGACGATTGGGATTTTAAAAAGCCCGCGCCTTACCTTGGGGACAACAGTGTTTTTCAGGATGTCCTTTTGGAGTCGACGACCTTTTTCTCTCCCAACCGGATGATTCCATCGGCGGTGATGTTTGGATCTTTGCCGACGGGGGTGAAGCGGAATTATCCTTGGCAGACGCTCCTTTTTCGGCCGGCAAAATACTATCTTCCTGGTGGCGATGGTCAGCCATTTACGGCCACGGCCGCGAATCGCTATGCCTCCATTGAGCACCCTGGAAGTGGGAAGTATGGCCCGTCCGATCACCTGCTTTTGGATCTTTTTTGGATGCCCATTGTTGAGCCCTACGCGATCAGCGAACCTTTTGCCACCGCAGGAAAGATCAATTTGAATCATCAAATTGTTCCCTTCACGAACATCCGCCGGGACACGGGGATTCGGGCGGTTCTCAAGTCGGTAAAAATCACCGCGATGAACCCCGATCAAAAAGATTTGGATGGCAAGCGGTTCATCGAGACTTACAAGCTGATAGGGAATCCTGAGTCTGGCGATAGTTGGGGCGGGCCTGCGGCTTTTGGGGTGATTTCGCGTCGGTCGATCGACCTCGACAACACCTTGCGACTGATCACCGATCGGCTCGATCGGAACAAACCTTTCATCTCGGCTTCGGAAATCTGCGATATTCCGCTCATTCCCAAGGACGTGCCGATCGTTGCCAACCTGCCATCTCCGATGCAACCGCACGTCAAGGTGGGGATCGAATCCACCACCCCCTTGGCTGGTTTTGACGCTAAGTTAAAGACTTTCTGGGATGCCCATAAACTCACGGGAGACAACGGTTTAGAGAAGCCTTACGCCTTGATTTACCCGCGGCTCACGACCCGCTCGAATAGTTTCACGGTGCACGTTCGGGTGCAGACGCTTGCTCAGAATGTGCGGAACAGTTCGTTTATCATCAGGGCGAGCCAGAACCAGCCTACGGGAGAGTTCCGGGGATCGTTTTTGATTGAGCGTTATTTGGACGCCAACTCCGCGGGATTGATCGATAGCGATGGTAAGCCTGCGAAGTTGCCCGCGAGTGGCGATGCTACGGGACTGACCCTCGGGCCCTATCGTTTCCGGGTGGTGAGCAGTAAGCAATTTAGTTTGTAACCGATGGTGGGGGAGGGTTTTGGAGGATTAAAAAGCCTTCACTCCTTGAGGGGTTTTACCAACCCATAGACGAGGATTTTGAAAGTGTCGGGGAGAATTTTCGGGGGCCGTTGACGGGCAAGTGGTCCGTCTGCTGTCGGCCATTCCAAAGTGGCGGCTGGGAGGTAGATTTTGTGGGTCTGGAGGTCGAGCGCCATCGTCGCCGCTCCGGGAGCCGTCTTCAGAGTCTGGAGAGCGACGAGTTTTTCAGGCGTTTCCGCTTGGGCAATCGTGACCGTGCCGTCGCCGCAGGAGGCAAAGACGAATTCGGTGAGAGGATCGAAGGCGTTGGCATCGACATCTTTGCCAATGCGGATGGAGTCGATCACCCGTCCAGTGCGGCTGTCCATCATGAGGAGGAGTCCATTTCGACAGCCGACGAACAATCGGTGGTGTTTGGGATCGAAGGCCATTCCGTAGGGTATTTCTCCGGGGGCAGTTGGCCAGCGTTCGAGCATCGTATGAGTTTTTATATCGATCACCGCCACGGCGTTTCCATCGGCGAGGTTGCAGTAAATGCGTGCGGCGTCGGGATCGGCGACGGCGAATTCTGGGGAAGCGCCTAAAGGAATCGTGGCGACGATCCGCTCGGATTTGGCGTCGATGACGGTGGCGGAGTTGCTTCCCGCGTTGAAGGCGTAGATTTCTTGGCGGCTGGGTTCATAGACAATGGCATCGGGATTTGTGCCGGTGCGGATGGTGTGGAGGGTCTGATGCGATTGGAGATCGACCACGCTGACAGAGTTTTTATTGCCATTGGAGGAAAACCCTTTTCCGAGGCCAGTGGCAATGGCAAAGCCATGGACGCCAAAGGTTTCGGTGATGGTGGCGATGCCCTGATTTTTCTCGAGATCGATGACTTCAATTTGGGTGGAGTGGGCGACATAGAGTCGTCGGGAGACTTGATCGATGGAGAGAAAGTCCCAGCCACCGGAGCCTTTGAGGGGGATTTCTTTTTCAAGAGTGTAGAGATCCGCGGCTGCCGATGAGAGTGACGGAATGGAGGCGAGGATGCTCCAGAAAATCAGGCGAAGGATGATCATAGAAAAATCAGGAGCGGTGGAGGCGCTAGCGATTCCGTAACGGATGCAGGCCGTGAAAGCCGAGGAGAAAGTGATCTTTGCGGAGATTGCCGATGGGGATTTGGGGCTGGGATTCAACCTCCTTGGGGATGAGGGAAAGGATCGCGAAGGCGGGGTGGTTTTCTGCAACGATTATCCGAATGAGCATCGGCATCGACGGCTTCTCCTGGAGGGTGACCAGCGGGTTTTCTGGGCTGGCGATTGAGGCGGCTTGGACGGCGATCAATAAAGTGGATATTGCCATGGGCGGCTAGTCGTGAGGAGATGGGAACGCTTGTCGAACTGCATCTCCAGGAAATTTTTGGTCCGCTTCACCGTGTTGATTTGTGCGGTGGTGGCGTTGGGGGCTTTTGGGGGACTGGCGTTGGGTGCGGAGGTTCCGAGTTCGTTGAAAGTCGAGGGATTGCGCAATGCTTTTCGGGTAACGGACCGGCTGTTTTGTGGCGGGCATCCTGAGGGGGAGGGGGGTTTTGCGGAGTTGGCTCGGCTGGGGGTGAAGACGGTGGTGAGTGTGGATGGAAACAAGCCTGATCTGATCACTGCTCATAAATATGGGCTACGGTATATTCATTTGCCCTTTGGGTATGGGGAGATTCCGCGGCAGCGGATTATCGAGTTGGTTTCATTGGCGAAGGCGGAGGTGGGGCCGATCTACGTGCACTGCCATAATGGGAGGTATCGGGCTCCCGCGGCCGTGGCGGTGATGAGGGAGTCGATGGGGGGGTGGAGTGTTGAGGAGGCGGAAGCGTGGTTGAAGCGTGCGGGGAAAGGGAATGTTTATGAGGGACTGGGTCTTTCGGTGAAGGAATTTAAGCAGCCGACCGTGGGTGAACTGGTCGCGGTGGGGGAATTGCCTGAGGTGGGAAAAACCACTGCGGAGGTTGATGCGATGGTGGCGATCGACAGTGGATTGGAGATATTGTTGGCCGACCAGAAAGTGGCTGGGCAGCGGGTGTCTGGGCCTCGCGCGGAGGCAGTGGAAGCCACCCGACTGATCCTTGAGCAGTTTCGAGAATTGCGGGAGTCGGGGGCGACGGCGCATCGGCCACCGAAGTATCAAGAGCTCGGCGTTGCCGCTGAAAAAGTGGCGGAAGCATTGAGGAGCCAGCTGATGGAGACGAAGCTCGAGCCGCGTTTACTAGCGGTCACTTTGAATCAACTTGGGGAGAGTTGCTCCGCCTGCCACCAGACTTTTCGCAATCAAGCGAAGGTTGATCGTCGCCCCGCACCTTGAGAGTGGAGGCGGGTTGGTGGCAGCGCGTTCCTTCCCGAAGGCGGGAGGATTTTTTAGATATGGATGGCGTGGCCGACGGCGGCTTCCACGGCTTCGCGCACTCCTTCGCCGAGAGTGGGGTGGGCGTGGATGGTGGCTTCGATGTCTTCCCAAGTGGCTTCGAGGGTGATGGCGAGTCCGAGTTCGGCGATCATTTCGGTGGCATCGGGGCCGATGATATGGGCGCCGAGAATTTCGCCGTGCGGTTCACCGATGAGGACCTTGACGAAGCCTTCGCTTTCGCCGATGGCGCGGGCTTTTCCGCTGGCCATGAAAGGGAATTTTCCGACTTTAAATTTCCGTCCTTTTTCTTTGGCGGCCCGTTCGGTCAAGCCGACGCTGGCGACCTGAGGATGGCAGTAGGTGCAACCTGGGAAAACCGTGACTTTTTTCGGTTTGAAGTTGGGGACGAACATGCCTTCGACCGCCTGAAGCGCTTCATAGCTAGCGACATGGGCGAGCCACGGTGGCCCGATGATATCACCGGCGGCAAAGATTCCTGGGACAGTGGTCTCGTAGCGGTCGTTGGTTTGGAGATAACCGCGATCGGTCAGCCCGAGTTTTAAGCTCCCGCCGGGGAGGAGGGGAGAGACGCCGATGGCGACCAAGCAGACCTCGGCTTCGAGGATTTTTTCGGTGCCGGCGGCATCGGCGACGGTGATTTTCACTCCTTGAGCGGTGACCTCCGTTTTGGTGGTTTTGGTGGAGGTCAAAAATTGCACGCCCTGTTTGGTGAAGGACTTTTCGAGGGTTTGGGAGACCTCGGTATCCTCGACGGGGAGCAGGTTGGGGAGCATTTCGACCACCGTGACTTTGGTTCCGAAGGCATTGTAGAAGTAGGCGAATTCGATGCCGATCGCGCCCGCTCCGATGATCACGATGCTCTTTGGTTGGGTGGGGAGATTCATCGCTTCTTTGGAGCTGATGACGGTCGTTCCGTTGAAGGGCAAGCCGGGCATGGGGCGGGAAACGCAGCCCGTACCGATGAGAATTTTTCCTGCGGTATGGGTTTCCACCTTGCCGTCGGCGAGGGTCACTTTGACTTCGCCCGCTTTATCGAGACTGGCAGAGCCCCGGATGGAATCGATTTTGTTTTTCTTGAAGAGAAACTCCACTCCAGCGGCGCCTTTATCGGAGACGGTGCGGGAGCGTTTGATGATGGCGGACCAGTCGTAGCTTAGGCCTTCGATTTTGAACCCGAACTCGGCCGCGCGGTGGGCCATGGCGTGATACATCTCGGCGTTTTTGAGGAGGGCTTTGGTGGGAATGCAGCCCCAATTATTGCAGGTTCCGCCACCGCGTTCCATTTCTACGCAGGCGACTTTTTTGCCGAGCTGGGCGGCTTTGATTGCTGCCACATATCCGGCGGGCCCGGCACCGATCACTATTAAGTCGTAATTAGCCATAAGAAAGAATTTGCGAGATGAGGTTGAATTGGTTGCTTGCGGAAGTGGTCTGAAAAAGCTTGGCGAGGATGGAATCGGGTGGGGAGAATGTCGCGTCTGGGCGCTGCTCGTCAAAGTTTTTCCCGAAGGGTGAGATGGGCTTGTCGGGATCAGGCGGAGAGTGGGGCGACATCCACGGCGACGGTCATTTGGGGTTCGCCTCCACCGATGACCACGCCCCGGAGGGGGCTGACATCACTAAAGTCGCGTCCCCAAGCCACGGTGATGTGGCGATCTTCGGGGAAGAGATGATTGGTGGGATCGGCATCGATCCACCCGAAGTCCGGAGACCAAGCGGAGATCCAGGCGTGGGAGGCATCGGCACCGACGAGGCGGGTTTTTCCGGGAGGCGGGAGGGTTTCTAAGTAGCCACTGACATAGCGTGCGGGGAGACCGAGGGAGCGAAGACAGGCGATGCCGAAGTGGGCGAAGTCTTGGCAGACGCCGCGCCGATTTTGAAAGAAATCGGCGAGGGGGGTGGCGACCGTGGTCGCGAGCGGATCGAAGTGAAAGTCGCGATGCATTTGGGCGGTGAGATTGCGCAGGCCGTCGAGGAGAGGCTGGCCGGGTGGGAAGGCGGTGGCGGCGTAGTCGGCGTAATCGGGGTTGCGGGTGACATGAGGGGAATCGAAGCGGAACTCCCCGGTGATCGTGGCATCGGTGAGGAGGGAACCGGAGCAGGCGAGGCGAACGGATTCCCATGGGGGGGAGGAGGTTGGGAGGATGGGGGAGACGACGCGGACTTGGCTGCGGGCGGTGACGATTAATTGGGTATGGGGTTGGACGATGGAGAAGAAGGAAGTGGGGGTTTCGTGGAAGTTGATGCGGTGGTGGATGGACTGGGGTTCTGGGGAGATTTCCAGATGAAAATCGAGTAATTCTTGGTGGGGGAGCGTGCGGGGTTGGAGATGGGCGAGGTGATGGGAAAGGGTGACTTCGGAAGTGTAGGAGTAGGCGGTGCGGTGGGTGACTTCGTAGAGCATGGCAGGGTGGCGAAGCTGAGTGGTGGTTGATGGGGAGGCGGGCGGTGGTTAGCTGAGGCGTGGGCTGAGGTGACTGAAATAGGTGGAGCCGATTTTTGCGGAGAGGTTGGTGAGGCTGGTGGAGAATGACTCGAGAAGGGTGGTGAGAGCGGGGGGTTGGCCGTGGGGGGATGGGGTAGTGAGTTGAGGAATATTGGCGGTGGCGAGGGCGGCCGCGATGGTGGGGAAAGGGGCGGGGTCGAGGGGTTGGTGATGGATCGCGGGGAGGGCGGCGCAGTGGAGGAGAATGGCGTCGGTTTGGAAAGCGAGGGATCGGGGATTGGTTTGATCGGTGAGGAGGAGAGCGAGAGTGGGGGCGAGTTTTGGGAGAGCCCAGTGGAGGTGACGATAGGTCATCGTGCTGTCGGCGTATTCGAGGAGAGGGGGGAGGGCGGCGACGCCTGTGGGATCGGTGTGGAGGATGGCTTGGAGATTGGCGGTGAGATTGAGGGCGCGTTCGATGCGGCGACCGAGGGTGAGAAAGCGCCAGGCCTGACCGCGGGTGGTGTTTTCCATTTCCATTCCGCTGAAGGCGGCGAGATGAAAGATCAGCTGGTGGAGAGCGGTGAGGATGGTGCTGGGGGAGGCGCGGTGGAGTTTTGCGGGGAGTTCGGACTGGAGGCGATTGAGGATGCGCCAAGTATCGCCACTGAGCCGATCGCGGACGCTGGCCATGAGAGAGCCGACTTTGGCGAGGAGAGAGTGAATGCTTCCAGGTTCTTCGGAGAGAACGAGTTCACGGAGAGCTTGGGCGAGTGCATGAGGGGTAAATTCTTCGGTAAAGCGTTCGGGGAGGAGTTCCCGCGAAGCGAACCATTGGGCGAGAGCGCGGAGTTCTTTTTCGTCGTCGGGACCGCCTTCGCCCGCGAGTCGACTGAGTGCGGGGCGGAGTAAGCGGGTGGTATCTTCGAGGCGTTCGGCGTAGCGACCGAGCCAGAAAAAGTTTTCCACCACTCGGCTGGGGAGAGAGGCGTGGGCGCGTCCGCTGCTGGAGACGGAGGCGCCCGTTTCGATGATTGGGGATGGAGCATGGGGTTTGCTGGAGAGCACCCAGGTGTCCATGCTAGCGCCACCGTGCTGGGAGGAGACGATCGAAGACGTGGTCGAGGCGGCGACGCGGGCGAGGCCCCCGGGGAGGGCGATGAAGCCATCGGAGGTGGCGCCGACGAAGCAGCGGAGGACGAGGGGTCGGGGTTCGAGTTGGTGGCCATTCCAGAAGGGAGCGGTGGAGAGGGCGACTTCTTCTTGGCCGACAAACTCTTCGGGGTGCATTTGGATGCGCTGGAGGAGTCGTTGTTGGGCATCTGGGGTGAGGGTGCGGGCAAAAATGGGTTCGGCGTGTTTTGAAAAGCTCTGCTTGATCACGCGTTGGGGGAAGTCGTGGAAGAGGGAAGCGCGGGCTTTTTCTTGGCCGCACCACCAAGTGGCGACATTGGGAATGAGGAGGTCTTCCTTTAAAAGATGGCGGGCGAGTTTGGGTAAAAAAGCGAGGATGGCGGGTGATTCTACGGCACCGGAGCCGAGGGCATTGGAGATGGCGACGTGGCCGGCTCGGGCGGCTTCGAGCAAGCCAGCGACCCCGAGAAACGAGTCGCTGCGGAGTTCGAGGGGATCGCAGTAGGTGTCATCGACTCGGCGAATGATCACATCGACGGGTTGGAGGCCGTCTAAAGTTTTCAAGAAGACGCGGCGTTGGCGAACGGTCAAGTCGTTGCCTTCGACGAGGGGAAGGCCGAGGTGGCGGGCGAGGTAAGTGTGTTCAAAGTACGTTTGGCTGAAGGGTCCTGGGGTGAGGAGGACGAGGTGTGGGGAATCGGTCCAAGGGGCGAGGGAGCGCAGGCCTTCTTGGCGAGCGGCAAAGAATCCGCCGAGGCGT
>Ga0114970_10001911_pt1 | contig 15600 bp, 40 predicted proteins | sample M_140205_XF_Meta_FD_87030 | JGI IMG/M metagenome (GOLD analysis project Ga0114970, IMG submission 87030) | Freshwater microbial communities from Lake Montjoie, Canada to study carbon cycling - M_140205_XF_MetaG | ecosystem: Environmental > Aquatic > Freshwater > Lake | place: Lake Montjoie... | reverse complement strand
TATTGTAATAGTTTTGTACTTTGTAGTTTCTTTGTAGGAATAACCTATGTTGAAAATAAAAAAATATGTTGAACTTGATACAAAATATGTTGAAAATCGGGTCATTTATGTTGACTTTGAGGGCATTTATGTTGAAAATGAAGCCATTTATGTTGACTTTATGGTGAATATATGTTGACTTTGAATATCGTTTTTGGGGGTTAGATTGGCAATATTCAAAGTATTCATGTTGAAAATGGAAACAAAAAGAGGGGCATATAGCCCCCCTTAATATCATTCTTGGATTAGAATTACTTCTTCACCATTGGCATAATCATGCCCAGAGATGGTTCGGATTCCTCCGCCTTGCGATAGGCATCTGCCATCATATTAATCTTCTTATTGGCTAACATCTCCTGACGCATTCTTGCGTACTTACTAATTCCCATCTCGTAACTTGGGGCCTCCTGCATAGCACCACTGCTTAAGTGGCTGGCTATAATATTGAATTTTTTTATCATGATATGGCAAAGATAAGGAATGTTTCGGACTGCCAGATATGTGTAGTAAAGGGGTTATCCCCCCCGATTTGCGTGCCGGACCCCCTAAGAAAGTCACTTTTTTTTGCCGTACCCCCTCCCCATTTTGACATTTTAGCCCCGTTTTTTTTGCCTTTTTTTGTGGCTTAGCCCTTGCTACCATTGGGATTGCGCCCCATTTTGCCCGTATACATTAACCCCAAAAAATACGACCTTTCGCGTAACTCATTGATTTTCAACAACTTACATTGTGTCTTCGAAGACACAACCCCACATTTTTGCAATTATATTAGGTTATATCATTTCTTTGTAGTAGTATTGTGAGGTCATTTAAGACAAACACATGAACAACCAACAAATTGCGACTATCGTTAACGGAATGTTAGCGACCGCCCCGACAAAAAAAGCCCTTTCATTGGTGGCTATCAAAAATTTAAGTTCAAAAGTGAACGACGCTGAAAAACAGCGTTTCATGACGTCCTTAGAACTTGCACAACTTTTGGCGCAAACGAAAAATCAGTTCGAAGAGTTTTTTGTTGCAGTAAAAAATGCCCTCAAGGACGGAGGCGCGACCTCAAAAGACATGATTTCAAAGGCTGATTTTATCAAGTTAGTTTATGGTTTCAAAGCGTCGTATTACTACAAATTACTCAAGGTGGGTGAACTACCTAAAAATGTAGTAAACAAATTTATAGACAAGTGCGACGAAGCCGAAAAAGAGGGCAAAGATTTTGCCCGTTCCATTGAAGCCCTAAACACATGGGCTAAAAACTTCGAAACGCACAAAGGCGAAGCCGACGCGGACGCGGAAAGCATCGCCGACCTAAGGAACGGAGGCGAAAAAAGAGTCGTTAAAAGTGCCTTCAAGTTCGAAAATATCAAGGTGACTTTTTTCGAAGATGGTAGTTTTGAAACCAATTCGACCGCCCTTGAAATTCGCGAAGTATTCGAATTGTTTACCATTACTATGGTATCCACCTTTCCACAAAAGAAAAAGACGACCGCCAAGGAAAAACAAATTCTTTCCAATGTGCAAAAAGAAAGAGTCAAAAAGATAGCGACCTCAATAGACCTATTTTAACCTAACCAACCCACACATCAAAGCCCCGTAATTACGGGGCTTTTTTGTTTATAGCCCTTTCTAATTAGTACCCAATAAATAGCCCCGTACATGGGGCTTTATTGTTTATATATTGAATTTAATTTTAGCCCCATTTTAGCCCCTATAAACAACTATCTTTATCCTTTGTATACTTACCTATTACTTGCCTATCAAAGTGCCTTAAATAGCCCTTAAAATGCTTTATTTAGTTATACTATGTTATGGCACTATTCAAAAACTTTGTTTTTGTATGTGGAAATTTACGACCGCTTCGCATGTGGTGGAAATGGCAAGCCAAAAAAAATGTCTTCGAAGACACAAAGACGCGAAGCGGATTTGTAAAAAGAGAAACGGACGCGAAGCGGATTTGTAAAAGGCACGGCAAATTTATTTGCAGTGAATTAGTCAAGAGACACGGACACGGCAAGAAACGGACACGGCAAGGCTCCCAGTTCACAACTGCAAACGAAACGCAATCTGATTTGGCAATATGATATCTTTGTACTATCTTTGTAGTATTGAATTAAGGCAAGGAAACGGACATGGCAAGAAGCAATAAATTGACAAAGGCAAGTGTCTTCGAAGACACAAATACTCACCAAAGATTTGGTGAGGCGATGTCAAAGACGCATCGTTTTGATGCGGACTCGTCAAGGCAAGCCCAATTATTCACAGTTGCAAACACATCGCAATTAGATTTGGTAATGTAAAACCTTTGTAGTATCTTTGTATCGTTGAATAAGCAACCAATAAAACTAACATGAATAACCAACCAAAAATTGTGTCTTCGAAGACACTATCAGACAAGGTCATTATGCAGTTAATGACATTTAACAAATGCACCCATGCAAGGGCTGTGTTTATGTACAAGGAGATGCTCGAAACCATCGCTGACTACTACCTACTCGAGAAAGTGTCTTTGAAGACACAAGGACGCAACGCGGATTTGTCAAGGCAAGAGATCGAAGTATTTGCAAGTGATGTATGCAATGCCTATGGCTTAATCGAAGACCACACTAAGCAACTAACAAAACAACTATGCTAATCGCACTCAATCAAATCGTAAACAACGGAGGCACGCGTCGTGTGTTGGTGAAGGCTGACTCAATCAACTACATGGCATGCAAAGAATCTGGCTATGGTGCCGTCGTGTATACATTCATTGGATGTATATGTGTATTAGAAACGGTGGAACAAATCAATCAATTAGTGTCTTCGAAGACACAAGAACTCGACGCGAAGCGTTGAGGAGTAGTAACTTAAAGCAAGCATATGAAAAATAAATGGTTCTTAGGTGAGGTTAGTGTTGGGTACAAACGCACCGACCTCGACGACACGCTCGTCAAAACTCAGATTCGGAACTCAAATTCCGCAGTGAACTTCTTCCGTGGTATCTTTCCCGAGGAGGTGATGGAACACCACGAGGAGATGTGGGTGGGCTACCTCAACAATGCCAACCGACCTATCGGGTTCATGCAGTTGTCGAAGGGCAACACCAATTCAACTGTGGTTGGTATCAAGGCACTTGTGCAAGGTGCGGTGATGTGCAATTCATCGGCAGTGGTGATGATGCACAACCATCCAAGCGGGAACAAACAGCCGTCAGAGGCGGACATATCCCTAACCAAACGAGTAAGGCAAGGGCTTGAACTCTTCGACATCAAATTGGTCGACCACATCGTGCTAACTATGGACTCATACACATCAATGGCGGAGGAGGGCTTACTACAATGATAAATGTATACATAGAGACGAGCGTTCATGCGGAGTGGGTTGCCACAATCCAAGACGAGTGGACATATATGAAATTGCTTCCAGCCTTTGAGAACTTGGCACTTGAGTGGGGTGGAATAGTAACCGAAAGTGTCTTCGAAGACACCGATACGCATCGAAACGATGCGGACTTGTCAGATACCAAATTAGATGAGATGATTCTCGCTGTGGGCAATGCTCAATACCAATTAGAGATTGAGTACAACTCAGAGTTAGACAGCAGAGATGGTATAATATGGAACTTAGAACAACTATCAAAAGTAGAACTACTATTAAGAAACCTAAAATCATGAGCAAAAAGAAACAAACATCGCAAGAGATGTTGGCGGAAGCCATCATCCACATGCACCCCGTTTACGCCGCGTACTTGCTACAACGCATTCAAAGTGACACGAACGCATTGGTGAAGCAAATCCCGAGGATCTATGAGAAGGATAGAATCGACACGGCAAATGGGAAATTTGGGTTCTTCAGTCCCGATTTCTATGTCACCTATGCGAACTCCTTAATCAAGGCATTCAACGACATTGACGGCACCGATGTGCCACTTGTAGAGTACGAACAGAAACAATTAACCAACTAAAAACAAAAATATGAACGACCAAATCAAAATCATGGAAGAAATGGTGCAACGCACCGAGTTAAACTTACAGCAGATGCAAGCCCTACTTGCTGAAGCCAAGGCAAATCATGTGTCTTCGAAGACACTATCAGACGAGTTCATTGCGATAATCGCTGAGAAATTGTCCGAAAGATTCAGAAACGAATACGACCCAGCAGAGGTGGTGGACAGTAATACAGATGTGTGTGGAATGGATATAACTGTATCCTTGGATTGGGATTACAGAATGGAGAGAGGATTACAAGATTGGTTTGTTGAGCAGTTAACATGTATGAGAGATGAATGTTAAGGAGATAATCTTCGGTATGCTCACTGAGAACACGGGCGCGCACTTCCTCGATAGTGGAGGTGCGTATGGCAGGGCATGGGAACGGAACCAAGGCAAGACGATGGCGGACTTCGAGGCGGAGCCAGATCAACAATTCACATACCACAAGAGTGGTAATTGGTTGGAGAGGCGGGTGTCGGTGTTCCATTACCTAAGCCAACTACAAACGGATTGGATTTGCGATTACTTCAATGCGATGCCCTGCGGTGATTGGGATGCGGACGATGAGGTGTATGGCGTAAGTCAGTTCCAATGGGATTGGCTTACCAACAAGTGCGAAGTGAAGGTGGATCGAACTTTCAATACCTACAATGGGGACTCAGACCTATCTCAGATACTGCAAGGCAGTTGGCTTACCATCAACGACGAGCCGTACCTATTACTGCAAGTACATGGTGGATGCGATGCCCGTGGTGGGTATACGGATGCCAAGTTGTTTCAGTTAAACGAGGAGGGTATGATACACGAGTATCTGCGTGAGTACATGGATAGTTGTGAGACCGACGAGGAACTACGCGAAGGCTACATCGATGCAGTGGACTCGGACGATCCAAGCATTACCTACACGAGCGATCAATTAATAGACATGATGACAAACCATGTGTCTTCGAAGACACAACTCCTCGCCGAAAGTTCGGTGAGTGATTGTCAAGGCAGTGTCGCCGACGACACCGACATCAAGATGAGAACTTGTACAAAGTGTGGCTCATCGATGGAGGAAGGCTATGTGTTTAGAAGCGGAGAAGAGTATGCATGCAGTGACGATTGCCGTGATGCAATTTGTAGAGACAAGTACAATACCACATGGGTAGAAGAATACGACGAGGAATCATACTTCACAGAATTTAATAAATAAAATATGGTAGCACAAGAAATTAAAGTAGAGAACATCTCGGTAGAGATTATTTACGACAGCGTAGCAGAAAACCCACGAGAGTGGGACAATGCAACTAAGTTTGTCATGTTCCACAAGCGGTACGATTTACCCAATGAGTTAGGCATTCGCAATGAGGACTACGGATCTTGGGATGAAATGCAAGAAGCATTGGACAATCAGTACAAATGGGTGTACCCTGTATTCATGCTCGACCATAGCGGGCTGGCATTCTCAATCAATTCATTCGACTGCAAGTTTGACTCGGGGCAAGTTGGCTTTATAGTCAGCGACGAAGGCACACCCGAGGAGGCGTACATGCATGCAACATCGGAACTGAAGACCTACGGGGACTATGCGAACGGCGATGTGTATGGATTCAGTGTCTTCGAAGACACAGAATTATTGGATTCATGCTTTTCGTATTTTGGATGCGACCACGAGACAAGTGGGCTTAGGAGTGAATTGAAAAGTTTTTTAATGGCAACTACAACTGAAGAAATCACAAAACAAATCTTAGACAAACTATCATGACAGACCAACAAGACGCCTTGAACTTCACGTTCTTAATAGGCAAGACAATCGCAAGCGTTCGCTACATGAGTGAAGCGGAATGCAAGAAACTAATGTGGCATAGCAGACCATTGCTAATCAGATTTACTGACGGCTCTTACATCATACCCCAATCAGACGACGAGGGCAATGATGGCGGGGCTATATACTACGAAGGCGACACCGGAGCCGTATTAATCCACACACTATGACACAAATAGAAAAAGCACACGCATGGCTTCAAAGCAAGGGCTATGACTCACATATGTTCGATACGGACTTATATGTGACACTATGGGACAAAGCATTAGACGAACCAACTGACATCCATGTAAGCACTGCCGAGATTGAATACCGAGCAGACCTATGGGACAGCCAACAAGACACCAATCAGACACAATTACCACTATGAAGAAACTAACTGAAAACCAACAGCATCTGATTAATCAGATCACCGAAGAATTCATCCGCCACAACAGGGCATGTGAGTATGTGAGAGCCGAGTCATTGCTTGGTATCCATGACATGATGGACGAGGTCAACCGCAAACAAAAAGAAATCGCTAGGGTAATGGCTCACAACGAGTCAGTACAGAAGGCAATGGAACCTATTCTAGACGACCACTATGAGGCATTGGCTCACGAGATAAATGCACTGGGACTAAAAATATCCCAAGGCACCATTTACTCACATAACTGTGGGACGAGATGCAAAAACATAACGATTGCAGATAGCATACATGTACAAGTTCAACTTAGGGGAGATACCGTAAACTTCGAAGGCACGGGATGTTTACCCAATCAATTGATTCAACTAGAGACGAGGGCTCACTACAAATGGAGCGACTACTATGGGTGGATGTCGTTTGGGCAGATGTGTGAGAGCGAATCCTTTAGAGAAACAATCAAGAAATTGTACGAACAAAACCAAATTAAAAAATAATCATATGCCAAACCATGTTTACAACAGGCTATCGTTTCCAGAGTTGAGCGATAAGCAGAAGCAAATCTTAGAGGTCATTGCCTCTACTCAAAACGGATTGTGTGGGTACTACCGACCCATGCCGGACGACATCCGAAACACGACATCGCCTCCGCAGGTGGTATCGCAGAGGGATTACAACCGAATCATGAAGGAGAACGCCAAGATAGATCGATCTCAGGAGTGGTATCATGAGCCCAAGCCTATCACTCAGAAAATGCAGGTGGAGTTGTTACGAAAGTATGGGGTGGATAATTGGTATGATTGGGCGTACAAGAATTGGGGCACCAAGTGGGGATGCTACGACAATGAGGTAGACGGAGAGACATTGCGCTTCAGCACGGCATGGGGGCTGTTTGATATCAGCATCCTTGACAAATTAGCGGAGGACTTTCCAGAGTTCATGCTCCACTTCGAGGAGGAGCAAGGATGGGGCGGTGTCGTCGAGTATGTGAACGGGGATTTCCATTCTATGGAGGAGTACGACGCACCGATGTGGGATTGCACCGGCATCGATACCGACGAGGGTAGAATCACCCAATTACTTGAGACCATACATGATGTTGGCTTTAGAGAGGGCGCTGACGCAGGGTACTACTACGACTACGATCTCAATGAGCCAGTACCGGCAGAGGTATTGGAGAAACACAACTTAAAACAAAAGCAAAATGATAAATCACTTTCAGAAAGTTGAGGCGGTTCAGAATGAACTGACTAACATGGGTTATGTATTCCCATCGGCATTGCGATGGACGAACGATGATGTGGACTTCGCGCTTGAGAGACTCAAACTATTAGTTGAGTGGGACAAGCAAGCCAAGTTCGAATTGTTGCAGGAGTTCTTTGAACAGAACGAGCAAGGCATCGTTCAATTTATCAATGAAAGATTGACAAACTTTATAGAAGAAAAAAATGAAATCTAATCTTATGACCGCACTATGTAGCCGGAATGGTTACAGCGTACAAGAAAGTGTCACTTGCATCAGAGAGATGTGCAGAGGCATTGACTACGGGAAAGACCCCGAGGATTTGTTAGAGCAAGCAGGGCTCGAGCCAGATTATGTGATGGATTTGTTGGACTATTACTCGGACTACATGGACGAGCAGGAATTAAGAATGGAGGACATACAAGATGGGATTCTTTAGTTGGAAAACACAAGATACCAATAAGAGTATCACGAATGTGCATAGCGATCCGGGATCATTCCCAGTGTACATGCATGACGACAAGGGCAATGTGTATCTTGAGATGGAGTACGAGGGCTACGGTGTATTCGGTGGCGTTGACTACTATGTGTTGCTTGCACAAATGAATGGGCTAGCGGATAGAGAGCAAGCAATAGACTTCGCTTTCAATAACGAGACCAAGGCCATACTCAAGCATCCCAACTTGACGGAGACCAAGGACTGGCAGTGGAGGAACGAAGAGCCCGAGAGTTGCCCCAACCAAGGATTCTTCATGGAGCAAGACGATGAGGACAGGGATGAATACGACGACGACGAAGAAGAAGAAGCATGGAGGCGAGAGACTGGTTTATAACCGTGTACAAACGGTGATTCAATTTGGAATTGTCATAGAATTGTATTACCTTTGTACTTGTGTTGGAGAAGGCACGGCATCTTTTGTTGGTTGCTCAGTGTCGTGTCTTCGAAGACACAAATCCTCACCAAGTTTGGTGAGGCATCGTAACAAAAGCAAAAGCAAATGAGAACTGAATTTATTATTGGGGACACCCTGTGTGTTGTCCGGTTGGACAAGACGACGAACGACAAGATCGCACCCAAGGGTGAGAAGATCATTCAAACTTATCACTACAGCAGAGAGCAGTTTGAGAACGCACAATCTAAGACAAGCATGCAATCGTTCTTCAGCAAGGACAAGGCTGTATGCATGGACTGCCCGTACTCGATGAGTAACGGCGCGGAACTCAAGGGTTGCTACACCCACAAGCGGATGCAGTATTCCGGTATGCTGTCGCAACTTCGTAGCATCGGTAAAGAGTACATCCATTGGGAGAACATTCCCAAGTTATCCAACTACGACACGATCCGTGCATTTGTTGTTGGTATGTGTGCCGGTCGGTATGTTAGGTTTGGTACCTATGGTGAGCCGGTGTTGATACCAAGTTTCATGGTAGGTGAGATGTGCTCAGTAGCCAAGTCATGGTCTGGGTATACACACCAATGGCAGAAGCCACACATGTACGAATACCGAGATTTCTTTATGGCATCCACCCACAATGAACAGCAAAGCAAGACAGCAGAGACGATGGGCTGGCGATCATTCATGGACGACAGCACTCACACCAAGTACGATGGTATGGTCAACTGCCCGGCATCAAGCGAGGCGGGCTACAAGAGTACATGCAGTAAGTGTGCGCTGTGTAGTGGTATCACAGGCAAGGGAACTAAATCAGTATACATTTTTAATCACTCATAATATGAACAGAGAACAAATTAGGAAAGCCTTGGTAGACAAGGGCGTAACGGTCGTTGGAACGACGGAAGAGTTTGACGGGGGCGTAGGAGGGCTATGGATTTCTGCCGAGATGCTAGACGACTTCTTTAACTATCACAGTGAAGAGTTGTACGAGACCTTTGGCGTTGACCCAGAACTCAATGAATTCGTAGAAGAAAATGGATGGTACTTTGAATGGTACGATCCGGGAACAATTATGTTAATACCATCTTAAAAAATAAACACATGACAATCAGAGAACTAGACGATCTATTATTCATCGAAGTAACATTCGCAATCAAAATGGTAAAGAAGAGAAGCCTTTACAATCAAGCAAGCCAAGAAGTGAAAGCCAGAATCAATCAAGACCTTGAGTCTCAAGTGGTGCGGAGGGTTTTGAGCCACCGGTACTTCGATGAGGACATAAAGAAGAGGGACTTGCTTATCAGCGAAGAAGACATCGACTGCATGATTACAATATCAATGACAAATAACTTTTCTATATTCAGCGGAACATGATTAACTTACAGTTCAGATTCATCAACAAGTCTGGCGCCATGGTGGTGTCAGATCCGAGTGTCTTCGAAGACACTGATAACTTTCTCAAGTTCGGTAAGACACGCAAGGGCGTGTGGTGTGCTGAGTTTAAGTTTGACAACAAGATGAATCTTAAATCGATCAAGGCAGTGCATGAGGACTCACGGATTATGCTGTCAGCAGTCGAGGATTACGAGGTGGAAGTACACAGCGAGCAGTTGGGTATATTTGATGCGCAGGATTATCGCAACGATGTATCAGCAAGAGACATGCCTAAAGAACCATACAAGATAAAGAACGATGGGGATAGATGGTACTGTGCTATGTCACACATCACGGAGATCTCTACCTATGGGCCGGCGAGTTATGATCACGGTGCATTGACGGAGACAGTAAACAAAAAGTACAAAGTGTTCGCACGCAAAAGTATCGACAACGATTACGTGCAATTCGAAATTAAACCTTAAAAAATGGCTATACTAATCAAAAGAAATGGCGAAGTGATTGATAATTACGACGCCTCAGATCTAAACAAAAAGCAGAAAGCGGTGGGTGGATTCATTGAGTATGTAAGAACGAACTTGGACATGACTTTCTGCGTGAACGAAGAGGGCATAATGATTGGTCTTAAGCCAAACATCATTGCCAGCAACTTAGCCGGTGTGTTGCTATTGGGCGACGTGCTGATGATTGATAACAAAGAAATAGAAAAGGAGGATCAAGAATGAAACGCAAAAGAATTACATCGGAGCAAGAACGCAGAGAGTTCATCCAAGAAATCATCGACCGGTTGCTGTACTTAGATATGGACAACAGAGAAAGATTCATTGACACAGTGCAGAGCGCGATGTCAAAGTTCAAGCCGGACATGGTAGTCATGTCTGATGGAGAGACCAGAGTTTACAAATCAATTGGATGATGAGAAATCTACTAATAGTACTATCCACCATTGCAAGCGGGCTTGCTTATGGTTGGCTGTTATGTCGCTACCCTATCGCTGCGCAGATCATCGCCGGCGGAATGGGTCTATCAATTCTATTCATCATGATGGTGGGGCTTTACAAAGTTTATAACAAAGAGAATGAGTAACATAGAAAAAACAAGAGCGATTGTCACTCGGTTGTTTAACCGAGGCTTTATCCCAAACACAGACGCGGACAACGTCAACGAAGTTCACAACCTAGTCATGTCAGTACTTGACGAGGAGGAGCCACTATCTATCAACATGCCTGTTGCCTATGAGATGATCAAGAATGTAATCGTCACTGCGATAGAAGGTGGTAGTAACTATTGGTACAAAATACCCGACCATTCGTATGATGTAATCAAATCCATCGAGCCAGATCAACCCATCAGCGTAGGACTTGCGCGCGCTGTGATGATACACAACATCGACATAGACATCGAGGACATCGAGAACGACGAGTCGGTGGGTACATTGTCGTACAACAAAATCAAGGAGAGATTGAAGGTAGCATACGAGGACGAGGATGTGATGCGCAACCTGATGGCTTTCATCTCAGATGATTACGATGCGGACAATGCAGACGTGGTGTTCCAGTACTTAGTGATGGGAGAAATCGTTTACGGATGATCATAATTAAATTAATCAAGAGGGCTTGGAACTTCTTTCTTTGGCTTGACCAGCAGTGCATGAATGCTATGCTGCATAACAAGAAGGGGAAGTTCTAAGTGTCTTTGAAGACACAAAAAAAATAGAAGATGTAATACTTATGTATTATATTTGTAGTAACAAAAGCAAATCTTATCGGAGAACTAATGAACAATCTTTACTGGACTACCAAGACCGGCGTTGTTATCCACGTCGATGACATGGACGACGAACACGTTCGCAACGCATTCAAAATGCTACTGCGCAACAGAGCCCAACCAACCATCAAGCCTCAGCCGTTCGAGTTGAACAGAGACATGGCTCAATTCTTTAACGACTCATACTTTGAGGATGAGAATAGCGAACTATTAGATGAGATAACACTATGACAAACAATAAACAACAGACGGCAATGAAACTATACACAGAAGAACAATTGCTAAACACTGCTGATGCGATTAGGGATTACCTTAATAATTACCCCGAAAAATTCCACGAATCAATGATTGAAAAACACCTTAAGAATTTAACCCCTATTGAACTACCAAGTGATGAGGAGGTTAAAAAAATGATGGAATTGGATGGTATGGAGTTTGACGAATTTGACCCTTACGATGTATCTTATTTAGGTGGTGCAACTTGGATGCGTAATAAAATACAAGGAGGTGAGCAATGACAAACAATAAACAACAAACGGCAGTGGAATTATTTTAAATTATGACAGATAGAGATAGAAATAAATTGAATAAATTGTATAAAAAAACAATTGATTCGCGTAATGAACATCATTTAAATTGTAAACATATGAAAAATTTTATTGTTGAACATTTTGAATTGCCTAGTGAAGATGACGATATTTTTGACGAGTTTTTGGACTTAGATGAAGATAATATTAGACAACAATGTGACGTATTCCACCAAGCATCTGATGGGATGGTTTTTGAGTTGTGTTCTAAAAATGCTCCATTAACCAAAGTTGTTCAACATATTTTGATAAATGGTAAAATTAATTTAATCGACTATTATAATTATTGTATATAACAATGACAAACAATAAACAACAAACGGCAGTGGAGTGGTTCATTGAAGAACTTGAATACAAGGGAGATTTGCGAGAAACTCCATCAATTAGAAATATTCAATTAAACATTGATACATCTGATTATATGGAATTGAAAGTACAAGCCAAAGAAATGGAGAAAAAACAAATTATTTTATCCATTGCAAAGAATCTACCAATCGAAGATGGTGTCTTAACTGCGGTACAAAAAGCCGAACAATACTACGAAAAAACTTATGGCTATGACAAATAATAAACAACAAACGGCAGTGGAGTGGTTTCTTGACCAATTGATTGAACACCGAATTATCATTGTTGATAAAACAACATACCAAGTGAAATACAAACACGAAATCCTTTTAGAACAAGCCAAAGAAATGGAAGTTGCGGGAAAGGAAATGAGTTATTCCGATGGTTATGCGGAAGGTTATAAACGAGCATTGGAATTGGTAGAGTGGTACATCAAAAACATAACTAAAGAAAAGGATATATGAAAGACCTACATAAAGAATTACTAGAAGAGAAGATGAGAGTGTATAGAAATAAAAACTCCATCCAGTTTTTACAGCGTGTTTTGGACGGGCACACCGTAACCAAGCAAGAGTTCATCGACACCGCTTTGATCTCACCGGTTGATGAGTTCCCGGTCAGAGAAAAGTTCAAGCACAACTGTGTGCATGTCATGAGTTATGCCGGTGGGTTCCACGTGCAGATACTAGATGATGGCTACCACTTGTATGAGGTGTTCGACAACCAAGAGTCAGATGAGATGCACACCAGAGTCAAGTCTAAAGAAGTAAAAGACATCCTTAGTTTCATATGGAGATATGAAGCAGACAAACTATTTAACAAAAACAAATGAAGAAAATATTATTTAATCAATTCGTGGAGAGGGTCGCCAAGACTTTCTCCATGAGAGATCCCGAAGCGATGTTCATCAGAACAAAGAGACAAGACGTAGTTGATGCAAGGCAATTGCTTTGCTACCTATGTAGCGAAAGAGACATATCACTTGCCGATATCAGAAGGCTAATGGAAGACAGGGGGTTGCCACTGAAGTACCCGGCAGTTGTTAATGGTATTAAAAAAATCAAAGAAAAGGTTGAGTCAGATCCAGACTATAAATTTTTAGTTGATATGATACAAAAATCAGTGGGCTTTGAACTAGAAAAAACAATTTAATCAAATCTAATATGTCAGAAAAAACAAAATCAGTATTCGAAACATTGAGCGCTATCAATGTGAACGACAAGGTCGAAAAGAAAAGTGGACTTACTTATCTTAGTTGGGCTTGGGCATGGGGCGAGGTAAAGAAAACTTATCCCGATGCAGTGTATTCAATCGTGAGATGTCCAGTATCTCAGCAGATCTATTCATTTGATGCGGACCTAGGTTACATGGTCATGACATCAGTAACTATCCAAGGGCAGACGCTTGAGATGTGGCTACCGGTTATGGATGGTGCCAACAAAGCCATGAAGGCTGAGGCTTACTCCTATGCCACTCGCTATGGCGACAAGTCAGTTGAGCAGGCGAGTATGTTCGACATCAACAAGACCTTGATGCGTTGCTTGGTTAAGAACCTTGCCATGTTTGGTCTTGGTCACTACATCTTTGCCGGTGAGGATCTGCCCGAGTCAGAGTCAGATGCCATCGCTAACACAACAAGCAAGCCAATGGTGAAAGGCGCGGCGCCAAAGACAGAGGCTGCCACCAAGCCACAACTCAAGAAGGACACCGAAGATTGGGGTAAAGTTGTCAAGTGGATCGGAGAAAATCAAGACAAGAGCATCGAGGATGTCGAGAAGATTTTAAAAGCACGCTTTACAATCGCTCCTGCTGCGTTAAAAGAACTCGGGTTAATACTTGGTACCAATGGATAGGTTAGAGGTTCTTAAATCGCTTAAAAACGACCAAGAATACTATACTGGGATAGGCAAACAGTTCCTGTCAAACTCAGATGTAGGAACTTTGCTGAATAATCCTACCGCTTTTGGTACATTCCGAAAGGATGGTAAAGCCTTCGCTGAAGGGCGCTTGTTCCATCAGTTGTTACTCGAGCCAGAGAAAGCAGTTGACTTCCCGGTCTGCGACACATCAACACGGACCACGAAGGAGTACAAGGCTTTCATCCAAGAGTTAGGCGTTGACTTCTGCATGCTAAGCAAAGAGGTTGCTGAGGTGAACCGATGGGTGGATGCTGTCCGTCAGAACTATTCGTTCTACGAATTGATCTACGGTGATGGCAATCAGTACGAGGTACCCGAGGTTACCACCTTCCACGATCTACCATGGAAGGGAAAGGCTGACATCGTCACTCCAGAATTTGTTGTCGACTTGAAGACCACCGGTGACATCAACAAGTTCAAGTACTCGGCCCGTGCCTACAACTATGACAGCCAATGCTACATCTACCAACAGTTATTCGGTAAGCCATTGGTATTCCTTGTCGTGGACAAAGAGACCTGTCAGTTGGGTATGTATAGACCATCGACTGAATTCGTAGAATATGGAGCGCAGAAAGTAGAGAGAGCATCTCAAGTATACCAACGATACTTCGGGCAGAATGCCACGGAGGATATCATCAACCATTACATTAACGAAACACTATAAAAAATTATGTCACAAGAAAAAGTATTTGCAGACGGCTTCTCTTTCAAGAGAAATGAGAACGCCCCCGATTTCGTAGTTGGAAGACTCGCTATCAAAGTTGAAGACGCGGTAGCGTTCATGAAAGAAAACCAAAAGAATGGATGGGTCAACATCTCCATCAAGTACGGCAGAAGTGGTAACCCATACTGCGAACTAGACAACTTCGAACCATCGTCCATGTCGAAAAATGGTGGAGATATGTTGAAAAATGGTCAGAATATGTCGAAAAATGATGATTCCATGTTGAAAAAGACCACCGTAAATGAGGTTGATTTGAATGACGAATTGCCGTTCTAGACCAACAAACACTGGGACTAAGGGGAGTTCGCTCCCCTTTTTTGTCTCCAATTGCATGTTGAATATGTTGATTTTTTTTCCCTATTTCTTTACTTACTCTCTATTCTCTTTATTTTTTTTTTTTTTTTTTTAAAAAGGGTTTAAATTCAATTTTTTTTTTTTTTTTTTATTTAATTAATTAATAATAATTTATTTTTAATTTTAATTTTTAATTTAATTTTTAAAATAATTTTT
>Ga0114970_10001910_pt1 | contig 15604 bp, 15 predicted proteins | sample M_140205_XF_Meta_FD_87030 | JGI IMG/M metagenome (GOLD analysis project Ga0114970, IMG submission 87030) | Freshwater microbial communities from Lake Montjoie, Canada to study carbon cycling - M_140205_XF_MetaG | ecosystem: Environmental > Aquatic > Freshwater > Lake | place: Lake Montjoie... | reverse complement strand
GAATTCAAGTATAAAACCGGTATGGATCAATTGGTTTATAAACCAGGATTGTCATGGTCTGAGTTTTTGGATATGGATTTAATAAAAGGTGCTTTTCGACTCCAAGTCTTTTCGTCCTTTAGCAAGCATGTGCGGAAATTCTTTAAAAATCCCAAGCTCATTGCTTTGATGGAATTTCCTGTTTTGTTTCTCGGTGCCATGCCGCAAGATACACCCGCCTTATATAGTTTGATGAATTATGCCGGATTAAAATTGGGAACATGGTATCCGCAAGGAGGCTTTGGAAAAGTCATTGATGGCATGAAAGCCGTTGCAGAAAAAAATGGAGCCATATTTCATTTCAATGCCGCTGTTCAAAATATTCAGGTTCAAAATAATCTCGTTAGCGCTATTCAAGTAAATAATGAATTGTTTCATTGTGATGGAATCATTGCCTCGGCAGATTACCAACATGTGGAAGAAAAACTATTGCCCCCTGCCTATCGAAACTATTCAGAATCCTATTGGGAGAAAAAAACTTTTGCGCCTTCTTGCCTGATATTTTATTTAGGTATTCAAAAGAAAGTACAAAAGCTACATCATCATACGTTATTCTTCGATGAAGATCTTGCATTACATGCACAGGAAATTTATAAAACACCCAAGTGGCCAGCTAAGCCTCTCTTTTACGTCTGCTGTCCTTCTAAATCTGATGATGCCGTGGCACCTGAAGGCCATGAAAATATTTTTATTCTCATGCCCATTGCTCCCGGACTTCAAGATAGTGAGCAAATGCGTGAAAAGTATTTTGAAATCATCATGAAACGCCTTGAAAAATATTGTGATGAAAACATAAGCAGTTCCATAGACTATAAAAAAAGCTATTGTGTGGATGATTTTATTAGTGACTATCATTCGTATAAAGGCAATGCCTATGGTCTTGCGAATACCCTCATGCAAACAGCAATTCTCAAGCCTAAAATGATTAATAAAAAAATTGCCAATTTGTTTTATGCCGGCCAGCTTACCGTGCCAGGTCCCGGAGTGCCACCATCACTTATTTCAGGGAAAATTTCCGCTCAACTCTTAACCACCTATCTCCAAAAACACCATGAAGCCATTATTTGATCATGTCTCTGATTCCTGCAGCAAAATAACAACCACTGCCTATAGCACAAGTTTTTCCTTAGGCATACATATGTTTAAGAAAGAACTGCGCGCTCCAATATATGCTATCTATGGTTTTGTTCGCTTTGCGGATGAAATTGTTGATAGCTTTCAGGGTTATGACCAAAAATATCTTTTGGAAAAGTTTAAAAAAGATACCGCAGAAGCTATCGAGAATAAAATTTCACTAAACCCCATATTAAATTCTTTTCAAAAAGTGGTGAATCAATATCATATTGAAAAATATTTGATTGATACCTTTTTGCAAAGCATGGAAATGGATTTAGATAAACTACAATACAATGAAGGTAAATACCAACAATACATACTGGGTTCGGCAGAAGTAGTGGGTCTCATGTGTTTACATGTGTTTACCAATGGGGATTTATGCATGTATGAAGAACTTAAACCTTTTGCTATGAAATTGGGTGCGGCTTTTCAAAAAATAAATTTTTTGAGAGACCTTAGTGATGATTTTAATACTTTGGGAAGAACATATTTCCCCAATATTGATATGCAGAAATTTACCCAGCATGAAAAAGAATTAATTGAAGATGAAATTGAAAATGATTTTAATGAGGCATTGGTGGGTATCAAAAAGCTTCCTGCCTCATCAAAGGCAGGGGTATACTTGGCATATGTATATTATAAATCACTATTGCGTAAGATTAAAAATGTGCCCGCTCAACAGGTGATGAACGAAAGAATTCGCATTAGCAATGGCCATAAGATAGGCCTTATGCTGCATTCAATGGTTAAAAATCAAATGAATATGTTATGAAAGTTAAAATAGCGTTTTTTTTCTTCTTGGTTTTTATTTCATCCTTTTCCTTTGGCTTAAACATTTCTAAGGAAGAAATTCGCTTGGTATATATGCAAGCGGCTACAGATGAAGGAGCCTGTAAAAAATTATTGCGCTATTGCGATGAAAATAAAATGTCCGATAAGTATCTTCAATCGGGTTACTCTGCTTGTGCACGAATGATGATGGCCAAACATCTTTTCAATCCACTGTCAAAGTGGTCGCATTTTCAGGAAGGAAAACAATTACTCGAAAATGCCATTGAAAAGGCTCCTGAAAACATTGAACTTCGATTTTTGCGATTTTCAATTCAATGCCATGCCCCTCATTTTTTGAATTATCATGGTGAATTGGTAGAAGATAAAATATTTCTTTTGAAAACATTCCATTTTCATGAGGACAAACAATTGCAAAAATTGATTGTTCAGGTCTTACTAGAATCTAATTTACTCACACCATCTGAAAAAAGTAAAATATGACAGAAAAAGAATTTTTAATATTGGTTGATGAAAATGATCAGCCTTGGGGGAAACTGGAAAAGCTAGAAGTGCATGAGCTAGGCTTATTGCACCGTGCTTTTTCTGTTTTTGTTTTTAATACCAAAGGAGAACTGTTGCTGCAACAGCGAGCTGATGAAAAATATCATTCTGCAGGTTTATGGACAAATACCTGTTGCAGTCATCCCCATTATGGAGAAGATACAGATGATGCTGTCGAAAGAAGATTGAAAGAAGAAATGGGCATGCATGCACAAACGGATTTCGCTTTTAGTTTTTTATATAAAACAAAATTTGGAAATGGATTGATTGAACATGAATATGATCATGTCTATTTTTCGGTTTCTGATGAATTGCCTATTCCTGCAAAGGAAGAAGTAAAAGCTTGGAAATACATGAGTTTAGATCTGTTGTCAGAAGATTTAAAAAATAATCCAAACCATTATACAGAATGGCTTAAAATATGTTTTGTTCAGATGTTGACGCATCTCAAAACCCATCAATCTACCCAACCTTATTTATCTATTTTCAACTATGTATAAGCTCGAAACCATTCAATTTATTCCTATATCCTTATCAACGGCTTGGGATTTTTTTTCTTCACCGAAAAATCTTTCTCGTATCACGCCTCCTGAAATGGGTTTTGAAATTTTATCTGAATTGCCTGAAGGACCCATTTATAAAGGACTTCAAATTGACTATCGGGTAAAGCCCTTGTTGGGTATTCCCATGCACTGGAAAACAGAAATTGGTGAAACCGATTCTGTATCATTTTTTACCGATACGCAATTGAAAGGTCCCTATAAAAAATGGGAGCATACACATACCTTTGTTGCGACAGATAAGGGAGTATGGATGACCGATGTGGTGGTTTATGAACTTCCTTTTGGCTTCATTGGTAAATGGGCTCATTCCCTTTTTGTTCGAAAAAAAATTGAACAAATATTTCAATATCGTAAACAAATATTAAACGTATTATTTCCTGAAAATGAATAAAATTCTTATCGATATCCTCATTGTTTTAGCTGCTTTTTTCGGAATGGAAGCGGTGGCTTGGTTTACGCATAAATATGTGATGCATGGGTTTTTATGGCGCTTGCATCGTGACCATCATAAAAAAGATACCTATGGTTTTTTTGAAGAAAATGATTTCTTCTTTCTCATCTTTGCATTACCAGGAATTGCCGGCTTGTTTTTTGGAATGATGAATAACTATAACTTTTTATTTTATATTGGTTTAGGGATAACCATATATGGCGCAACCTATTTTATAGTGCATGATGTCTTTATTCATCAACGGTTAAAAATCTTTCGCAATTCAGATAATCTCTATTTTAAAGCCATACGCAGAGCACATAAAATGCATCACAAACACCTTGGTAAATATCAAGGTGAATGTTTCGGTATGCTTTGGGTGCCTTTTAAATATTTTAAAAAGAATGCTGCAAATCTCTAAAAATGAAATCTCTATATCTTTTAATTGATTTATTTTCTGTGGCAGTTCCTTTTGCTTTTTCTTTTCATCCCAAAATACAATTTTACAAAACCCTGAAGGCCGCTTTTCTATCTCATATCATTGTGGGTGTTTTGTTTCTTGTCTGGGATTCAATATTCACCGCCCATGGCATATGGGGTTTTAATGAAAAATATATTACCGGCATCTATATATTCAACTTGCCAATTGAAGAGGTTTTGTTTTTTATATGTATTCCGTATGCTTGTTTGTTTACCTACTATTGTTTATTGCTTTTTTATGGTTGGGATTTGAAGACAAAAACTACGAATGCTATAGTTGCCATGTTATCTATCTTGTTTTTAGTCATAGGAATTATATTTCTAAACCAATATTATACCTCATGCACGTTCATCTCTACTGCTTTCATTTTGTCTTTTATGCAGTTTGTGTTGCGCGTAAACTGGATAGGGAAATTATTGCGTATTTATCCAATCTTGCTGATTCCCTTTATTATTGTAAATGGAATATTAACCGGTACCGGATTAGACGAGCCCGTTGTTTGGTATAATGATTCTAGAAATCTAGGTATTCGCTTGCTCACCATTCCGATTGAAGATGTGGTTTATGGTTTTGAAATGATTTTGTTGACCATATTCTTTTATGCTTTTTATGTGAAAAAGCTGAAACTTGTTTCAAAAACTTCCGTATAAGGCTTTTTTGTATAGAAAAGAGGGCTTTATGCATGTTTTTCTTTATAAAGAAGAATTTTCTTTTACGGTTTTATGTTTCAAGTATGGTGAAAAAAATATTTTTGTTTTTTGCGTTGCTGCCTTTGTCGGCTTTTTCTCAGAAGAGTAATACGGGTGCTTGGTATACCTATATAGGGAACCAAAAGATGGGAGATAAATTTACCTTCCTGAGTGAAATACAATATAGAAATTATAATTTTGGCGGGGATCTCGAACAGCTTTTGTTGCGCACCGGCATAGGTTATGACCTCTCACCCAAAGCTAATTTTTTATTGGGCTATGCCCATGTTTTATCCGAGTCTTATAAAAGTGGGTTTTCTGATAAAATCAAAAGCAGTGAAAATCGTATTTTTCAACAGTTTACAATCAAACAGCAAGAAGGAATTTTTTATTTTACCCACCGCTATCGCTTTGAAGAAAGGTGGTTGGGCGCAGACTTTAAATTTCGATTTAGATATTTTCTTTCTTTGAATGTTCCTCTAACTGCAAAACAATTAAAAAGAAATGCAATCTATTTCTCCGCTTATAATGAAATTTTTATCAATACCCATTCCTCTTACTTTGACCGTAATCGCTTGTTTGGCGGATTGGGTTATATGTTTACCGACAATTTTAAATTGGAAATAGGCATCATGAAACAAGTTTTGGAATCAAAAAGCAGAAACCAATTTCAAATTTTCTTCATCAATACCCTGCCTTTTTTTCAGCATAAACAGATTGAAGGTAATTAACGCCTATTTATAAGAAAAGTTTTTTTGTTAATTTTTATCAAAAAAGAGAATCTGTTTTTTAAATTATATTCTAAAATATACAGGGTGCAATTTCATTTGTTTACTCATGCTCGTGTTGAAGGTTTCTTTTTTCAGGGTGTAAAACGAATCTTGAAATTTTTACTTCTAGGGCGGTTTCTTTGCCTTCAGTAATTTTGTAAAAGCTGTCGATTTTGAGGTCGTTTATTTTTTGAACTTTTCCACTGCCCGACCAAGTAATTTCTGTATAATTAATCTTTTCAGCATCGCCAATTCCAATCTCTCTTCTCAATGTAGAGGCCCCAAAGCTGCCTCCTGAGGTGACGGTGGTATAAATATTTCTTTCTCCCGAGGGGGTTTGCACATTTACTTTTATTCGACTGCCAATAGCCGCTTTGTTTGACTCAACGCCTTCCAATTTTAATTTTACCCAATGATTCGGGGAGCCCGGATTTTCATACAATACATTTTGGTATACATCTCCTGAATAATTACCACCCATTACCTGATAGATATCCTGATCCCCATCATTATCCAAGTCTCCAAAACCAATGCCATGAGAATGTTGTAAATTTCCCAATCCGGTAGCGGCACTGACATCTTCAAAGAATTTTCCATCATGATTTCTGAGCATCAGATTGGGAAATAGGGAGGTCAGTATTAAATTACCTGTTCCTGCATAGATGTCTAGGTAGCCATCGTTATCGATATCTCCAAAGTTTATACCCATATTATAAATAACTCTATTTAGTTTTAATTCATCAGATGCTTCTGAAAAGGTTCCATCTTTATTGTTTTTATAAAATTTCGGATGTGAATCTGCTGATGATGGTTTTCCGAGATAGTCAGAAACCAGTGAATGGGTTAGAAATTCATATTCAAAAGAACTTCTTGAAGTATATAAATCAATCCATCCGTCATTGTTAAAATCCATGGGAAAAGTATAAAATGAAATGTCATGTCCACTCGTATGGGTTTCTGCGGTGACATTTGTAAAGCTTACTTTTCCATCTTTCCCTTTTCCATTGTTTTTGTATAAAATGTTCGAAGCACGTGCAGTGCATATATAGAGGTCTTGCCATCCATCATTGTTGTAGTCAAAAGCAATTACCCCTTTGGTCCATGCCTTTGTTTGGATGCCTGAAGAATACGCTACTTCTTCGAAGGTTCCTGTATGCGTGTTGTGAAAAAGTTTTGCTGCATGCATTGATTGATTATCTGCAGATTCATTGGAAAGAAAAAGATCTATCCATCCGTCATTATCATAATCAAACCAACATGCATTATAGTTTGGCAAGAAATCAAGTAAGCCTGCCTGGATCGTTACATCGGTAAACGTACCATTTCCATTGTTTCTCAATAATGAACTTGGAGGGAGATTGTCCTCCTGTATTTCCCATGCCCCTCTAGCAATAAAAATATCCATATAGCCATCATTGTTATAATCAGCTTGCACACAACTTCTTCCGGATACCTCTCCCTGAAGGCCGGCAGCAAGTGTTTTATCCGTAAAAGTTCCATCTCCATTGTTTACAAAAAAATGACATTGCGCATCAAAGGCAAGTCGCACATAAAAAATATCTAGGTCATTGTCATTATCAAAATCCTCTACGATGGCGCTGCCAGAAAGACCTGTTTCATCAAGTTTATTTTCCTGTGCGATATCTGTAAATGTACCATGAGCATATGGCTTGTCAAATGTATCAAAAGGAACCAAATATATCGAAGGTACGCTATCAGGATATAGTCCTAAGGTCATATAAGATATATTGAGTAGCCATCTGCTTTCGTAATCGTTTCTGTTTCTGATTACTATTTCAGAATATAATTTGATGGCTTCCCGAACGGATTGTTTGATGGAATATATTCCCCTGCCTTTTAAAGGTAATATACAGGATTCTGCATGATGGTTGATGACACAATTTTGCTGTTCCCCAAGGCGCAAATAGGAAAGGGCTAATTGTTTTTTAATTTCACTTTCAATATTCGCCGAAGGCAAATTGGATCGTGGGCTTGCGCGAATCTTTTTTAAGATGCTTTTAAAGAGTTCTATGGCATCTTCCGTTTTGCCTGCTTTTAACATTTGCATGGCAATATCCGCTTCAATCAAAATGACTTTACTTGAGTCGGCTGTTTTTAGATCCTTTTTAAAATATTCTATGCCTTTGTCATTCATAAATACACCTCCCAATTTGCGAAAATCAGCTTTCAGCTGGTGCGCTTTTAAGAGGGAGGTCATCCTTTTTGTATTTCTGCTTTCTATGGCGCTATTATCGGAATTTTTTTTTGGCTGCGCAATACAAAGGCTTGTAAAAAGTCCTAAAAAAAAGAGAAGAAGAGGTATGCGTGGATGCGGAAAATATGAAAATAATTTTTTATTCAAAATGGATCGTTTTAAGGATTTCATTGGTGGGGATTTTGTACATATTAAATAATCCATTTAGGATAGTTTTTCCATCAATAATTTTTGTGTCATCGTATCGGTTGCTAGAAAAATACAAATATTGATTGTCTGGAGAGAAAACAGGACTTGTTTCTTCGTCTTTTGTATTGATAAGAGCACCTGCATTTACAGGTTTTGACCAATTTCCATTTTTCCATTCACAGATGTAAATGTCACTCCTTCCTAAGGATTCTTTTTTGCGATAACTTGAAAATACTAGATATTTTCCATCGGAAGAAATATTGGGGTCATATTCATTCATGTCTGAATTGATTTCTTTTCCCAAGTTCACGGGCTTACTAAATTTGCCATCTTTCATTTCCGAATAATAGATATCCAAAAACCCTGATCCACTGTCTCTGACGCCGCTAAAATAAAAACGATTGTTGTAAAGGCATGGCCCAAATTCATCTTTGATGGTGTTGATGGTTTCATTTAAGGGCACTGGTTTTTGCCATATGCCATTTGAATACGTAGACTTCCATATGTCTGATTGAATTTCAGGGATCATGCCTTTTTTGGGACGGGTTGAAACAAAATATAAGGTCTTTCCTGAGGAGGTAATAAAGGGTGCAGAATCATTATATAAGATGTCTGAAAATGATATAGGTGTTGCTTTTCCCCAATTCCCATTCTGAAAGTTGGAAATCATCAATACCTGATTTTTATAGTTTTTGTCTGAGCGGGTGAAAATCATGCTTTTGCCTTGATTGAAAAAGGCTGGTTTGAATTCACTTTTTGGTGTTGAAATAATTCCTTCGCCAATCATTTCTATCCCTATCGGATTTTCTTGTCCAAATAAAGAACCATGGGAGAGGAGAATCATCAAAAAAATAAAAAAATTCTTTGCAGTGTAAATGGTTTTTTTTGAGCGAGTCAATTTCATAAAAATGAATGATTTATTTGTTTTAAATACTTATATATCAAGTATATATGTAAATTTTAAAGGGTTTGAAAACCATACCTGTGAAAGCTTCAAAGGGCCTTAAAATTCTCTGCGAACATAAGCAATCTTTTAACGGAAAAATCGATTTTTGGTTTCAATTCAAAAAAATAAATTTCCTTATAAATCGCCTGAAAAACTTCTTTATGACTCCTTTTTTTACTTGTTTGGCATGCGCTCATTTTGATTATACCGATGTATTTTGTATATTGAGAGATAACTTTTTAAATCATGGAACAAGAGAAAGAAATCAAAATTGTCGCCTATCAACTTGCTGAAAACATCAATATAAAGAGGTTCAAGGCAGATTATACCGGTGAATTATTTTCTTCATCCTCATATGAGCTTTTTTATCAAGAAAACCAGTCGGCTTGGTTCTATGTTTTAAACTATGGTCTTGTCGCTTTTGCCGGTTATGATGATATCCGAATGAGTAGCTTGATTTCTTTAATAGAAAACTATTGTGACAATCGATTGGAGAACTTTTATCGCGAAGATTTGGTAGTCTTTCGCCAAAAAGAAAAAGGCATTCGCTTTACCTATAATGCCATTTATGTGCCAGAGATCAATACCGATGTTATTCGCATTGCCATGATTAATGTTTGTCAGTCTGTAGCCATAGACTTTTATGCTGATGCTTCTCAACGTCTTCTTGATGAGGCCTCTGTATTTACAAATGAGCTTGAGAAGTATGGCAAGGTGAAAATATCAAAGAAAAACCTGCTCAAATTTATTGGAAAATCCATGAACATCAAAAATAGAATCATTGACAATCTCTATATAATCGATTCCCCTGAAATCGTATGGGATAATGAATATCTTGGTCATATTAATCAAGGACTGAGCCATACCTTCGATTTGAAGATGCGTTTCCGTGATACCGAATATACCCTGAAAATAGTTGAAAATAATTTGTCAATCTTCACTGAATTAATTCATCATCGCGAAAGCAAGCTTCTTGAGGTAATTATCATCGTTTTAATTGGTATTGAAATGCTTAATTTGGTGTTTGATAAACTTTTTTAAAAAGGCATGAGGATAAAATATCTTCAATTCATTTTGTGAAATATATAGTTTCTGATTTCGGGATTAAAAATCTATAATTACCTTTGTCACCTATAAACCAAATCCCCACCAGTCATGAATAAAAAAATATTTGTTTTCATTTTTATTATTGTAAGTTTTGCCCATTCGGCATGGTCTCAATCTCTTGGCATTATCAGGGGGGTTGTAAAAGATAAAAATACACAGGAAACCATTGTAGGCGCAACCATTGTGATTGATGGTACTACCGATGGAGCCGTTACCGATGTTGAGGGTGCCTATAAAATTTCTGTTCCAGTAGGAACCTATCGTTTAAAGGCTTCTTTTTTGGGGTATACCACCTTGTGGAAAGAAAACATTGTGGTTACCACAGGTAATGCGCAAATAATAAATTTTGAAATGGAGCAAATGCCCAATCAATTGGGTGCTGTTGAAATTGTTTTTGAAAAAGGAAAATCTGCAGTGGCAACGGATATGGTTACTCCTCTTTCTGTTCAGCAGTTGACAACAGAGGAGATTAAAAGCAATCCCGGAGGAAATTTTGATGTTTCAAAAGTAATTCAAACCCTTCCTGGTGTTGGGGGATCTGTTGGTGGTGCTGCTCGAAATGACATCATCATCAGAGGCGGAGCCCCCAATGAAAATGTGTATTATTTGGATGGCATCGAAATTCCGATCCTCAATCATTTTCAAACACAAGGAAGCTCCGGCGGGGCGCAGGGGATTTTGAATGTTTCTTTTATTGAAGATGTAAAATTATCATCCTCCGCATTTGATGCACGATATGACAACGCCATGGCCTCTACTTTTGTCATCAAACAAAGAGAAGGAAATCCTGAAAAATTTTCAGGAAATCTTCGCGTGAGTGCCACTGAATCTGCTGCTACCTTCGAAGGTCCCATGGGCAAGAAAACAAATTTTATGGCTTCGGCACGACGCTCCTATTTGGGATATCTTTTTAAGTCACTCGATCTTCCGATTCGTCCTGACTTCTGGGATTTTCAATATAAAGTTACACACGCCATTAATGAGAAAACAACGCTTACCGCTATTGGAATTGGTGCCATTGATGAATTCGCATTTGCTTCCACAAAAACATCTACCCCCGAGAATACCTATATCACCCGTTCAATACCCTATATCAACCAATGGAATTATACCACCGGTTTTGCTTTGAAAAGATTGATTAACAAAGGGTTTATGAACTTCAGCCTGAGCAGAAATATGTTCAACAATTCTCTCGATAAATTTGAAGATGATAAACAGATTGAATCAACCCGAACCCTCAAGTTGCGTTCACAGGAGATAGAGAATAAATTTCGTTTCGACATCAACAAATATAGCAATGGATGGAAATGGTCTGCTGGTGTCATGGCTCAGTATGTAAAATACAATACGAATTTTTTTAATCAATTGACAAACCCTTTGTATGATGCGAGTGGAAATATCATTTCACCGGCTATTCAGATTCAATTTAATTCTGCCATAGAGTTTTTTAAATACGGTGCTTTCGGTACGGTTTCAAAAAATATTTTCAATGAAAAACTATTGGTTTCATTGGGTATGCGAACAGATATGAATTCTTTCCTCAATAATGGCAATAACCCCTTGCCTGCTCTTTCTCCCAGGGCCTCTTTGGCTTGGCATATACATCCTAAAATGGATTTGACGGCTTCCATAGGCCGATACTATAAAATCCCGATGTATACTTCTTTGGGATTTCGCGACACACAGGGAAATTTGGTGAATCGCTCCATGAAATATATTCAATCAACTCATTATGTTCTAGGAACGCAGTACTTACCAAACGAGGCCTTGCGGTTTACGGTTGAAGGGTTTTATAAGCAATATAACAACTATCCTGTTTCATTAAAATCAGGTGTTTCTCTTGCCAACCAAGGGGGTGATTTTGGATCTATTGGAAGCGAAAAAGTTATTAGCAATGGAAAAGGAGAGGCCTATGGCTTGGAATTTTTTGTGCAGCAAAAACTTGTTAAAAATATTTTTTATGTCATCAGTTACACCCTTGTGCGTAGCCATTTTTCCGGTGCCGATGGCAAACTCATTCCTTCTTCATGGGATTATCAGCATTTGGTATCTTCCACCTTGGGTTTAAAAATCAGAAAGACCTGGCAGCTCGGACTTAAATATAGAATGTCTGGTGGTGCCCCATATACGCCTTTTAATATGGTGGCATCGCAGGCTACATATGCACTTTTGGGAAATGGTACACTGGATTATTCAAAGTTGAATACCGAGCGTTTGCGCTATTTTAATCAGCTGGATTTGCGCGTGGATAAATATATCAATTTCAAAAAAACTAGTATGGATATTTATCTAGATATTCAAAATGTAGGCCTGTTTAAAAGACAAAGTTTGCCCACCTATACTTTCAAGCGTAAGGCAGATAATTCCGGCTTTGAAACCACCGATGGTGCCAGTCAGATTAAATCTGATGGGTCCAATGGCATTCCTGTCATCTTACAAAAGGATGAATTTACAGTAGTCCCCTCTATTGGGTTTATCTTTGAGTTTTAAAAGCAAATTTTTTTTTATTGCTCAAAGCAGAACAACCTGAAATATTGGTTGCAACAAGAAGCGCCGCCTATTGTCCAATAGCTGCCCGTAGAAGAGCCATCGCCAAGTTGTCCGCAGTTGGGGTTGTAACAGGAGTTATCTAAAGTCCATCCATTGCAAACAGAACCACCACATCCCGCATATGAGCTGGTGTTGAAGGTTCCATTGATATTGGTGTTTGTCCAAGCAGCACCCGATGCAACGGGGTTGTCAAATTCATCCCTATTGATAGGGTTGGTAATGCTGCCGTCGGTTAAATCACTCCATCCATTGGCGATTAAGGTTCCATTGATCAATGTATATGCCGATGACATTTGAGTAAAACGGGCAGCCGGACTGCTTGATGGGTCGCTGATCCATGCTTTCCAGCTTCCGCCAAGTCCTGCAGCATTGGCTCGCGTTTGGCAGTTGTTGTCAGCACCTGCCGTGCCGCCCAAATTAGCTGTGTACGTTTGGCTGGTAATAAAAACTCTTTTGCCCGAATTGCATGGGGAAGTACTTTGTGTTAAAATACTTACAGGCGAGCTTCCACAGGTATTATATGCCCATACAAAAATGGAATCTTGCATGCCACAGCTTAGACCGGTTTGAGTATAAGATGTTGTATTTTGGTTGTCAAGAGCCGTGCTGTAGTCATTGAGGGTATTCCATTTATAACCGGTAGCGCCTGAAACGGCATTCCAATTCCATACAATTTGAATTTGGCTGGGGCTGTGTATGCCAGCAGAAACCGCTGCGGGCAGTGGACATGGGCAGGAGACGGAATACCAGGCGGAATATACATAGGACTCAAAGCATTTGCTATCCGTATTAAATATCAGAAGACCTTCCGCAGGTGATACGATGGCATTTCTTTGAGCAGTGCTCATGCGGGTAATTAAGGTCCCTTGCGTTGTGGAATTAATTTCCAGTTTTGCAGATGGGTCTGGCGCAGTCGTGCCAATACCAACTCCTTGGCCCTTTGCTTTTATGGAAACAAGAAGTATCATGAAGAGGATGATTTGATGGGTTGTTTTCATCTGATTTTCAATAAGTATTTGATTTTAAGTGAAATAGAATGCGATTCTCTGTTTTTGTTTCTTGAGAATGCCTAACAAAGTTATAAAAATTAAATTTATTTTTAAATTTATTTAAATACTGTACCTTTAAGGTATTCAAAAAAAATCTTAGCAATGAAAAGAATATTCCTATTTATTTTCCTTTTAATCAGCAGTTTTTTAATTCAAAAGTCTTACGGGCAGGGAGTAGGTATTGGTATTAAAAATCCAGACCCTTCTGCCAAATTGCATATTCACTCTACGCAACAGGGGACTTTAATTACCCGCATGACCTCCGTACAGCGCGATTCTATTGTTAATCCTGCTGATGGACTTCTGATTTATAATTTGGATAGCAAATGTATCAATCTGTTTAAAAACCAAAATTGGTTTGAAGTTTGCGGAACATGTATCGCACCAGCAGCTCCTGTTGTTGCAAACAATGGACCTTTGTGTGTAAATGACACATTGAGCTTGACAGCATCTTCTTTGAGTGGCGCAAGCTATAGCTGGTCAGGGCCCAATGGATTTACATCGAATTTGCAAAACCCCAAGTTAAATGGTGTTTCGATTGCTTCGGCAGGGGTTTATTCTGTTTATGTGAGCAGGGGTGGATGCAATTCTAATTCGGTTTCCACCACTTTGGCGGTAAATGCTTGCGGGATGAATAGTATCAATTATCCCAATGGCAATGAGGCCTATTGGATGGAGGCAGTTTCAGGATATCGCCCGGTGAGCATTGCAGGGGGATCTGCAATTTATATCTACAACCCCTCAACAAAACAATATGCGAATGGAAATAATATCTTGCTTCCCAATGTATCGGCAGTAGCAGATGGCGATTTTGTAAATGCCAGCAGCTTTTATGGGTATAGCGGTGGCGTGGCTGATAATAACAACTATCAATGGGATGCCCAATCAAATTCTTCCGTTGTGCAGCCCTCGATATTTGATCAAATCAATATGTTTATCAGCCCGGTATCCGTTAATGATATGAATTATTGTTCTGCGATGCAGTATAGCAATCCCAACTGTGGAAATACAGTTGTTGATGGACCCAATACTTCTCTTGCCTATCCCAATAATACGCCTTTGAGCGGTTTCTATAATTTGTCCGCAAGCGCTGAGCAAATCAATGCCGGTAACTTGAAAGGAGGCGGTAACAATTATTTTTCACAGCAACAGCTTGATCCGAATGGTGTGCAAAGTTATTGCGTGGCAACCTATGGAAAGGGATGGAGAATACCTACTGATATTGAAATGGGTCATACTACCAATACCTATGGTTGGAATATGGGTATTGATCCATCCTACAATGCCACTGTAGGCGGGGGCGATTACCATCTCTGGACTTCAGCCAGAGAAATCCCAAATGGAATAGGCGGCAGATTTATCCTCTGGCCTTTGGGGACCTATCAAAATGGCTATTGGGATGGCAATGGCGTATCTGCAACAAACCAAAAAGTACGCTGCGTTTACCAAGGCAGATAATCGTTTTTGCTATTTGGACTTGAATGATTTTAATCTAGTGGCGAGTCGGGAACTCCTAATTGCAGTATGAATGAAGTAAAATTTAGGAAATAAATAAATGCTTTGAATTATTTACATTGGTTAATTTTCGGATATTTGTGTCAAACAAGGTAATTTTTTAAAATTTGTAATGTTTGAATTACAAATATTTGAATATCATCATTTTGTTGGAAAAAAAATAAAGAAATTCAAACTGTATAGTGCAGAATTCTTAAAGATAGATTAATTATTTTATCTTTTAAAAATAAAAAAAAACAGTTTTAATTTTAAGCATAATATTAATTTTTTATGATCAATTACCTGAAAAAACCAAAAATTTGTTTGATAAAAAAAATAGCGTTGATTTGTATATTAACTTCTTTTATTGGTTGCAATAAGAAATATATTCAGGTTTTTAATCTTACGGGATTAAATACTGAAATCAAAGATAAACGTTTTGTTTATGAAAATGATACAGTAAAAATAACCTATGTTTTTTGGGCTGAAAGAGGTGTTATGGCATTTGATGTATTTAACAAAATGAAAAAACCCATTTTTATTGATTGGAAAAATTCATCTTTCATATATAATGGAAATAAAACGAATTATTGGAGGGATGAAATAAATTCTAAATCGGTTAGTTCTTATGTGG
>Ga0114970_10001908_pt1 | contig 15609 bp, 19 predicted proteins | sample M_140205_XF_Meta_FD_87030 | JGI IMG/M metagenome (GOLD analysis project Ga0114970, IMG submission 87030) | Freshwater microbial communities from Lake Montjoie, Canada to study carbon cycling - M_140205_XF_MetaG | ecosystem: Environmental > Aquatic > Freshwater > Lake | place: Lake Montjoie... | reverse complement strand
GCCACCCATGTCGCGGTCGGGACGACGCTCTTCGCCGATCCCGGAGCTCCCGGCCGGATCCGGGCCGAGCTGCAGGTCGAGCTCGAGCGGAACGGCCTCGCGACCAGCGATGAGGCGTCGGGCCTCGCGCATGCGCCCGCGTGCGCCTGAGTGCCAGCCGCACCTCCCATAGCAGGAAACGTCGCGCTCCGGGAGATTGAAAACCCTGGAAATCGCCGGAAAAGTTCCGCGTCGGCGTCCGCGCACTGGTGCTAGAATCCGGCGCCGTATGGTGCTGCCGAAAACTCCCGGACAGGCCCCGGAACGCTCCCTCGATCAGCGGATGGAGGCGCTGCGCCGGGCCAACGACATCCGTGTTCGGCGCGCGCAGTTGAAGAAGGACCTCAAGGCGGGCGACGTCAGCATCGAGTCAATCCTGCTCGCGCCGCCCGAGTACGTCGAGACGGCGAAGGTCTTCGACATGCTGATGTCGGTGCCGAAGTTCGGTCGGGTCAAGGCGACGCGCCTGCTCAACCAGTGCCGGATCAGCCAGTCCAAGACGGTCGGCGGCCTCTCCGAGCGGCAGCGCGCCGAGCTGATCGGTCTCTTTGACCGCTGAGGCAGCAGCCAGGGGCGGGCTGCCCGTCATCGTCGTCACCGGCCCGTCCGGTGCGGGCAAGGGCACGCTGATCCGGTTGCTCCTGGAGCGCGTACCGGAGCTCGCCGTCTCGATCTCGGCGACCACGCGGAGCCGGCGTGCAGGCGAGGAGGACGGACGCGAGTACTGGTTCCTCGGCGACGACGACTTCGTGCAGCGTGTCGAGGACGGCGCATTCCTCGAGCACGTCACGTACGTGTCGGGCCGCCGCTACGGCACCCTGCGCAGCGAGATCGACCGCATCGCGGCCGCGGGCCGCATCTGCGTGCTCGAGCTCGAGACCGAGGGTGCGCTCGGCGTCAAGGAGAAGGTGCCCGGCGCTCTGACCATCTTCATCACTGCCTCGATCCCGGAGCTGGAGCGACGCCTGTGCGACCGGGCCACCGAGAGCACGGGCGAGATCGGCGAGCGGATCGAGCTGGCCGGTCGCCAGCTCCAGGAGGCCCACCTGTTCGATCACGTCGTGCTGAACGACGAGGTCGATCGTGCCGCTGTCGAGCTGACCGGCATCGTCCGTGACGCCATCGCTGCGGCCGCCCGCCGGGGTTCCCGCTAGGATGCTCGGTCTATGACTCCGAGAAACGATGAGCTGCTCGCCCGCGTCGACTCGCGCTATGCGCTCGTCATCGTGGCCGCCAAGCGCGCCCGCCAGATCAATAACTACCACCACCAGCTCGGTGAGGGCACGTTCGAAGAGGTTCCGCCCATGGTGGAGTCCCGCTCGAAGAACTACCTGACCATGGCCATGGAGGAGATCGCCTCCGGCAAGATCAGGTACGAGTACACCAAGTAGGGCTTCGGCCCGTGAGGAGGGGCGACAGTGTCTCGGATCCTCCTCGGTGTCTCTGGCGGCATCGCCGCCTACAAGTCCTGTGAGCTCGTCCGCCTGCTGGTTCGTGCAGGCCACGATGTGGTGCCGCTCGTCACGGCCGGCGCCGAGCGCTTCGTGCGCGCCGAGACGTTCACGGCGCTGGCCCGGCGTCCCGCCGGCGAGGACGTCTACCTCCACCTGACGCGCGCCGACGTGCTGGCGGTGGCCCCGGCCACGGCGAACACGCTGGCGAAGCTGGCCCTTGGCCTCGCCGACTCGGTGCTGACCGAGGCGGCGCTCGCGCACACCGGCCCCGTCGTCGTTGCGCCGGCGATGAACCCGCGCATGTGGGCGGCGGCTGCAACCCAGGTCAACGTCGCGACGCTGCAGGCGCGCGGTGTCACGATCGTCGGCCCCGGCACCGGTGACACTGCCGAGGGCGAGCACGGTGTGGGCCGCATGGCCGAGCCGGCCGAGATCGCCGCCGCCATCGAGGCCGTGCTGGCCGCCGCCGGCAGCGGCACCCCGGCCGGTGCGGGTGCCCTCTCCGGCCGCAGCGTCCTCGTCACGGCCGGCGGCACCCGCGAGCCGATCGACGCGGTGCGCTACGTCGGCAACCGCTCCTCGGGGCGCATGGGTGTAGCGCTCGCCGCCGAGGCTGCGCGCCGCGGGGCGGAGGTGACGCTCGTCGCGTCCAACCTGGCCGTGGCCGCGCCGGCAGGCGTCACCGTGGTGCAGGCACCGACAGCCGCCGATCTCGCCCGCGAGACGCTCGCGCGCTCTGCTGCCGCCGACCTGATCCTGATGGCTGCGGCCGTCGCCGATTACCGGCCGGTCGCTCCGCGCGCCGACAAGCGCAGCAAGGACGCCGCGGGCTGGATGGTCGAGCTCGAGCCGACGCAGGACGTGCTCGCCGCGCTTGGCGCGGCACGGCGCCCCGGCCAGGTCGTCGTCGGCTTCGCGGCCGACCACGGCGAGCAGGGCCTGAGCAAGGCGCGCGCCAAGCGCGAGCGCAAGCGCTGCGACCTGATCGTCTTCAACGACGTCTCGCGCCCCGACATCGGCTTCGACAGTGCCGACAACGAGGTGACGATCGTCGGCGCCGCGGGGGAGCGCGAGGTGCCGAAGGGCGCCAAGTCTGCTGTTGCCGCCGCGATCCTGGACGAGGCCGGGCGCCTGCTCGCCCCGCGGGCATGAGCGAGCCCGCCGACGACACCTACGAGCTCTTTCAGGAGGGACGCCGCCGCCTGCAAAGCGGCAGGGCCGCTCAGGCCACGGTGCCGCTGGAGCGGGCCCGCCGGGCCGAGCCGAACAAGGCGTCGATCCGCGAGGCGCTCGGCATCGCCTACTTCCGGCTGCAGCGCTGGGCCGACGCCGAAACCGAGTTCCGTGCGGTCATCGAGCACGAGCCCGTGAGCGACTACGCCCACTTTGCGCTGGCCCGCTGTCTCGACCAGCAGGGGCGACCCGACGAGGCGAACCCGCACTACCGGCTCGCCCAGTTCCTTGCTCCGGAGCGCATTGCCGAGCTCGGTGCCGACGGCGCCCGGGAGGCGTGATGCGGGCCGTCGTGCAGCGCGTCCGCAGCGCCTCGGTCACGGTTGACGGCGCCAGCGTGGGCGAGATCGGCGCGGGCCTGCTCGTGCTGGTCGGCGTGGCACGCGGCGATGGGGCGGAGCAGGCAGCGCGGCTCGCCGCGAAGGTCGTGAAGCTGCGCATCTTCGAAGACGACGACGGCCGCTTCGCGCGCAACGTCGCGGAGGCGGGCGGAGCGGTGCTTGCCGTCAGCCAGTTCACGCTGCACGCCGACCTGTCGAAGGGCAACCGCCCGAGCTTCAGCGACGCGGCGCCCGGGCCGGAGGCCGAGCCGCTCTACGAGGCGTTCTGCGCCGCGGTCGCCGCCGAGGGCCTGCCGCTGCAGCGCGGCCGCTTCGGCGCGCACATGCAGGTGGAGCTCGTCAACGACGGCCCGGTCACGATCATCCTGGACGCGTGATGGCCACCGTCATCGAGTACGCGCGGCTCCCCGAGGCAGCCGGCACCGACCTCGGGGCGAGCAGCTGGGTCGAGCTCGATCAGCCGCGCATCGACGCCTTCGCCGAGGTGACGGGCGACAAGCAGTGGATCCACACCGACCCGCAGCGTGCGGCCGACGGCCCGTTCGGCGGCACGATCGCGCACGGCTGGCTCGTGCTGTCACTGCTGCCCGGCCTCGTGTCCGAGCTGCTCGAGGTGCCGGGCCGCCGGCTCTCCGTGAACTATGGCGTCGACCGGGTGCGCTTCACGGCGCCGGTGCCCGTCGGCAGCCGCGTCCGCCTGCGCGCCCGCATCGCCGAGGTCACCCCGCGCGGCGACGCCCTGCTCGTCAAGCTGGCGATCACGATCGAGCTCGAGGGCCAGGAGCAGCCGGCCGCGGTCGGCGAGGTGCTCAGCCTCGCCGTCGGCGCGGCCTGAGTGCGCCGAGGGCGCTCATGTTCGTGCCGCCTGTCACGTTCTCGGCCGGAACCCTCTGCTATCCTCTGGACAACCAATTTCGCTGTTTGCGGAAATGGGCGCGGGAGCGCCCTTTTTTCGTCTTAGGGGAAGAATTTGACACGCACGTACGACAAGGAGAGAACGCTGTTCGCGCAGGTCGCACCACGGATCGAGCAGGAGTTGCCGGGGACCGCTGTCCTGGCACTCGAGCTGATCCAGAGCGACCGCTTCTGCGTGTTCATCGATCATCCCGACGGCGTGACGCTCGACCTCTGCCAGGAAGTTACGCGGGTGCTGGAAGGCTTTCGCGAGGAGTGGGGCATCGATGTCTCCTCGCCCGGGCTTGACCGGCCGCTCCGCACGCAGGCCCATTTCCTGGCTGCCATCGGCGGCCAGGTGAACATCCGTACCGATCGCAAGGTCGGCGGCGCGACAAAGTTCCGCGGCGAACTCGTCGCGGCAGACACGACGGAGATCGTCGTCGCCCAGGACGACGAATCCGTGCACATCCCGTACGCGCTGATCGTGCGGGGCAACCTGATCGACGAGGGGTAGCAACCGATGAGCCAGGAGATCCTCGAGGCAGTACGCGAAATCGAGCGCGAGAAGGGAATCGAGAGCGGCACGCTGGTCGCCGCGCTCGAGGACGCGCTCCATGCTGCCTACAAGAAGACGCCGGGCGCGACCCGCCACGCCACGGTCGAGCTGGACGAGGAAGGCGACTTCCGCGTGTTCTCCATCGAGCTGCCGGCCGACGTCGAGGAGAGGCTCCTCGACGAGGCTCGCGAGCGCGCCTACACCGACCTCGAGGCGATCGAGGCCGAGACCGGCGAGAAGAGCCACACGCTCGTCGTCGACGAGGATCTCGACATCGACTGGAGCGAGGTGGCGGAGGAGCAGATCCGCCGCGCCGACGTCACCCCGGACAACTTCGGCCGCATCGCCGCGCAGACCGCCAAGCAGGTCATCCTGCAGCGGATCCGCGAGGCCGAGCGCGCCATGATGTACGACGAGTACGTCGATCGCGTTGGCGAGGTCGTCACCGGCATCATCCAGCAGGCCGGCGACCGCAACAACGTGCTCGTCGACCTCGGCAAGGTCGAGGCGTTGCTGCCCCGCTCCGAGCAGGTCGACGGTGAGCGCTACGAGCAGGGCTCGCGCATCAAGGCCGTCATCACCGAGGTGCGCTCCGGCACGAAGGGCCCGCAGGTCATCCTGTCGCGCCGCGACCCGGAGCTGATCAAGACCCTGTTCGAGCTCGAGGTTCCCGAGATCGCCGACGGTCTGGTCGAGATCCGCGCAGTGGCGCGCGAGCCAGGCTATCGCTCGAAGATCGCCGTCGAGTCGCACGCCGCCGGCGTCGATCCGGTCGGCGCCTGTGTCGGCCCGCGCGGCTCGCGCGTCCGCATGGTCGTCTCGGAGCTTCGTGGCGAGAAGATCGACATCATCCCGTGGAACCCGGAGCCTGCGCGCTTCGTCGCCAAGGCGCTCTCACCGGCCCGCGTGCGTGAGGTCTTCGTCGACGACGAGACCAAGGAGGCCACGGTCATCGTCCCGGACGACCAGCTCGCGCTGGCGATCGGCAAGGAGGGCCTCAACGCCCGCCTCGCCGCACGCCTCTCCGGCTGGAAGATCGACATCAAGTCCGACACCGAGTTCGCCCGCGAGGAGTCCGACGCGGCCTACGGTGGCGGCACGGATGAGGACGGCGACTTCACGGGCCGCTGCGGCGCCGTGCTCTCCAACGGCAAGCGCTGCCCCAACGGCGCCCTGCCGGACTCCCACTTCTGCGGCGTTCCGGCGCATCGTGAGCTTGCCGGGCAGGAGGGCGAGTCTGCTGCGTAGTTCAGGTGACAGTCGCGGGGGTGGGCGTGACGCCCGCCCCGCACGCGTCCCCGTGCGGCAGTGCGCCGGCTGCGGCCGTCGTGCGCCGCAGCGTGACCTCGTTCGCCTCACCGCGAGCGCGGAAGGCGCACTCGCTCTGCGTACGACTCCGGTCGGCCGCAGCGTCTACACCTGTCCGTCCCGCGCCTGCTTCGACCGTGCAGCCGAGCGGCGCGCCTTCGCGCGCGTCCTCCGCCGCCAGGTGACCGTGGACGTTTCCCTTGCAAGCCACCTCTACACTGAGGCCTGATGTCTGCAGACGAGTCAAGCTCTACCCGTCCTCCGAGCCGCCCTGTGCGCCCCCGTGGTGCAGTGGCAGGCCGCCGCAAGCGCCGCGTCGTCATCGATAGCGGTGCTGCGCGCCCGCCCGTGCGCCCCACCGGCCGTGGTCCCGCCGGCTCCGGCGGCGGCGGCAAGGGCCGTGACGAGGCCAAGCCCAACGGCCCCGTCGTTGTCCAGTCGGGCGTCTCGGTCAAGGATCTCTCCTCGGCCCTGGGCATCCCCGCAGCACAGATCATCAAGATCATGCTCGTCCGCGGCGAGATGATGACCGTCACGCAGTCGCTCAGCGACGACGCGGTGCAGCTCGTCGCGGTCGAGGTCGAGCGCGAGGTCGTCATCCGCCACGCCTCCGACGAGGAGGACGAGGAGGAGTTCTTCGAGGACGATCCCGACGATCTCGCCCCGCGGCCCCCGGTCGTCACGATCATGGGCCACGTCGACCACGGCAAGACGACGCTGCTCGACGCCATCCGTGAGGCGAAGGTCGCCGCCGGCGAGGCCGGCGGCATCACGCAGCACATCGGCGCGTACCAGGCCGAGGCGCATGGTCGCAAGATCACCTTCCTCGACACGCCGGGCCATGAGGCGTTCACCGCTCTGCGCGCCCGCGGCGCCAAGGCGACGGACATCGCCGTGCTGGTGGTCGCCGCGGACGACGGCGTCATGCCGCAGACGAAGGAGTCGATCGCGCATGCTCGTGCGGCCGGCGTCCCGATCGTCGTGGCCGTCAACAAGATCGACCTGCCCGGCGCGAACCCCGACCGCGTGCGCACCGAGCTCGCGGTGGAGGGCCTGCAGCCCGAGGAGTGGGGCGGCACGATCCAGTTCGCCAACGTCTCGGCCAAGCAGAAGCTCAACCTCGACGAGCTGCTGGAGAAGATCCTGCTGGTTGCCGACGCAGAGCTCGAGCTGACGGCCAACCCGAAGGCCGACGCCTTCGGGCCCGTCATCGAGTCGCGCCTGGAGGTCGGCCGCGGCCCGGTCGTCACCATGCTCGTCCAGCGCGGCACGATTCGCGTCGGTGACGCGGTGCTCGCCGGCGACGCCTGGGGCAGAGTGCGCGCCCTCTACGACTACACGGGCGAGAAGGTCAAGCAGGCGGGTCCCGGCGACCCCGTCGAGATCCTCGGCTTCGATCGCGTCCCGCCGGCCGGCGAGATGTGTCGCGTCGTCGAGAACGATCGCGTTGCCCGCCAGCAGGCCCAGCATCGTGGCGAGCGTCTGCGCCGCGAGCAGCTCGCTTCCCGCCGCAAGGGTGGCGTCACGCTCGAGACCCTGTTCGCCCAGATGCAGGGCGGCGCGATCCAGGACCTCAACCTGATCGTCAAGGCCGACGTGGCGGGCTCTGTCGAGGCCGTCGTCAGCGAGATCGCCAAGATCCAGCACTCCGAGGTGCGCGTCCAGGTCATCCACCAGGCAGTCGGTGGCATCACCGAGAGCGACGTCATGCTCGCCTCGGCCTCGAGCGCGATCATCGTCGGCTTCAACGTGCGCCCCAACGCCGAGGCGAAGACGCTGGCCGACCGCGAGGGCGTGGACATCCGCACCTACCGCGTCATCTACCAGCTCAAGGACGACATCGAGCAGGCGCTGATCGGCATGCTCTCGGCCGTCCAGACCGAGGAGATCCTCGGCGAGGTCGAGGTGCGTGCGCTGTTCAAGGTGTCGCGCCTGGGCACGATCGCCGGCTGCTACGTCACCAGCGGCCTGGTCAAGCGCAACTCCAAGGTGCGCGTGTTCCGCGAGGGCGCGGTCATCCAGGACTCGTCGATCGACCAGCTGAAGCGCTTCAAGGAAGATGCACGTGAGGTCCAGACGGGCTTCGAGTGCGGCATCCTGCTCCACAACTTCAACGATCTGCGCGAGGGCGATGTCCTCGAGGTCTACGAGGTGCGCGAGGTCGAGCGGACAACGCTCGACGAGCTCGTCGTCAAGGACGACAAGAAGGGCAAGGCTGCGAAGGCCGCCGAGCCCGATGCAGCTGCCGAGTAGCTCCCGCTAGGAATCGAGGCCGTCGAGGTCGAGGTCGACACCCCAGGTGCCGGCCGCCTCGACGGCGTTTCGACCTGCTGCTTTCGCGGCGCGGCAGGCAGCGCGAGCGAGCTGCAGGAGCTCGTCGGCGTCCACGGTGTCATCGGGGAACGTCGCCACACCGAAGCTCGCTGAGAGCGGCCAGTCGAGCCCGTGCACGCCCACCCGCGTGATCGCCAGCCGCAGCTTCTCGGCAACCTCGAGCGCGCCGTCCTTGTGCGTGTCGGGGAGCACGAGCACGAAGTCGCCGCCGCCCAGGCGGCCGGCCAGGTCGCTCGTGCGCAGCAGCTCTTCGATCGTCGCGGCGACCGCCACGACTGCGACATCGCCCTTCGCGTAGCCCAGCTGCTCGTTCAGTCGGCGCAGGTGATCCACGTCGAGCACCACGACCGAGAGCGAGCTGAGCGCGCGCCCTGCCTGGGCCGTCATCCGGCGCAGGCTGCCCTGGACGGAGCGGCCGTTGGGGAGCCCTGTCAGGTCGTCCGCCGCCGATCGCGCCTCTGCCTGGGCAAGATTGCGCAGGCCGACCAGCACTGCAGCCGACTGCGCGACCGAGTCGTGGATGCGCACGCGCTCCACCTCGGCCAGCTCCTCCTGGTGCTCCACCAGCACCGCCCCGACGACCTCGCCGGTGACGACCATCGGCACGCAGAGAGAGCGCTGACCGCTCGCTCCGCAGAGCGAGCAGGCAACCAGCGGGCTGCCCGCGCCGCCCGTCTCGTGGCTGCGACCGAGCCGGATGGCGAGACACGACCACGACGGGGCAGCGCCGAGGCGAGCCGCGAGCACCGTGGTGTCGGGCACGAAGGTGGCGGGCTCCACGCAGTCGCGGTCGCCGTCCCGCCGCAACACGACGACAGTGCTGCCGGGGATCGTGCGCTCCAGGTGGCGGCGGAGCAGCGCAAACGCCTCGCCGGCGGTGGTCGAGATCTGCAGCGACTCGGCGAGCTCGACCTGGGCGGTGCGGAAGCCATGCTCGGCGTTGGCGCGCCGTCGGTCGAGGCGGTGCGCACGGGCAGCCATCAGCGCGCCGATCGCCCCGACCAGCAAGCTGAGGCCGGCGATCACGCCGACAACGACGAGCTCGAGCACGCGGCCTGACCGCGAGCTGTGGGCGCGGTCGGCGAGCCAGACCGTCGTCGCGATGGCTGCGGAGCCGATGGCAATGGTCAGGGTGGCACGGAGCTGCCTGAGAATTCTCACGACGGTTTGATCGGCAGCGACGATATCGACATGAGGCCCCCGCGGGGTGCAGGCACAATGGGTGAATGGGCGCTGGCGATGTAGGGATCCTCTCGGTTGAGCTGCACGGGCCCGACCGGCTCTGCGACGCGCCCGAGCGCGCGCGCGTCTTCGCTGATCGTGCCCTGGTGACGCACGATGTCTGACCGCAAGCGGCGCGTCAACGAGGCGGTCAAGCAGGTGCTCTCGGAGGCCTTGCGCGAGTTGAAGGATCCCCGGGTCGGCTTCGTCACGCTGACCGGCGTCACCGTGAGCAGCGACCTGGCCTACGCGACCGTCTACGTCAGCGTCTTCGGCGACGAGGAGAAGCGCACGCGCACGCTGCTCGGGCTCGACGCGGCGCACGGCTTCCTGCAGGCGCGCGTGGCGCGCGAGCTGAATCTGCGACGGACCCCCCGTCTGACGTTCGAGTACGATCCGTCGGTCGAGAACGGCGTCCGCATGTCGGCGCTGATCGATGCCAATCCTCCCGTTCTGCCCGAGCAGAGTGACGAACCCGAACCCGAACCTGTCTGAACGTCTGGCCGTCGGCGCTGCGATCCGCGCGCACGACCGCTTCCTGCTGACCACGCACGAGCACCCCGACGGGGACGCGCTCGGCTCGCTGCTGGGGATGCACCTGGCGCTGGTCGCCCTCGGCAAGGACTCGGTGATGTACCTGCCGGGCAGCGGCCCGATCGCGGGCGAGTACCAGTGGATGCCGCTGGCTGACCTCGTCCGCACCCCGCCCGCCGACCAGGCGGAGCGCGTCCTCTTCGCGCTCGACTGCGCTGCCGAGAGCCGCATCGGCGACCGCTCGGCGCTCGAGATCGCCACCGTCGTTCTCAACGTCGATCACCACCACGACAACACGCGCTTCGGCACGGTGAACTGCGTCGTCGACACCGCCTGCTCGACGGGCGAGATCGTCCGCGACCTGCTCGCCGACCTCGGGGTGCCGCTGACCCCGCAGCTGGCCGAGCCGCTGTTCGTCGCGCTCTGCACCGATACCGGCCGCTTCTCGTACTCGAACACCTCGCCGCGCGCGCTCCGGGTCGCCGCCGAGCTGGTCGAGGCGGGCGCCGATGTCGCCGCCGTCTTCAAGCGCGTCTACGAGACGGTTGGCTTCCCCAAGCTGAAGCTGCTCGCCCGCGTGCTCGACCGCGCCGAGCAGTTCGAGAGCGGCGAGGTCGTCATCTCGTGGCTCGTCCACACCGACTGGCCTGACGTCGGTGCCGGCGAGGGCTACTCGGAGGGCGTCATCGAGCACCTGCGCTCGGTCGAGGGCGTCCGCCTGGCCGTGCTGATCCGCGAGCCACCGTTCCGCGAGCCGGTGCTGCGCCGCGTCAGCCTGCGCGCCGCCGATCTGACGATCGACGTGTCGGCCATCGCTCGTGTCTTCGGTGGCGGTGGTCACCCGCAGGCGGCCGGCTTCTCCTCCGAGAAGACGATCGACGAGCTGCGGGTCGAGATCTGCCAGGCCTACGTCGGTGCGACGAGCGGTGCCGCCTAGGGCTCTCGAGCCCGCGGGCTTGCTCCTCGTCGACAAGCCCGCCGGCCCCTCCTCGTTCGCCATCGTCGGTCGTACGCGCTCGCGCACCCGCGCCCGCACCGGCCACGCCGGCACCCTCGATCCCTTCGCAACGGGGCTCCTGCTGCTGCTCTCCGGCCGCATGACGCGCGAGGCACCGGGCTTCGTCGGGCTCGACAAGCGCTACCTGACCGAGATCGATCTGCGCGCGACCACCGACTCGGGCGACGTCACCGGCACCGTCGTCGCCACGCACGAGGCGCCGCCCGCGGAGCAGCTGGAAGCTGCGCTCGCTGGCCTCCGCGGCGAGATCGAGCTGCGCATCCCAGCAGCGTCGGCGGTCAAGATCAACGGCGAGCGCGCCTACAGCCTGCACCGTCGCGGGGTGGAGGTGGAGATGCCGCTGCGTCGCTCCACCGTCTCGCAGCTCGACCTGCTCGCCTATGACGGCGGGGTCGCAACGCTCGACCTGCGCGTCTCGTCCGGCACCTACGTGCGTGCCATCGCCGAGGCGCTCGGCGGACACTGCGTGACGCTGCGTCGCACCGAGGTCGGCCCGTTCGCGGTGACCGAGGCGGACGACGAGCGGATCATCGCGATGGACGAGGCGCTGGCACGCCTCCACGCCTGGGGCACGCTGTGACCGTGCCGCGCATGCGCATCGCCCACGTCCCGACCCAGGTCGTCCGCCAGCCGCGTGCCGTCGCGATCGGCACCTTCGACGGCGTCCACCGCGGTCACCGGGGCGTCATCCAGGCGGCGATCGACACCGGCCTCGCGCCGACCGTCCTCACCTTCGACCCGCACCCGCGCAGCGCTCTCGGCAACCGCGTCGAGCTGATCTCAACGCTCGAGCGCCGCCTCGAGCTGCTGGGCGAGGCGGGCGTCGAGACGACGCTGATCGCGCCGTTCACCCAGGACTTCATGCTGCTCTCGCCCGAGCGCTTCGCCGAGCAGTACCTGCGCGGCATTGGCGCCGAGGTCGTGATCGCCGGTGAGGACTTCCGCTTTGGCCACCGCCGCAGCGGCGATCTCTCGCTGCTCGAGAGCCTCGGCTTCGAGGTGCTGGTGGCGCCCCAGCTGCCGAACGCGTCGTCATCGGCGATCCGCCGCGCGCTCAAGCTCGGCGACATCGCGCTGGCCGCGTCGATGCTGGGCCGTCCGCCCGAGCTGGACGGCGTCGTTGTCGGTGGCGACCAGCGCGGCGGCACTCTCGGCTTCCCGACCGCCAACATCCAGCCGCTGCCCGAGCTGGTTGTGCCGCAGTACGGCATCTACGCGGGCCAGTGGGGCGCGTTCCGCGCCGCCGTCTCGATCGGCACGAACCCGCACTACGGTGGCACCGAGCAGCGCATCGAGGCGTTCCTGCTCGATTTCAGCGGCGACCTCTACGGCAAGCGGCTGGTCGTCGAGCTGTGGGAGTACCTGCGTGGCGAGCAGACGTTTGACAGCGAGCAGAGCCTGATCGATCAGATCGCCGCCGACGTCGCCGCGACCCGTGCAGCCGTGCCTCCGCGTTAGCGCAACCGCATCGCTGCTACATTTCCACAGGACCACGGTCTAGTCCGCAAGCGCGCTTCCGCCTGCGGGAACCTGGATCGTCGGTGACTCGACATAGGAGGTCAAATGGCCCTCAGCAAGGAAGCGAAGCAGGAGCTCATCGACAAGCACGGCCGTCATGGGACGGACACGGGCTCAACCGATGTTCAGATTGCAATGCTCACGAAGCGCATCAACGAGCTGACCGAGCACATGCGCGCACACAAGAAGGATCACAACACGCGGCGCGGCCTGCTCAAGCTCGTCGGCCAGCGTCGCCGGTTCCTGAACTACCTGATGCGCACCAACCTTGAGGGGTATCGCGCCCTGATCAAGGAACTGGGCATCCGCCGCTAGGCGCGAGCCGCCCCACCCTTGGGGAGGTGGATGTTTGAGCGAGCCTGCCCGCAAGCAGGACTGGCTCAAACCTCCACCTTCCACACGAACATCGGAATTAATGGAGGACATATGAGCAACCCCGCCGGTACCCCGGTCACCGTCACGGTGACCGTAGGCAACGCGGACGTGGTGTTCGAGACGGGCAAGTTGGCCAAGCAGGCTGACGGTGCCGTTCTCGTGCGCTCTGGCGACACGATGGTGCTCGCCACTGCACAGGGCCGCCTGGAGGCGCGCGAGGGCGCGGACTTCTTCCCGCTCACCGTCGACGTCGAAGAGAAGATGTACGCCGCGGGCAAGATCCCGGGCGGCTTCTTCAAGCGCGAGGGTCGCGCCACCGAGCGTGCCACCCTCACCGCCCGCATGATCGACCGCCCGATCCGGCCGCTCTGGCCGAAGGGCTTCCGCAACGAGGTGCAGTGCATCGCGACTGTGCTCTCCGCGGACATGATCACCGCACACGACATCCTGTGCATCAACGGCGTCTCGGCTGCGCTGACCGTCTCGTCGATGCCGTTCCTCGGCCCGGTGGGCGCGGTTCGTGTCGGTCTGATCGGCGGCGAGCTCGTCATCAACCCGACGCTGGTCGAGCAGTTCGAGCAGAGCACGCTCGACCTGATCGTCGTCGGCACGAAGGACGCGCTGACGATGGTCGAGGCCGGCGCGATGGAGGTCGATGAGGACACGCTCCTCGAGGCCCTCGACATCGCGCACGAGGAGATCCGCAAGCTGTGCGACGCGCAGCTCGAGCTCCGCGCCAAGGCCGGCAAGCCGAAGTGGCTCGACGTCGAGCTGGCCGCCAAGCTGCGCGCCGAGCACGGCAACGAGTTCCAGGCTGCCATCAAGGCCTCCGGTCTCGCCAAGGCTTCCGCGGTCGTCGACGACCTCATCGGCCGGCTCACCCCGGCGATCACGATGGCGTCGACCGAGACCGACATGCAGCGCCTGATCCAGGTGAAGGCGGCCCTCGCGGTCGTCCTCGAGGAGGAGCGCTACGCCGCTGTCTCCGGGATCGTCCGCGAGCAGTTCGATGCCGATCTCCGCGTCCTCACCGATGCCGAGCAGGACTCGAAGGAGCTCAAGTCGGCGAAGCGCTCGCTGCTGCAGGAGCGCATCGTCGAGGGTGTCCAGCTGCCCTTCCCGGGCGGCGCGGAGGACGGCGCCAAGGACGCGCTCACGAAGGGCCTCATCAAGAAGGCTGCTGACGGCGCGTACAAGGACATCGTCCGCAAGAAGATCGTTGCCGGCGTTCGCCCGGACGGCCGCAAGACCGAGGAGATCCGCGCGATCTCCGTCGAGGTCGGGGTCTCGCCGCGCACGCACGGCTCGGCGCTCTTCACCCGCGGCCAGACGCAGATCATGACGCTGCTCACCCTTGGCACTGCCAAGGAGGGCCAGCGGATCGACGATCTGTCGCTGGAGAGCGATCGCCGCTACATGCACCACTACAACTTCCCGCCCTTCTCGGTGGGTGAGACCGGCTTCATGCGCGGCCCGAAGCGCCGCGACATCGGTCACGGTGCACTGGCGCAGCGCGCACTCGAGGCCGTCCTGCCGGACGTCGAGGACTTCCCCTACACGATCCGTCTCGTCTCCGAGACGCTCGAGTCGAACGGCTCGTCCTCGATGGGCTCGGTCTGCGGATCGACCCTGTCGCTGATGGACGCCGGTGTGCCGCTCAAGGCGCCGGTTGCCGGCATCGCCATGGGCCTCGTCAAGGAAGGCGACCAGCACGTCGTGCTGACCGACATCCAGGGCGCCGAGGATCACCTCGGTGACATGGACTTCAAGGTCGCCGGTACCCGCGCAGGCATCACCGCGCTGCAGATGGACATCAAGATCACGGGCGTCACGCGCGAGATCCTGACGGCCGCCCTGCAGCAGGCGAAGCGTGCCCGCAACGAGATCCTGGACAAGATGCTGGCTGTGCTGCCGGCGTCCCGCGAGGAGCTGGCGGATCACGCGCCGCGCATCTCGTCGACCAAGGTCGCGCAGGAGCAGATCGGCATGGTCATCGGTAAGGGCGGCGAGACGATCCGCAGCCTCGAGGCCGACTACGACGTCCAGATCGACATCGCAGACGACGGCACGATCCTGATCTACGCCACCGACGGCACGAAGGCGACCGCCGCGATCAACGCGATCAAGGCGATCACCCGTGACCCGGAGCCGGGCGACGAGTACACCGGCAAGGTCGCCAAGACGACCGACTTCGGTGCCTTCGTCGAGCTGAAGAAGGGCACCGACGGCCTCCTCCACGTGTCGAACGTCGGCCCCGGCCGCGTCGCGCACATCGAGGATGTTCTCGCCCAGGGCGACATCCTGGATGTCGTCGTGCTCGAGGTGGACAAGCAGCGTGGCCGCATCGGCCTCAAGCTCGTCGCCAAGCACGAGGACGGTCAGCTCATCTCCCCGGAGACGCTCATCGAGCGTGCGAAGGACGCCCCGGCCCGTGAGCCGCGCCCCGAGAGCGACCGCCCGCGCGGCGGTGGCGATCGTGGCCGTGGTGGTCGGCACTAGCCGCAGGCACCACAGCTGAAGCAGTGACGGAGGGGCGGCGCAAGCCGCCCCTCCGTGTTCCTTGCACTACCGCTCCTGCGCTCCCTGGCGGGCCGGTCGGGCCCGCGGGCTACGATCCCTCTCGTGCCACGCCACGACATCACCGAGCTCTCCTCCGGCCTGCGGGTCGCCTCCGAGCGACTGCCGGGCGTCCGCTCGGTCGCTCTCGGCTTCTGGATCGGCACGGGCTCGCGGGATGAGACGCCGCGCAAGGCGGGCATCTCGCACTTCATCGAGCATCTG
>Ga0114970_10001906_pt1 | contig 15620 bp, 25 predicted proteins | sample M_140205_XF_Meta_FD_87030 | JGI IMG/M metagenome (GOLD analysis project Ga0114970, IMG submission 87030) | Freshwater microbial communities from Lake Montjoie, Canada to study carbon cycling - M_140205_XF_MetaG | ecosystem: Environmental > Aquatic > Freshwater > Lake | place: Lake Montjoie... | reverse complement strand
TTGCCAGAACCGTCAACATATTTAACCAAAAAGTGGTACCAACCGGCTACAATGGGGTTTATTAAACTGGCAGGCACTGTGATGGTCAAGCGTCCTTTGGTACGATCGTCTGTGGCTGTGGCTGCCGCTGTAAAAGTACCAATATAGTCGCCGCCTGGGCGGGTCAGCATTTCGACGTACACTGTTAAACCTGTTAGATCCACAGTCTTTTGATCTTGATTTTTAACAATCACTTTGATGGGGTTATTGATACCTTTATAAATGGTCAATGGTTTAGCGTACACTGTGCGGTCCTCAGTTGTAAGCAGACCGCCTTCACGAAACTGTAGTTTCAAAATTTGGTGATATAAATATATTCGGAGTGTCTGCATGATAACAGTATTTACCAGAAACGATGTCTAGCATCTTTGACCAGTTAACAGAAAAATATCCCTTTATAAGTCTGTTGACCTACGGAGAAAATGAGTACATTGGGATCATACAAAACCGGGATGCTTTGGTCACCAGCTTCTACGACTTTTCCGTGATAAAAGAAGATGAATACAAGAAGCTTTTTCTAGAACTAGGCGAGTCGTGGTGGTGGGAAAGCAATAGGGCTATCCCTATCAACATCTTTCTCAAGCAGGAATGGGCTATTTTTCGTCCTTGCCTGCGTAGTTTCAACAGCAAAGACGTTACACTGGTTCATGGACCAGCAGTTAACCTAGCAGAATTTTCAAATAAGAAAACTAAAAGACGCTCAATTACCCTGGTCCGCAAGGTCAATTAAGTTCATATGCACTGCCACTAGGTGTGCATAACTCACAGCGTGACTCTTCTTAAAGTAGTAGCTGTTGTCCTGGGGTTTGTCCCAGACAGTACCCGCAACATCACGCCACGCTCGACCCGCTAAATGTCTCTTAGCCGGTCTAATCACACTCAAGAACATGGCCATACGTGGTATGGTATCCACAGCTTCTGGCATACGCTGTAGCAGGTCCCAGTGGGCATTGATGTGTATAACCTGTTCTACAAACTCACGTTCCTTTAGCCTGTGCCAAGGCGGTGTTCTATCCATCAATTCTGTGAGATGTTCTGGACTCGTAACCTGCTGATAAACTCCCACGTTTAAGAAGTCCAGCTTAAAGTAACCCAGAGCATCAGCTTGTTCATAGTCTAGGCTGCACAGGCCTGTAACAGGATCACAAGGCACAGGAGTCACATAAACACCGCTGTTGTGGCGTGTCCATTGTCCATCACGCATGATGCTGGCAGGTGTGTGCTGAATATGCTTGAGTGCTTGGAGTCTGTCCCCAAAGTCCAGGTCAATGTCTGTGCTCATAGGCCAGCCTGCCCCAGAATGTCTTCTACTTCTGTTTTAAGTTCCAGGCGTGTGGTAAACCTGTTGCCCCACCAGTCTGGATCTACATAGGGCAAGATGAGTCCCAGCTCATCTGCGTTGAGATTGCCCAGCCATTCCTGCCCTGTTGGGCCGCAGTAGATGCACCAGGCACTCACACGACCTCTGCGTATGTCCATTAGTATGCGTGAGTTACTGGCATATCTAAAGTAGTGATTGAACACGCTGTTGTTGGCATCGGCCCACTCCTGCATTGTCTCAATGCTACGGCGTATGGCATCCAAGTGGTCCTCACGCTTGCACCAGTCTGCCAGAAACTCATCATAGGTACGGTCACTGGCCCAGTTGTCTAGCTTCTTGTTCTTTTCTATTACAAAATTAATAAACGCTGTGGTGTTTACACAGCGAACATCTACCATGTAGCGTCCAAACTTGACAAAGCCAATGTAGTACGGACTTGCTTCAAAGTCCTCAAAGGATTTGGTACGTCCCGGGCCGCTTTGATATTCGAAGAATCTATTGAATGCCTGTAGTGCTAGGCGCACTGCCTGCTCGCCTCTGTTCTGGAACCTGCGCTTGGGCTCGCAGAGATGCACAGCCAATGTAGTGGCACGAGAGAACGTCTTGTTGCAGTACCTGCAGACGTTTACTTCTTGTACAAGGCTTTGATTTCCTTGTCCGTCATCCCGTGCGTCACTAGCCATTGGTTGATTTCCTCATCGTCATTGATAGATAGTAGCAAGTCAACTTCATCTGTTTTTAGTCCTGGCAACATTTCCATAATTTGCTTTCGCACTTTACTACGGCCAGTGCCTTCTTTCTTACGTGGTGTGATCCAAAAGTGTCTGTGTGTATCCTTTAGCGGATTAACTGTTGTGCAACTAAGCCATTGTAGCTTGGGATGCCGGTTGATGTCAAAGAAGTGTTTGTTCACATTCTCGTTGATGGCAATGACATAGTAACCAGCTAGTTCACTGTCATTGCTGTCAATGTTGGCACCCCATTTCAGCATCAAGTATGTGCTGAACTTCTTGCGTTCCTCATCGTTAAGCTCGTCGTAGAAGTCTCTGTTCTTACGATCAAACTGCTTCATCTCATTGTGAATGTTTAGCTTGTCCATTACCATGCTTTGCTGTAGTCAACAACTTCACTGTTGCGTGTTACATCTTTGATGAAGTATGCACAGGTTGGCTTGTCACCGTCATTGAGTGGCACACACAACATCTGTCCATTCTTTAACTTGGGGAAGAACCACTTCTGATCTGTAAACACATCCATGATCTCAATGTTTAAGAACTCTGGCCTAAAGCTGGTCAGTGGGTTAAAGCAAAAGGCCTTGAAGTCTCTGTCATTGAGACTGGTCATGGGCACAATCTCTAGGTCACCAAAGTCTGGCTCTCCGATCAGCATCTGCCAGTCCACAGGCATCTTGATATGGTTCTCGCCTATCTTTAACACCAGTGCAGGTGCGTTAAAGCTCTCCAGGAAGATTAGCGGAATAAAGAAATAATCTGGATCCTTTGGGTCACTGTTGTCAAACACACAGAAACGTAAGTCATCTATTTCGTCTGGCAGATTGTTAATCTCAAATGCATTGTTGTCTAAGGTAAGTATTCTCATGTTGTTATTTTACGACTTCTATAGAGTAATGTCAAGAGATATTCTTGGCTAATGCCAGGAATGCATCCGCCCCGTTGGCAATGTTCTTTTTCCAAGTTTCAAAACCATCTGCATCAGCCTTGTCACTGACATACTTGAACATGCGCCAAGGAATCTTTTTGCGAGTGCAGGCATCCACAATGGCATAGCCTTCCATGTCCACAACATCGCAATAGCTGTCATGCCAGGGATCTGGTGCGCTAACAAAGCCATCACCTGTGCCGCAACGATAGCCAGCAATAGCATTGCCCAGGTACATGGTACTGTCTTCAAAAGGAGTAAGCCCACGTGGACTTTTGGGTTCTGCATTCATGTCACGTTGGCAGACCCGATTGATTTCAACCAACCCCATGACTGCGTCATTGATGCCGCCCGCTGTTCCGTAGTTGACCACCAGCACAGGTTTGTATACGTCAATGGCATCCAGGGTTTTATACATGGCGTTTAGCTTGCCAACGCCTGTGTAAACAACTGCCCATCCTCGTCCTAATTTTAATTTGTGAGGTCGATCAAACTCGTCCTCCAGTGCTACTAGTAGTAATTTCATTGCCATTCGCTTTTCTCTATTGTAAAGGGGTAATTAGCTTCCCTGTAAAACTGCTTACGCTTGGTCAGGTGTCGCTTGGAAAACTTGCAGGTGCTGGTGATGTCCCAGATTTGGACATGGTCCTTGTCCGCCGCTTTGCGAATACCACGTCCGATACTCTGTATGACTCGAACAAAGCTCTTACCAGGCTCAAGAAGAACAAGATTGAAAATGCGAGGAACATTAATACCAACAGCGGCAACGCCATAAGTGGCAATGATAATCTTGTTAGTACTTGTTGCAATTTCATCGTATTCATCCTTTCTATCTGTAGCCTTAGTTGCACCGGATACAAACACAACGTCGGGTTTGTCTGACAACAGACTAAACAACGAGCTCAGTTCAACCTGTAGTAGCTTGCCTGACTCCACACGATCCACCAGGATCAATGTGTTGCCTGTTTCTTTGATCTGTTCAATGACCTTGGCCAAGTAACTCATGCGCCCAACTGTTGTGGTCAGGTATTTAAGTTCACTTTGGTAGTCGCGGTACTCAACGTGGTCTATCATTTGTATAATGTTGACATGACAGCTGGACAGTACGCCTTGGTCCTGTAGCTCGCTGGCAGACAACCGGTGTATTACAGAACCAATGCTTACTTCAATGGCAATGCGTTCAAAGTCCTCTTTGGGAATTGTACCAGTCAAGCCCCACCGAATTGGCACTTGGCCCATTACGCCTGTCAGCAAGGTCTTCAACACTTCTGCTTTGGCCTGGTGTACCTCGTCAATCATAACACACACTACACCCTCAAGGAACTCCATGATGGAAACTTCTGCGTCTCCCGCTTTGGTATTCTTCAGCATGTTGTTGAGACTCTGCCAGGTGCAGATGGTATGTGTGCGTCCGTATTCCTTACGGTCACCAAAGTACACACCTACATCCAGGCCCAGATTTTTGTAGTCTGCTTCTGTCTGCGTTACCAGGCTCTTGTTGGGCACAATAACAAGACTGCGCCCATACTTCTCAATGCTGTGGCTAAGCGCGGCAGTGATCAATGTCTTGCCTGCGCCTGTGGCAATCTCTTGTACACACTGTGGATTGGCCAAGAACTTGTTGATGATCTCAATCTGATAGTCACGCAGTACAATAGGCTGACCTTTGCGCTCGTGTCCCTTGGGCCACAGCACATGTCTAAATGTTTCCTCCGACACACTGGCAAAGTTAAAGGTAGTGGTGTACTCTCGTTGGTCATCTAGGTCAATGTCGTAGCCACGTTTCTCTAGGTGTTCGATGATGCCCGGCAGTAGGTTAATGTAACTGCTGCCGCCCAATTGGAAGAAGGCCTGTTTTCCATCCCACCGTCCCAGCCTAACCGCAGGCAGGTAACGTGCATGAGGGATGTCATACTTGTATTTGCTTACTAGTTCTCGGCGTGTGGTCAAGTCCAGGCCTTCTAGTTTGACGTTAACTTCGTCTCGAATGATGATGTTACATTTCATAGAGGTGGCTCAACATGTAGTACTTTCTTAAATTTATAGGGAGTGGCAGAATATTTATTGCTGTGCTGACCCATGAGTCCAGTATATGTGACCAAAATTGGCACTTGCACATCAGCGTCGTAGATGCCATCCGGCAACTGTTTAGAGATCCAGATCTTGTTCTTGCTGAGCCAATTGCCTTCTACACCAACGTTGCTATGACCAAAGGCCTGTATCAACTGCGGTAGTACGTCTTTTTCAAACTTACTGTACCAACCGTAGTTGATGATCACCGGCCATGTGTTCAACTGATCAAGGAAGTCAATGATAGACCCTGTGTCAAACTTTTTGTTCTCAATAAAGAAATTACGATGGATCATTATACTGGCCTCCCGAGGTTGCCAGGTTTCTAATAGTTTTAGCTTGGCTGACTCATCTGCATCAAAGCCTAAGTGTACCAGATCTATCAGCTGATGGTCAATGTTATTGGTGGAAGCCAATACAGCCACAGCGGCCTCACGTTGGCTGTCCACTGCATTGTGTATCTGCCAACCATTGTCCCAGGAGATATAACTCTCAAGCTGTTGTTGATGTAGCTGTTCTAGCTCTGCAAAGATGGTCTGCAGATCTGCTGATGCTGTAAACTTACTGTCTGTGGCCAGGCTGTAGGCTAGGTTGATGCCTTCTGCATTGAGTTCAAGATGCCAGGTCTTTGTGCCTTTGCCTTGGTACTTGAGTTCAGCCATAAACGTGTCACTTTGATCTAGCTTGTGCAGTCGTTCAATCAGTTTGGCATCGTAGCCAAACTTAAATCTAATCTCGTCATTCTCAATCCATACTGTACTAGGCACTGGCTGTATTTGCCTAAGGCTGGTACGCCACTGTGGGTCAGCAAGAGTGGGTGCAATGTCTACGCCAACACCGCCCAGCTGTCGACGATACTTTTGAATTAGGTGTAGTGTTAGTCCTCGTTGCTTTTCTGTTAGGCCCATTGACTGCCCTTGTGCAATCATACCATCAACTGCTTTGATGTCAATGCGGCTGAGTTTGATTTTAACAGACAAATCGGCACTTGGCCCTGGGGCTTGGTTGCCTAAGATTTCTAAGATGTCTTCAACATGTGCTGTCATTGTTACACTATACACTTCTCAAGAGGATTAAGCAAGTACAAAGATAAAAAAACCCGGGCAGTTGCCTACCCGGGCTAAAGTTACTTGGTAAGAAAGGAGCTAAAATTTTCCTACCAAATGTCCGGGCTTACGCCCGAGCCATACATGTTGTCTCTGCTAGAGCCCGCCATTTCATTGGGCTCATCTTACGCAGATCCGCAAGCTTCATTGCCATACGCAAACTCATTTCGCGTAGCTTGGTCTTGTTCTCGTCCATGAACGCCAGGATCTCGTCCTGAACGCACTCTTCAAAATCGTAGTCACTAAACAACTCGCCGTCTGCGGCAATCTGCTTGATACGCAAGACCTTGTCACGCATTGTGTCCAGGGTCAAGTCCAGATAGTGACAACGTGACTGCAGAGCATCCAAGTGATCACGAAGCTTCTGGCTCTTCATCTTGTCAAACTTCAAGTTAGTGATAAAGATAACACTACCCTTGAACTCAAACTGATCTGGCACTCCTTCACGACGCAACATGTGGCTGTCACTCAACCAGCTAATCTTACGCTTCTTGCCAGAGTCCAGGGCACCTTTCAGCAAGTTAAGAGCAACGTCGTCCAGCAAGATGCTGTCGCAGTCATCAAACACCAACACGCAATTGGGGTCGCTGTACTTGTACAATGTGCAGAACAAGCCCAAGGCACTAGTAGAACCCTTGACAACTTCTGCACGAAGCTTCTTGCCAGAGATAGTGTCAAACAAGCAGGCCTTCTCAACAATACGCTCAACGCTGTAGCTCTTGCCCACACCCGGAGGGCCGCTGACAATCATAGCACGGATGTTGCCGTCAACTGCGGCCTGTGCCATCTCGTCAAGTATTTGGAATCGCGTACGGATACGCTCAATGACTTCTTCGTCAGTTTCGGCCTTTACAGGCTCTTTGGACACAACGGAAGTCTCGTGGTCAGTAGCATGACCGCCACCAACAATCTCGTAGCTGTCAATGCCATCCACTTTAATGCGGATGTTGTTGCGCTCGGGACCAAAAACGGCACTACCGTCTACAGTCACAAAGCCACCCTTGGCACCAGTTTGGAAGCCTTTGATAAGGGGGAATGAAGTTTCAACAACGGGTGCATTACGATATGTACCATTTTTAATGTTTACTTGGACCATTTTTAGCTCCTGGCTTTTGTTTAACATGTGTATATTATAGCAAATTCTAGCAATTTGTCAACCGTTTTTTGCATTTTTTATGTTGCTTTTACACAACATCTGCGCGGTTTTGTCTTAACTGCTTTGCTTACTATTCCACTATTATACAGGAATACGAGAAAAAGTCAACCTTTTTCTGCCAGGATTTTGTTGTTTTTTAGCAACAAAATGTACTTATAAATCAACGACTTACAATGCCTATTTTTGCGACTTTTTTAAGCAGAAAAAGTGCTTTCTCCCTGCGGCGGTAATTGTAGAGTATCAAGAAGAATCGTAGAGTGAAACACTAAAGATTCAACCATCACACACTCCTTCCACCCGCTTCCCGACCAGGGAGAACTCTCGTGTTGCTAACGCTAGTTCGGTAGGACTAGAACCACCCTTGCTTATCACAGCACTTCTCATCGTGCGGGTCACACTATTGGCTGATTAGGCCAAACGTTCTTTAGGCAATCTCGCTCTTTAGCAGATTTGCCAGTTGACGGTTACGCTCGTCTTGTTCTTTGCGCTCACGCTTTTCGGCTGTACTGAGCCTCAGCATTGTATCATACTCCCGAGCCCATTGTACTCCACGCACCCATACCTGTAGTTCTTCCAAGGTGCCACAGAAAATCTCTGCATCACGAGCATACACTGGAACAGCATCTGCGTCCTTGGGCTTGAGTGCAACACGGTCGCTGATGTCATTGCCCCAGCCATTCTTGGAATTGGCAAACATAAATCCCAGGTCGTTGACTTCTTTCTCAAGACGACGAAGCGTCATTATTGCATGGTAACCAGCCATTTTAAACTCTCCAAATTTCTTTAAAGCCCTCATCCTCGGTGGGCATTTCAAAACTAGCCAACATTCCTTCTATTACAGAATCTGGAATTTCTTTGCCAGGGCGACTGGCCAACCTACGTTTCAACTCAAGTCTAGCAGGAGCCTCAAACACCACAGCAACGTGCCAGTAGTCCGGAAGCATGTTAAACTTACGAGCACGACTTTTAACAGTGGTGCTGGTTTGATCCCAAATGATGTCACGATCCGCTTGCCTGGCAGCAACAACTTCTGCGGCCATTAGTTCAACTGCTTGAGGCATGTAGTCGTTGAACACTTCTGAGTAAGTCTTACCCTGTTGTTGGGCATACGCTTCCACATGGCGGTCGGTACTGACATACTCCATGCCCAAGATCCAGTCTTGGTTTCTAATCCAAGTGGTTTTGCCTGAGCCCGGCACGCCAATAAGTTGATAACACTTAGGCATTACCAGTTCTCCACTCCAGAGATCTCAGTGGTGAACTCACCAAGGTAACCGTTGACGGATGTACTAACAATTAACTTGGTAATCTTCCCAATTTCGGTACCACTTTGTTGTAGTTGGAAACTGGAGGCATCGGGAAAGTCTTTCATAATTTCCAGAATCTTTTCAACATCTTCTTTGTGTAGATACATTAGATATCTCCTTGATATTTCTTTGGGACAATAAGCCCCGACTCCGTTACATAACCGTAGACATCGTGTACTTCGTTTTCATTGTAGGTCCAGCCCAATACCTTCATCATACGATGCTTGACCAACAGGTTAGGTGCACGAAATCCTTCTGTGTCACGAAAGCCCAGCATCACACCAAGTTCGCAGACTGCGCCACTACGGCACACACCTGCATGACAGTGTACAACGACGTTCATGCGATTGTCAAGAGCATGTTGTAGCAGTCGCACAAGTTCAGCGGCCTGCTCGTGACTGCACTTCATTGCTTCCTCAAGCACTTCGTCCTTTTCCTCTACATCAAGGAATTGGAATTGATGCACTTCTCTAAACTTGTACAACGGCGTAGGAAAGTCACCGGGTGGATCACAGATCTGAATCAGCATAGCATTGACACCCGGGTCCATATGGAACCCTTTCTTGATATCACTTAGTGCTACGTTTTGAATCCACGGGGCTAGCATTATTTGTGCTCCTTGCACAGTTCTACGGTTAGCATAAAGTGGTCATAGGCCTTACGCACACTTTCGTGAGTCATGAGTTTCTTGGCTTCTTCTTGCATGGCTTTGACACCAGCTTCCACATGATCTCTGGCACTACCATAGGTCAACGGACATAATTCATCACCAAGTTCTTTGGCTAGCTTTTCCCAGGCCTTCTTCTGTCCTGGAGTAATAGGAGTACGCTGTGGGCGCATTTCACTGGCTTTTCTAAGAGCATTGCTGATAGCATCTTCGGCCACACGACCCGCGGCAATCATCGGAGCATAAGCGGGATCAATATTAAACCTACGACTAGTGCCTCCGGGATAACACATAACCAAATGATTGCCTTTTGTAAAGCTGTCCATAAAGTTGTTGTCGTATTCCGCAACAGGTACGTAACGTCTGCCAATTTTTTCATAGTATATCTTTTTCATTTAAAAATGTTTTTAAGCAGGTGTTGTGCATCTGCACAATCCCGGCGGGTGATAACAATTTGATCCAGCAGTTCTAGCCTGGCAACTTCCAACAGATCTAAAGCATACATGTGGTCGTCTTTGTCCATCTGCTCGTACCAATCCGAGAGTACACCGGGCTCTGCGTTCAGCAAAAATTCAAGATTTGCGCGATCATGTTCGTCCATTTAAGCCTCCCAATCAGTGCTTCGAAGTTGATCCTGTTCTTCCAGGATGTCTACAATCTCTTCAATCAAACCAGCAATGCGCTCTTGCGCCTGCACAGGAACAGGCAGGTCATGCACCCTGTTGGCTAGATCGTCAATGTCCTCAAGGAACTGGTCTGTTCTTCGCATATTTTGCCTCATGTTCTGCTCTATGAGTTTCACACAATGTGGTAATCCAACCACGCCCACCAGTGGTGCCAGGAGCACCACATGCTTCACAGGTCACTGCGCTCATGCTTTCTGCCATACGTACCATACCGTCAATGACATCGTCACCGCCGTCATAGTAGAAACGTAGCGTACCAAACTTTTCTTTGACCTGACGCACAACGACCTGATGTGTCACAGCAGGCACTGTCCTTAACTGTGGCTCAGGATCGCCCAGTGCCTCTTCTATCTGAGTTTGTTGCCACACAGATAAACGACTGGCAGGTCCACGGTCACCCTTGATAGCACGACTCAGCGCACGATTATACAACAATGCTTCCGCCCGCTGTTTACGTTTCCAATTGATGTGATGCTGTATGTTGCCGCATAATTGATCAATGATGTTGTACCATCCGTCGTCATGACTAAAGCCCCAACACATACAAGTCTGGCTCATTGGTGCATTGCGATCCCTAAACAACTTAGGGAATCGCTCTACTAGAGCTTTGTCTAGATCATCACGCATCTTCGTTCTGCCGGTCAAACTCAAGTGCTTCTGCAAGCGTCACAATCTTATCGCCTTTGCCAGGGCAACCAGTGTACCAAACGCCATCGCGCATGATGTAGTAGTACTCGCCACCACAGGCGTCTACACGCTCAAGGAATTCTGCAAAGGTATGGTCCACTGCAAAGTCAGTGCCTTGCTCGCCGCGGTCACGTCCGTAGAACGTGGTCCAGCCTTCGGCTTCTGCCTGTTCGTGAAGAGCCATTAGCTTCTCAAAGTCTGGGTTGTCTTGCTTGACATCAAACTTGCTGAAAGGATGTTGTTCGCCAATGTTCTTGCCCAGCGAGCTGATGTCGCCTAGCGACACAAGGTGGTTGGCTTTGGCGCTGTCGTAGTGTTCCTGCAAGATGGCGCCATTGTGAGCCAAGTAGCCATCCCAGTGGCAGTAGACAGACTTACACTTGTCGCCGTGCATAACAGCAATACGTGAACGAGTACCCATTGCGATCTCCTAAAAAGTTAATGTATGTAGTGTAGCATCAAACCTGCCACTTGTCAACCAAAATTAGACCCAACCCTCAACTACCAACACGGGCTTCTTGAGCACACGCTTGACAAAGCTCTCTGGGTCGTCATCTACACGGGTTAGGATATAGCCCATGGCCTCACCTAAGTCGGCACTCTTAATTTCTAGTTCCAGGCCTGCGGCTTCGAAGGCCGCTTGCATACGAGTCAAGACATACTTAACGCCTGCGTCAAATGCCTCGTACTCTGCCTGTCCAATTTCGTCACTGTCAAAGCCTGCGTCCTCTAGGACCACGCCTGTCTCTGCTCCGTCGGCTACAACGAACTTGTTGATCTTCTTCCAATTGCTCTGCTTCTCACTGTCAAAGTGGTCACAGCATTCGTTAAGATCGAAGCTGTTAAAGTTGTCATAGTTTACTGTAGTCATCAAGAGCCCCTTTTGTGTTAATAAGTCTTTATTATACTACCAAAATACCAAAATGTCAACCAATTTCTGCGTCGTATTCGTAGAATTTTACGCTAGAATCCAACTTTTTCAGTTGTTTAGCGGCTGTAGTCAGCTCTTTATAACGACGATTTACTTCTGCACGGGGCAGTTCGCCATCACAGGTTAAGTTTTCGGGGCTCAGTGCGGCATCAATCATGTCTGCAACACGTTGACGGCCAGCGGCAGTAGCAATCTCGTACTGCTCGCCTTTGAAGAAGCTGTTCCAGTGATTCTTCTGGTCGATGAATGTTTGAAGTGCTTTCATTGTCGGTTCCTTTACTGTTAATATGTGTCATATTATACAGGGTTTTAGCCAAAAGTCAACCAAAATTTCCAGGAATTTTGTTGTTTTTTTACAACAAAATCCACTTAGAAATCAACAACTTAGTAGTGCTTGATCAGTAGAATGTTGTTTTTATGCTGTTGAATTGCTTGGGCAAACTGCTGACCTTTAACAACAGGCATGAAATCAGTGGGCTGTTGTTTGTCGCCGGGCACTGCCAGTATGTTCATGACACCGCTTGTTTCAAAGGGATGTTCGGCAGGCTTGCGGTAGGTATCGCCAATTGGGCTGTTGCGGCAGGCCACCCAATATTGTTGGTAGCCACGATCGTCTAAGAACTGCCAACAATCAGGCCATTTGTCTTCTTCTTGTGCTTCATAGAACACCACCGGCTTGAACTTGTCCAGCACTGTGACTGCGCCTTCTAGCACCTGTAGTTCAAAACCCTCAACATCAATTTTAATAAGATCACATTTGGCAATGTTAAGTTGATCTAATTTGATTATCTCTACTTCGTCCCCACCGCTTTCAACTATGCTGATGTTGCCAAAGTTTTCAACTTGGTCGGGTTCAAAGTGCTTGATAAATGTTCGACCACTGTGATTGCCGACCGCGGCATTGACAATTTGTACAGGCAGGCCTTGGCAGTTGTAGGAAGCAACCACAAAGTGATTTGGATTTGGTTCAAAGCCCATTACATCACAGCCAGTCTGTCGTTGAACAGCACGAGCATGATACCCAATGTTTGTACCTACATCCAAGTAGCCAGATTCTTTGTTGAGGAATCTACTCATGACATCAATTTCTGCATGACAATACTCTCCGTAGAGACGAATTGCATAGCTGACAATGTTGTCATGTGTATACACTGCCATCTCGCCAACGCGAGTGTCTACCAAAGCCATATACGGCTTTAAGGCATCAAACTTTTTTTCCCAGTGACCCAGTTCCATGTTATTTTCTCTTGAAGTACTTCGCCGTAAGTTTTAATTGATTGTGCGATGCTAGGGCTTACGACTCCCAATTCCGCCAGTTGGTACCAATCCACGTCAAATGGGCTCTTGGCAGGGTGTTCACCCTTGTAAGCGACCATTGTTATATAGTTATCTTCTCGCAGGCAGTGGCCATCACTACAGTCAAACCCGCCAGCGGCCAACAAATATGTCAGGTTGATTGCGCTCCAATGATGCAGTGTGTTAGATGGAACCTTGTAACGCAATCTATTGTAAAACATGCCAGCAGTTTCTGGCACACTTAGAACAACCATGCCGCCGGGATTCATAATGCTGTGCCAGTGCTTGATGGTGGCCACTGGATCTCGAGCATATTGAAATGCATCATGACTCCACAGCAAGTCAATGTACTCTGGCGGTTTGTAACTGCCTTGGTCGCCCTTGGCATAGGTAATGTTTGGATGTTCGTTGCGACTAATGTGTCTTTTGGTTTGGTCAACTCCAAAACATTTATAGTCGTAGGGTGTGCCGTCATCGCGATTTTCCTGCGTGGCCCACCAGTAAATATCGTGGCCCATGCCACAGCCCATGTCGCACACTGAACGAATACTTTCCATAAAGTCGTCGTACTCCCTGACATCTGTCAGCAGACCAAGACTGTGTGTATTGCTGTCGCGTTCTTGTTTAAATAGACTCATGATATTGATACGTCTTCCATGCCGGCTGTTCGTAGTCTTACCACGTGACCCAACATAAAGTTTTTGCTTTCAAGGCCTTTCATAATGCCCAGGTATTGATTACGCAGTAGTGCAACTTCGTTTATTAGTGTTTCAAAGTCAATGACTTCACTTTCCCCATCAACATACTTTTCAGCATCTCTACTGGTTAATGCACGAGCATACCCTTCCAGATACTTTTGAAAGTGTTTACGTCGAATCTTGCGTAACTGTATGTTAAGGAAGTTGAGCACCGCTTCAATCTCTTGTAGTTGATTAAAGCGATGCTCAGTGAGACCAGGTATGTCAGTAAGGTTGCGTTCAACGTGGCCGCGAACGCCAACCTCTTTCTTTGCTGTCAAGAGTTCTGCTTGATAGAAATCAATAAACGCTGGCAATTCTGCCAGATTGGCTGTAACTCTTGAGTACCATGACATTAGTCGTCGCCTTCGTAGTCAGGGTAGTCGTCTTCGTCATCATCTTCTTCCATCTCGCCCATAATCTCTTTTACAGCAGATTCCATGTACTGGTCTACTTCTTCAAGACTATGAATGTCGTTGTCAGAAAAATCAAAGTCAATCATTGTATTAACAAACTGGTGTGCGGCCAAGAACCGTTCCTTAACTGGAACATATTCTTTCATTGAACGCCACAGTTCGATTGCAATTTCAACAGTCATAAATTAAGCCTCCTCAGTGATCTCTTCTTCTGGCTTACTTACCTCTAAGGGACGATCCTTATATTCTTTAATGATAACGTCCAAGCAGCCATCGTCATTACGTTCCCAACCCTTGCGGAACTTCTTGATAATCTCGCCTTCAGCAGTTGTGTATACAAGACTGTTGCCTTCTTTCTTTAGCAGACTCTTGGCTTCAAACATATCAGTGAGACCACTGTATGGATTCATGCCAGTTTCGTAGGGAATCTTAACCTGCACATTTTCAAAAGGCTTTGCGTAACGTGTTTTCATAACCTTACAAGCGGCACGAATACCACGCACTTCCGAGATCTTGTTGCCGTCCTCATCTTCCTTGAGCTTGAGCTTCTTCATAGCAACAACAATAGATGAAGCATAGATAAAGCCTTGACCGCCTGAGATCTTGTCATCTGGGTCAAACATATCTTGGCTAGCGTATGTGTGGTTAGTACAGATCAAGCCAAGGTTTAGATTACCAAACATGTTAACGCAGTTACGAACAAGTGCAGTCAGTGCCTTAGGCTTACGACCCATGTCACCTTTCATGTCACCGGCTTCAAACTGGTTGACGTCTGTGGGAGTCAACATCATGCCCAGGCTGTCCAGCACAAACAGGACCTTGGGACGCTGGTCCTCTGGCAATGTTCTGTACTCTTTGACAAACTCACTGATCATCTTGGCCACGTCATCGATCATAGCCATGTTAAGTTTAAGAAGTTTATCTTCTGAGGTATCAACGCCTAGTGCATGAAGCCAAGCTTCGTCAAGTGCGTTCTCTGTGTCAATCAGGATGGGATAAATGCCCTGCTCTTGTGCATGACGCACAATGTTACCAGAACAGATGTAGCTCTTGCCAGCGCCTGACTCGCCAGCAAATACAGTTACCTTACCAAGAGGAATGCCCTTGCTAAAGTCTCCGCTGATTAGATAGTTCAAGGCGTAGTTGCCTGTGCTAACCCAGTCAGTGGGATCATTGAAACCGAAACTCAGTCCGTCAATGCTTTTTGTTAGTGTTTTTCGAAACTTACTTAGATCGAATGGTTTTGCCATATTGAATGCTCCTAATAGAAAAAGAAGCCGGTAAGCACCTGGGCGTGTCAGTTTATCAATCTGGCGCTTCGATGTTCTGTGCCTACCGGCTCAGCCGTTTTACTTTTGACGATTGCGAATCATTGCCAAGATATCTTCAGCTCGCTGGCTGGATGCCTTGGGTGCTTCAACCGGTGCGGACGCAACCGGTGGTGCTTCGTCAACGTCAAACGGAGGAGTATCATCTACTGGCTTGCTAGCCACTGTAGGAGCAGGGCGAGCAACCGGTGCGGCTGCACGTGGTGCGGCTGCA
>Ga0114970_10001901_pt1 | contig 15629 bp, 9 predicted proteins | sample M_140205_XF_Meta_FD_87030 | JGI IMG/M metagenome (GOLD analysis project Ga0114970, IMG submission 87030) | Freshwater microbial communities from Lake Montjoie, Canada to study carbon cycling - M_140205_XF_MetaG | ecosystem: Environmental > Aquatic > Freshwater > Lake | place: Lake Montjoie... | reverse complement strand
TGGCGATCGCGTTTTTTGACAACACGGACCCTGACGGCATGGACCGCGTGCTTGCCCAGATCGGCGATGAACTGGCCACGACCCTGACACTGGTCATTTCCAAGTCCGGCGGCACGAAGGAGACGCGCAATGGCATGCTTGAAGCCGAAGCCGCCTACAAAAAGGCCGGGATCGACTTCGCCAAGCATGTCGTGGCGGTGACTGGAGACAGTAGCGAACTCGACAAGCATGCCAAGGCCGAGGGCTGGCTGGCTCGTTTCCCGATGTGGGACTGGGTGGGCGGACGCACGAGCATCATGAGCGCCGTGGGAACCATTGCCGCTGCCTTACAGGGAGTCGATGTGCGCCAGTTCCTCGCCGGTGCTGCAGCCATGGATACTGAGACGCGCCAACGCCCTGCACGTGAGAATGCCGCGATGCTGCTAGCGCTGATGTGGCATCATGCCGGCAAGGGCAAAGGATTGAAGGACATGGTCGTGCTGCCCTACAAGGACCGGCTGGTGCTGTTCAGCAAATACCTCCAGCAACTTGTCATGGAGAGCCTCGGCAAAGAGCATGACCTTAATGGCGCCGTGGTGAACCAAGGAATCGCCGTTTATGGCAACAAAGGCAGCACGGACCAGCATGCGTATGTGCAGCAACTGCGCGACGGCGTGAACAACTTCTTCGCCACCTTCATCGAGGTGCGTAAAGCCCGCGACACCGTCCCATTCGAGGTCGAACCCGGTTTCACCAGTGGCGACTATCTCCAGGGCTTCCTGCGCGGCACCCGCAAGGCTTTGGCGGAAAAGAATCGTGAATCGATCACGCTGAGCATCGAGGAGATCAACGCTTTCAGCCTCGGCATGCTCATTGCGCTGTTTGAGCGTGCGGTCAGCTTTTATGCCAGCCTAGTCAACATCAACGCCTACCACCAACCCGGCGTCGAAGCTGGCAAAAAGGCCGCCACCGAGTTCCTCAAACAGCTCGCGCAAGTGCGTAGCGCGCTCAACAGCACCGGTGTCACCGCCGCCGATCTGGCTGTCAAACTCGGCATCGACTCCGAAGACGCCTTCCACATGCTCACGCACCTAGCGGCCAATGACCTAGCGAAAGTGGCTGGCCAAGGCGCAAGTCCGGCGGCGGATCAATTCACGGCCTCCTGAAAAACGTCATTTGCACACGCAACCGCAGCATCCTATTAATGAAATTGCAAGCACTCCTGATCCTACGCAAGCCACATGCGTGAAATCCCCATCCAATACCAAATCGCCTGCGTCATTCTGACAGCCCTGTTCATTTGGTCCTTCAGTATTGCCCGTGAGCCGCGTGGTTGGAGGCGGCTCTTTCAGTCCATGTTCTCCAAATCGGAAACATTTTCGGTGAACAAGAATAAAGTCATCGACGAAGCTTTGAAGCGTTACGGCATTGGCATTGCCATGATCATTCTGGTTGTGGACGTTTCATGTTTTGTGCTTGGCGTCACCTATCCTTTCCGTGAAAAAATTCGAACGTTATCTCCTGAACAGCGGGATAACATGAACGAGATTAACAAGGTTAAAAGTAGCACAAATTCTTCTCCGCTTCCCTGATTAAGTGTTTCGTTTGACCACTACCGTATCAGACACCAGATCGTGCAAACAGCGCCGGTCACTACGGAAAATGAGAAGAAAATCACCCAGCATCAGTGGCAGACCGATGAACTAGATACTGTTAATAACGGCAAATAGAAACCAGCGTAGCATCACGGCCTTCACAAACCCGGCTCGTGATTGATCTTGGGCACGAACAATCTTAATACCCGTTAATAGCTTGCCGATCGACTGGCCACGCAGGGTCAATAACACGACATTGGCAATCATCAGGGCACTGATGACCCCATACATCGCAAACACCGTCTGATTGCCCGCCTCAAGTGCCTGCGTGGTTTGCATCTTCAAGGCCTCCATCATCGCCGTTGGATCTTCTCGCAGGGCTAGAATCTTCGCCTCGAAAGTGGCATCCATGATGGCAATAAGAAGGACGTAGACCGGCAACAGTAGCAACAACCAGTCGATCATTTTGGCACCGAATCGCTGTCCCAGCGAAGCTAAAACCTTCGTTTGCACCTCATCTTGCCGCACCTCTTCACGCAAAGCCTTGATGGCGGGGATTTCGGTCGTGCCGGACACCTCACGCATATGAGTTCCCAGTGCCTGCCATTCCGGCATCCCTTCCGCCCAGCAGAGGTCCGTGGCCAGAAACCGCCCTTCCCGCATGCCGGCGCTCACATCCAGGTCATTGAAGGTGCCGAGCTTTTCTTCGCCGCGTGCGAGGTGATATTTCATGTGGGATGCAGGTTGCTGGAGTCTGGATGCTAGATAACTGCTGAAACGCCAGCATCAAGCTCCCAAACCTTCCGATTGAAAACCATTCTCCGCGTCTTCTCCTACCTGCGTCGTTATCCGTTACTCGGCGCGGCTCAAATCTTCTGCGCCATCACCGGCACGCTGATGGTCATCGTGTTTCCATCCATCACTCGTGAAGTTATGGACGTCGTCGTTCCCCACAAACAGTGGGATCGTCTGACCTCGCTTGCCCTATGGGGACTCGCTGCCTACTTCGCGCAGCATTTCTTCAATTCGCTGCGCATCCAGCTCAATAACACTTTCGAGCAGATGGTCATCTTCGACCTGCGCAGCGACATCTACCAGCGCCTGCAAACCTTGCCCCTCCGTTGGTTCGACAATCGCCCCTCCGGCGACATAATGACCACCGTTTCGGAAGACATACCCGCCGTTGAACGTGTCCTCATCGATGGCATCGAGCAAGGACTCGTCTCCGTGCTGCAAATCGCCGTGGTGGGTGTGTTCATGTTTCAAGCGGATCCAACGCTCACGCTCTATGCGCTCATTCCCCTGCCCTTTCTTGTTGCTGGCGCATTAACCTACACAAAAACATCACGCGATCGCCATCGCAAGGTGCGCAAGGCCAGCAGCGCCATGAATTCTCTGCTTCAGGACAACGTCGCCGGTATGCGCCAGATCAAAGCATACGCCATGGAGCGTGAGGAGCACGACCGCTTCAACCGCGCCAGCGACGCCCTGCGGCGCGCCACACTGCATGTCATGCGCGTCTGGGCCATCTACCGGCCCGGCATGCATTTCCTCACCAGCATCGGTATGGTCATTGTGCTCTGGGTCGGCGCCCGCCAGCTCATGGCCGGGAAAATTCAAACCGGTGACCTCACCGCGTTTCTGCTGCTGCTCAAATTCTTCTACGATCCCATCGAGAGCCTGCACCAACTCAATCAAATCTTGCAAGCGGGGCGCGCCGCTGGTGAACGCGTCTTCGATGTAATCGATGCCGAACCTGAGGCCGACACGACCGGCGGACGTGAACTCGCCACCATCACCGGCCACGTGCGTTATGAGAACGTCGGCTTTAGCTACGCCGGAAAAACACCCACCGTCCACGGCGTCACGCTCGATGCGCATCCCGGTCAAACCATCGCTCTTGTCGGTCCCACGGGCGCAGGCAAATCCACACTCATCAATCTCCTCACTCGTTTTTACGAATACGATGAAGGCTTCATCACCATCGATGGCGCACCGGTTCATGAACTCAACAAAGCTTGGCTGCGTCGACACATTGGCTACGTGACTCAGGAGAGTTTCTTGTTCAACGGCACGGTACGCGAGAACCTCGTCATTGGCCGTCGCGATGCCACCGATGATCAACTGTGGGCCGCACTCACGAGTGCCAATGCAGACGCCTTCGTTAAACGGCTCCCTGACTTGCTCGATACGCACGTCGGCGAACGTGGTGTAAAACTCAGCGTCGGTGAAAAACAGCGCATTAGCATCGCCCGCGCTCTGCTGCGCAATCCACCGATCCTCTTGCTCGATGAAGCGACGGCCAGCGTCGATACCGAAACCGAACGGCAGATTCAAGAAGCGTTGGAGCATCTCATGGCGCATCGCACTAGCTTCGTCATCGCCCACCGCTTGAGCACCGTGCGAAACGCCGACCGCATCTACGTCCTCGACCACGGTCGCATCATCGAGCAAGGTACGCACGATCAACTCATCGCACAGGACGGCATGTACGCTCGTCTTTGCCGCACCTCCCTCATCGCCGCTGGTGCCGCTCCATAGCCTTATATGTAAGCGCGATCACAGAAAACCTCAGGCCGCAGCGAGTCCGTAATGTTCGCCGATGACTTTACCACGGAGGCGCTCGGCCTTGGCACCAGCCTCATCGAGTTCTATGATGCCGTCGCGCAGACGGATGATGCGGGTGCAGCGCTGGACCATGCGTTCATCGTGAGTCACGAACACGAGCGTTTTGCCTTGGCTATTGAGATCGTCGAAGAGATCGAGGATTTCTTGACCGGATTTGGAGTCGAGATTGCCAGTGGCCTCATCGGCGAGAATGACGAGGGGATTGTTCGAGAGGGCGCGGGCGATGGCGACGCGCTGCTGCTGGCCGCCGGAGAGTTCGTTGGGCTTGTGATACAGGCGATGCGCCAACCCGACCTGCGTGGCGAGGCGGGTGCCGGTTGCGATCATGTCGGCGTCCTTGGCACCGCCATAGTACATGGGCACGGCGATGTTTTCGATGACGCTGAGCTGCTGGATGAGGTTGTAGCTCTGGAAGATGAAACCAAGGTTGCGGTTGCGGGCCTCGGAGAGGTCGTCGTCATCGAGATGGGCGACGTTCTGGCCGCCGAGGAAGTAATCGCCGCTGGTGGGCTGGTCGAGGCAGCCGAGGACGTTTAGCAACGTAGATTTGCCACAGCCGGAGGGGCCCATGATGCAGACGTATTCGCCGGGAAAAATGGATAGGGACACGCCTTGAAGCACCTGTTGAAGGGTGTCGCCCATCTGGTAACTCCTGCGGATGTCCACCAGCTTGATGATGGGATCGGCCACAGACATCATGGTTGCGCCACTGCGACAGCTTTTTCCTTGGCCTTGGTCGGTTTGGCCTTGGGAGTGTCACTGGCGGGTCCAGGCCGGGCTATATTGTTGAGTTCGATTTCGGATTTCTTCGGTAACGACAGCGCCACAGCCTCGCCGCCCTTCAAACCATCGCGCACCTCAATGAATTCGTCGTTGAAGAGACCCGTGTTGATCTCGCGGCGTTCCAACGTGCCAGTGTTGCTGATGTAACAGAAATGGTGATCCTGCTCGACCTCAACAGACTGAACTGGGACGTAGATCACGTCCGCAAGCTGATCAACGATGATCTCGACCTTGGCGTTCATGCCGGGCTTCATCCAAGGGTGGTAGCCGCTGATGTGAATGGTGCAGGGATAGACCTTCAGATTCGGCGTGTAGCGGCTGCTGCTGGAGTCCGGCAGGATGGCGAGTTCGGCGACGCGGCCGTCCATTACCTTGCCGGGCTCGGCATCGACACGCACCTTGACCGGCTGGCCGATGCGGACCTTCTTCACCTGTGACTCATGGACGTTCACTTTCACGCCCATCTGGCTCATATCAGGAATGGTGAGCATCGTCTGCCGCAGGCGTACGTTGGCCCCCTCCTCGATGGGGTAGTTGTAGTTATAACTGGAGCCAGCGTTTAAATCACCGTAAGCCACCAAACCGGGCTGGGTGGCCTTGATGACGCAGGCTTTGAGCTGGCGCTCCAAGTCCTCGCGCTGGGTGATTTCCATCTCGTAGCGCCTCTTCGCCGTCGTGAATCGCGTCTCCGCCTGCGCCATGCGCGAACGATTGGCGCGGATGGTGCGCTGGAGCTTGTTCAATGCCTCGCGATAGGCGGCCACGAGGGTGGAGCACTGCTTGCTGAATTCGTATTTTTTGAAGAGCGCCAGTGCTGTCTCGGCGGTCTTCACGGACAGACCGACCTTCTCAAAGGATACCTGGTCGTTTTCGAGCTGGGCGCTTGTGATGAACTCCTTCTTTGCCAGTCGTCCGGATGACTCGACCTTTTGCTTCGCCACAGCGAGTTCTGAGCGGTGCAGCAGCAGCTCGTCCTCAAGCTGGCGGAGCTTTTGCTGCGCCTCACCGTCGCTGTGAGATTTTTGCTCTAAGAAGGGCGTGAAGTCGATGAGTTCGCTTTCGGTGTGCACCACCGGCTTCTTCGCTGCGGCGGGCTTGGTGCTCTTTTCCGCTTTGGGCACGAGCACATCCGCTGCAACCGGCGTGTTGGCCTGCGTTTCGAGCACGGACGCATATTTTTCGAAGGCATCCACTTCCTTCGGCAGTCCGGCGGTGGCCAGGATGGCCGCAGTGACCTCACGCCCGAGATACTTTTCAAAGTCCATCAGGGCGAAGATGGCCGTCTGCTTGGTGTCGCGCACAAAGCTCTGATTCTCGCTCTTCTGGATCTCGCGGTTCTCATCCGCGTCGATGAAGTTGGAGACGGTGGTCTGAAACTCGATCTCGCGGGTCTGAATCTTGGTTTTGAGGTCGGTGTCATCGAGTTCAATGAGCACCTTGCCATTCTTCACATCCTCCTCGTTGATGAGATACCCCTCAGGGATGAGGCTGAGGATCTTTGTGGGAGTCTCGATCTCGCTCTTTACCTCGGTGTTTTGCAAAGCGCGGATTTCACCGCCCTGAAGCACGTTGATCTCCAGCGGACCGCGCTGCACCACGAAGGTGGGAACCTTCTCGGTTTCCGTTGCTCCACGGGACATGAACCACCAGCCGGCCACAGCGAGAACGCTGATTCCTGCTAAGATGGTGATTCTCTTGATGGTCTTTCCCTGCTTCATTCGCCTTTGGCTTTCTCCTTGTTCAATACGTCCACCCACGAGCCGTCTTTCTCAATGAAGAGCACGCCCATGTCACGCCAGAGCTGCAACCGCACCAGTGTGTGATTGATCGTAGTGGCGACCATAAGGTCACGCGTGGTGTTCATGTCGCGCTGGGCGTCCACTAGGTTAATTGCGGTTCCTTGGCCCTCGGCATTGAATGCTTCCTCCACTTCCAGACGTGCCGTGCTGATCTCCATGCCACGCTTCGCCAGTTCATACTGAGTGCGCGCCAGTTGCAAGTCACGCCAACCGGTGCGCACCGCGCTGCGTACCTGGTCCTCCGCTAGGTCTAATTCACGCCGCGCACGCTGTTCGGCAACCATGGCGGCACGCAGTGTATTGCGTTCGGGTTTCTGGTTCAGGTTTAGGTCGGTGTTCAAACCCATCGTATTGCTACGATTGCGGGGAACGAGTTGGAAGCCGTTGTTATCGGGGTTGTCCAGAATGTTGTAGTTGACCAGAGCGTTGACGGTGGGCAGCACGGCCTGCTTGGCCACAAGCACTCTACGGCTAGCGTCCTCGACCTGATCGCGTGAGTTCCACAGGTCTAGACGTGTTGTCAAAGCGGTGGTGATAGCCTCATCAAGCGAACCATCAGGGTTGATGACTTGCAGATCCTTCATGTCCTTATAGTCCAGAACTATGCGCTCAGTCACCGGGAGCCCGAGCTGAATCTTCAGATCATCCAGCGCCTGCTCGTAATTGCGGATAGCCTGGAGCCAACTGCGGTTAAACACGAGACGCTGCTGCGACAGACGAAATAGCGAAGACTTGGTGCTCGCATTCTCCTTTTGCATGGCTGTTTCACGCTCAACCACGAAATTGAAAGCTTTGAAGCCCAGATGGGCGTTCTTCGCCGCTTCACGCGACTGAATGGCCCTAAAATACTGCGTGGCCACATCCACTGCGAAGGATTTGCGATATTGGGCGAAGGAGCGAATGGCGTAGAGTACGCTGCGTTCGCTCTGCGTAAGCACCTCAGAGGCGGAAAGATAGCCCGCCCCACTTAGTAACGGCTGTGTAAGCGAGAACCCGAGCTGAGAGATGCCTGAATCCGCACCGCCAGTAAAAAACCTCACAAAATTTGTGGTGAGGTTCGTGGCGATCAGTGCGCCCGTGCGTGTCAGCGCCGAAAAACCGAGGTTGCCGGTGTTCGTCAGTGTCGAGGTCCGCACCAGATTGTTCACACCCGTCTGCACCTTGGTGCTGGCCTGTGTCGATGAACCGCCGCCTGACATGATCGGGCTGAATTGCTGACGAGTAAGTGTTAGGTTGAGCGCCGCGAGATAGACGACTTCTTTTTGCAATAAGTAGTTCCGGTTGCGATGCACACTAAAGTTCAAGGCTTCGGCAAGACTCACCACGCGGGAGTTTTCCTCCAAAAATGCGCGTTCGCCGAGGAACTCGGCGGTCTTCATGTTCTTCCTCAATTCCTCCATTTTCACCGGAGGCGGCGGTGTTATATCCAAAAAGGACTGCCCGGAGTTTGGAACCTTGCTGGCCTTTTTGCGCAGAAGGCCAAAAACTTCATTGTCTGCCCACTTCTTGTAAAACCCCGTTGTGCAAGCACTCAAGCCCAAGGCCAGCAGCGTGAGAAACGCGGCGGCGGGCTGGAACAGGCGATGTTTTGGCATGGGAAATCTGACCGGCATCGGGGTGGTTGGCCGGGGTTGGCTCTGGGGGCCCTGCAATACGCCTTCTTGCGCAATGATCTATCGAAACGATGGCAAAACCTCATTGCCACCGCCACCGTCGCCGTTACTATCGGTTCCCGCATGTCCGACCTCCCTAAAGTCGCTGAAACTGAAGAACTCCTCAAGCAGTCCTCCGGATCGCCCCCGACCCGCAAGACGCTGATCGAGAAGTTGGACAATTGGGACGATTGGGCGAGTTGGGATGAATTCTACCGCACCTACTCCGGCTTCGTCTTCCACGTAGCCCGCAAAACGGGACTGAGCGATGATGAGGCCAACGATGTCGTGCAGGAGACATTTATTGGTGTGGCCAAGAACCTGCAGAAGAAGAAATTCGACACCAGCCTCGGTTCCTTCAAATCCTTTCTCCTCAATCAGGCCCGCTGGCGCATCCTCGATCAGTTCCGCCGCCGCAAGAAGCAGCAGAGCCGTGAAGCCAATCTTTATGCCGACGAAACCGAAGAGCGCCGTACCGCGCCGATTGATCGCTGTGCCGATCCGAATGGTGTCGCTCTTGAAAAACTCTGGGAAAAGGAATGGCAAGACAAGGTGATGGACCTCGCCCTGCGTCGCGTGCGTGCACTCGTTTCGCCTCGCCAGTTTCAAATTTTCTCCTGCTACGTCATCAAAGGTTGGAGCCCGGAACGCGTGAAAAAAGAGCTCGGAGTCAATGCCGCTCAGGTTTATTTGGCAAAGCATCGCGTCGGTCGCATTTTAAAGCGTGAAGCAGCGAAACTCGCCGAAACTGAGCAGTGACCGAGCCGATGTGGCATGAAAGCCACCGCATGCGGCACGCGTAGCCGTCTTGTGCGTCGAATCATCGCTCTCATCCTCGTCGTTTCCTCTCTTCATGCCGCTGATCCTGTGCCGCTCATTATTGAGGGTTATGCAGGCCAGCGGAGCGCCTCCCAAGGTGAAGACATTCCGATTCACGTCAGTACCACTGCGGCGAAGTTTGAAATCGAAGTCGCTCGTCTTGGAGCCACGCGTGAGATCGTGTGGAAGAAATCAGACGTTCCCGGCGCGGCGCAGCCCGTACCGGAAGATGCCAGCGCCATGGGATGCCGTTGGCCGGAAAGCGTGCGCGTGCCAGTGGGGGCGGATTGGAAGAGCGGCTACTACGAGGTTGTATTCCGTGCTGCGGATGCTGGCGGTAAATGGACCCATCGCGGTAGCCGCACAGCTACCAGCAGCGCATGGTTCATCGTGCGGCAGGCGAAGCCCAGCAGCACATCAAAGATACTTTTGCAGCTCTGCACCAACACGTACAACGCCTACAATAACTGGGGCGGCTTCTCGGTGTATGCCTACAACAGTCTCTCGAACAATCAGGGCCATCGCGTGAGTTTTGAGCGACCCGGTCCCTCGCAATTCAGTCGCTGGGAGCTGCCCTTTGTCATTTGGGCGGAAAAAAACGGCTACGCACTCGAATTCGCCGCCAATGACGATCTCGAATTCCGTCCCGAGATCCTTGCCAACTACAAACTCGTTCTCAGCGTCGGCCATGATGAATACTGGAGCACGCCGATGCGCGACAATCTCGAATCATGGATCGCTAAAGGCGGTAACGTGGCCTTTTTCAGTGGTAACACCTGCTGTTGGCAAGTGCGCACCGAGAGCGAAGGCCGCGCCTTCACCTGCTGCAAGCAGAACTACCACCTCGACCCCATATTCGCCTCACGTGACTTCAAAACACTAAGCACGCTATGGAGTCATCACCTCGTTAATCGGCCTGAAAACCAACTCACCGGCGTCGGCTTTCTATTTGGCGGATATCGCAAAAGCCATGGCCAGTTCATGGACGATCCAGCCGACTATGAGGTCCATCGCCCCGATCACTGGGTCTTTGAAGGAACCGGCCTGAAACGAGGGGATCGCTTTGGCACCAAGGACACCATCGTTGGCTACGAGTGCGACGGCTGCGAGCTTGAATGGCGCAACGGACTTCCTTTTGCCACGCACAAGGATGGCACGCCCAAGACCTTCGAAGTTCTTAGCACGTGCCCAGTCCGCTGGCATCCCGACGATGCCGAATGGTATGAGAAGTGGGAAAAAGGCCGCACAGGTGCTGCCTGTCTTGGCCTCTACACCAACAACGGCACCGTCTTCACCGCCGCTACCACCGACTGGGCACACGGCCTTCAAGGTAATGATCCTAGCGTCATGCGCATCACAAAGAACGTGCTAGAGCGGCTGAGTAAGTGAGGTCTTGTCAGTTCTTTGCGCTACCAATTTTCCCCTGCCGTTTCTTTGAGGTAATAAGACAGCAGGCTTGCGGAATTCGCAGCAAACATCCAGTCTCCGGCCCCGTATTGCAAAGCCTTCAATCCCAACCATGAAATCACTGCTTTGCCTTTTTCTAGCTATTACCGCCACTCTGCCAGTCCGAGCGGAACTCGAACTCAAGCAGGGCGATCACATCGCCATCGTCGGCAGTGGTGTGGCGGATCGCTCGCAGCATTTTGGGTGGCTGGAGGCCATGATCACGGCGGCAAATGTGGATAAAGACCTCATGTTTCGCAATCTGGCCTTTGCGGGGGATGAAGTCGGCACCTGGCACCGCATCGATGGCTTTGGCTCACGTGACGAATGGCTGAAGAAAGTTCAGGCGGATGTGGTTTTCGCCTTCTACGGCTTCAACGAGTCCTTCAAAGGCTATGAAGGCATCGAGGCGTTTAAAAAGAACCTCATCAAGTTTATCGAGGACACCAAGAAGCAAAACTACAGCGGCAAAGGAGCACCGCGCATCGTGTTGTTCTCACCCATCGCGCTGGAGAAGCTCGCAGATCCGAATTTGCCGCCGGTGGATGATAAGAATACGAACATCCAGAATTATACTGCCGCGATGAATGAAGTCGCAGCGGCGAATGGTGTGACCTTTGTTGATCTTTTTGCTCCGACTTCCAAGGGCTACGCTGGAAAGCCCGGCACGCTCAATGGCCTCTTCCAAAATGATCATGGCGACCAAGCCATCGCCAGTGCGGCATATGTGGCACTCACTGGACAAAAAGCACCCGATGTGAGCCCCAAGCTGCTCTCCGCGATTCAGGACAAGAACTGGGAGTGGTATCAGCGCTATCGCACCGTCGATGGCTACAACGTCTATGGTGGCCGCAGCGGACTCGCTTACACGGCTGGGGTCGGTGGTTTCAAACAGAACGAGCAGAACCCTGAGAAGCCCTACATTTCCAATTTCCAAACGATGAAGCAGGAAATGGCGCAGCGTGATCAGAAGACGGCCAATCGTGACCTCCGCGTGCATGCTGTCGCTAAAGGTGGTGATCTTGAAGTCAAAGACGACAACTTGCCTCCGGTTGAGAAAGTTCCCTCCAACATGCCAAACCCCAAAGAGGGCAAGGATTTCAACAAGGTGCCAATGACGGGCATGAAGTTCACCGAAGACGGTCTTGTGGCCTTTCCGGATGCCAAGGAGGCGATGAAGGACATCAACGTGCACAGCGGCATGAAGCTCACCTTGTTTGCCGATGAAAAAGAGTTCCCACAGCTCGTGAATCCCGTGCAGATGGCTTGGGATACCAAGGGCCGCCTGTGGGTCGCTGCTTGGCTGAACTACCCCGAGCGCACACCGACCAGCAAGAAAGGCGATAGCTTGCTCATCTTTGAAGACACCAACGGCGATGGCCATGCCGATGTCTGCAAGACCTTCGTCGATGACCTGAACTGCCCCACCGGCTTTCAGATCTACAAGAACGGCGTGATCGTCATGCAAAGCCCGAGCCTTGTGTACATTGAGGACACCGATGGCGATGACAAGGGCGACAAGCGCACGCGCATTCTCACGGGTCTCTGCGCAGCGGATTCGCATCACGAAACTTGCTACCTCGCTTACGACAATGGCGGCGCGATTTACCCGAGCGATGGCGTCTTCCACCGCACTCAAGTTGAAACGCCCTATGGCGTCGTGCGCAACACCAACGGCAGCATTTATCGCTACGACCTCAACGCCCAGAAGCTTGAGCGCTTCACCACATACTCATGCACCAATCCGCACGGCAAAATCTGGGATCGCTGGGGCAATGGTTACTTCACCGATGCCACTGGCAACGTGAACACGCTCTCTGAGCCGTCGAGTTGCTACATTCCCATGGAAGGTGGCGGCAGCGCGAAGATGGAAGAGTTCTGGAAGCGTCCTGCGCGTCCGTCTCCCGGCAGCGGATTGCTGGTGAGTCGTCATTTTCCAGAGGAATTCCAAAACAACTTCCTCAACACCAATGTCATCGGCTTCCAAGGCATCTGGCGCGTGAAGCTCTCTCAGGAAGGCTCAGGCATGAAAGGCGAGACGATGGAAGATCTCGTCAAAGCTGATCCTGCGGTGTATCCGACCTTCCGCCCTTCCTGCGTCAGCGTCGGTAGCGATGGTGCGCTTTACTTCTGTGATTGGTCGAACGCCATCATCGGTCACATGCAGCACCATTTGCGCGATCCAAATCGCGACCACGGCCACGGCCGCATTTACAAGATCACCTATGCAGGTCGCGATCTGCTCAAGCCTGCCAAAATCCACGGCCAGCCGATGCCAGCGTTGCTCGATCTTCTCAAAGAGTGGGAAGATGTCACTCGCCAGACCGCCAAGATCGAAATCGCCAAGCACAGCCGCGAAGACGTGCAGGCCGCTGTCGCCAAATGGGTCGTAGCACTCGACAAGAGCGACAAGGAGTATGAGCACCATCGCCTTGAAGCCCTCTGGACGCTGCAATGGAACGGCATCGTCGATAGCGCCCTGCTTCAGGCCGTTTTGAAATCACCTGAGCCACGAGCACGTGCCGCTGCCACACGAGTTCTCTGTTACCAGAAAGACAGCATGCCTAATGCGCTCGAACTGCTCAAAGTCGCCGTCAATGACTCCGACATGGCTGTGCGCATGCAAGCCGTCCGCGCCCTCAGCTTTTACCAGCCCACCGACAAAGCTCAGCAGGCACTCGAAATCGCCTACGACGTGCTCAAGCAGCCCACCGACTACTACATCGACCACGTCTTCTCTGAATGTAGCAAAGGCCTGCAATCTGTGCTGAAATCCAAAGTGCTGCCAAAAGATCCGCAAGCGCTCGCCGAGTTCATCGCCAAGACCACCGATGCCGATCTCAAAGGCATGCCTGATCTTGAGCCCGTGCTCGTCGAAAAACTCACGCGTCCCAAGCTCACCGCCGATGTCCGTGTGAAGGCGCTCGAAGAACTCGCCAAAATCACCGGCAACGACACCCCCGTCGTCCTCATTGACATGCTCAAGCGCATCGAGGCCGCTGGCGGTAAACTCAACTCCAGCGCTGATGACTTGGGCAAGCTCCTCGTCGCGCAAAGCGTCAATCTGCTCGCACGCCACGGCAAATTGATCAAAGCTCTCGCTCAAGAGGCCAAACAAGCCCCCGTGAAGCGTGCCAGCTATGCCGCTTACATCATCGGCGACAAAACGCCCGACAACCTCTGGACCGCCACCACCGATGGCGGCGAGCGTGGCTACATCATCGAGTCCATCGGCCTCATCCCCGCCAACGAGGCCGCCCTACGTGCTAAATTTCAGCCGCATCTCAGCGCGTTGCTCACCGATGGTAAAACCAACGGCGGACGCCTTCGCGCTGTGCTCACCGCACTACCGCTCATGGGTGCCGAAAACGCCGCCGCCAACTTCAAGATCGTCGCGCAGCACCTCATTGATGGCAAAGAGCGCAACACTGCGGCCAAGGCCATCATGAAGTTCCCCAAAGCCAACTGGGACGCCGCATTCGCCAAGCCGATCACCGACTCCGTGATCGCCTACGGCAAGACTGTGAAGCCGCAGGACCGCAGCAAGCCTGACTACGTCGAAATCATCGCCGCCACCAAAGAAATGGCCACGCTGCAAGGCGACGCCGGTAAGGCTATCCTCGCCGAATTGAAGACCATCAGCGTCGATGTCTTCATCGTCCACACCGTCCACGAGCAACTCCGCTTTGACACCACCAAGCTCGAAGTCCAGGCCGGCAAGAACTTCGAAATCATCTTTGAAAACGACGACGTCATGCCCCACAACCTCGTCATCGTCCCACCTGGCAAGCACATGGATATCGGCACCGCCGCCATGACCATGACCCCCGACAAGCTCGACAAACAAGGCCGCGCCTACCTCCCATCCTCCTGGGACAAACAAATCCTCGCCGCCACCAAGCTCCTCGAACCCGGCCAAAGCGAAACCCTCAAACTCAAAGCCCCCAGCCAGCCCGGCGAATTTGAATTCGTCTGCACCTTCCCCGGCCATGCGGTCTTGATGTGGGGGACGTTGAGTGTGGTGAAGTAAATCTGTTCCCATAAAGCGAGAACAGGCTGAAAATTTGCCAGTTTTTAAGAGTGATGCTTTGACGTTTGTAGCATTCCGCCGCAGAGCGCGTTATCTGACTACTCATGCCCCGTATTCTCTGGCAAAACACGAACATCACATGGCTCGCCGCCGTGGTGGTGGTTTTTGTCATCGCGCTGCTCTGGTTTGGCTATCGGCGTTCAGCGTTGCGTGGCTGGCGGCGGGTGGCAGCGATGCTGTGCAAGCTCATGGCCCTCGCGTTGCTCGCACTCTGCCTGCTTGATCCTCTCTGGACACGGCAGCAGCCGAAGAAGGGCGAGAACGAGGTGATTGTGCTCGTGGACACCAGCGCGTCACTCGAAACAGCGGAAAAAGCCGGGGATACAAGCCGTGCAGCCCAAGTCGTTGCCGCATTAAATGCAGGCGATGCAGATGCGGAGTGGATCAAGGTGCTCGGCGAGGATTTTAGGCTGCGGTTGATGACCGCTGGTTCGCAAACTCGCAGCGTGCCGCATTTTCGTGCGCTGACGTTTGATGGCACGCGTTCTGATCTCTGCCGCACGCTGATGACGTTGCGAACGGGTGGTTCAAATCTCGCAGCGGTGATTGTTGTAAGCGATGGCAATGCCACTGACGCCTCGGCGTGGAAAAGCGAAATCAAGGGCGCGCCAGTATTCACCGTGTTGGCCGGTAAGGGCGCTCCCACGCCCGATCTAGCGTTGCTAGACGCCACGGTGGCGGTGAGTCCATTTGAAGATGCGCCGATCACTATCACATCCCGCGTGGCCGCGCATGGTCTGAATGGCAAGCAGGCCACGCTTTCCGCACTCGACGAGAAAGGGAAGGCCATCGCGACCGAGAAGATCGCCATCAGCGGCGATTCACCACAGACGGTGCG
>Ga0114970_10001900_pt1 | contig 15635 bp, 19 predicted proteins | sample M_140205_XF_Meta_FD_87030 | JGI IMG/M metagenome (GOLD analysis project Ga0114970, IMG submission 87030) | Freshwater microbial communities from Lake Montjoie, Canada to study carbon cycling - M_140205_XF_MetaG | ecosystem: Environmental > Aquatic > Freshwater > Lake | place: Lake Montjoie... | reverse complement strand
CGACTTCCACTGCGCGCGCGGGATGCGGGCGTAATAGTTGGCGGCGTCGCGCATTTCCTTGTCGGTCATGTCGTGCGCCAGCTCGATCATGTTGGGGGCGCGGATATTGACGCGGTCGCCGTCGCGGAAGGCGACGATCTGGCGGATGAAATACTTGATCGGAAGGCCCGAGACCGGCGCGGACTCGGCATGGCCGATGCCACTGGTGAGATGACACAGGGTGCAGGCGCGCACATGCGGCTCGCGGCCATTGCTGACGATGCGGGGCATCGGCGCATGGTCCTTGGGGAACCAGTCGGGCGGGCCGAAGCCGTCACTGATCTGGCGGCGGGTGAATTTCAGCGACGTATCGGCGCCCTCGGCGGTGAAGGTCTCGTCGGGGTCGGGACGCGGGCCGGTGTTGGGCGGCGCCATCGGATAGGCCCAGTCGAACACGGCCTGGGGTTTGGGCATCTTGGCCTGCAGGTCGCGCGCCAAGGGCACGCCGGGCTTGTTGGGCACCTGCGGACGCGGCTGCGCAAGCGCATAACCGGCAAGGCCCAGCATGGGCGCGAGCGCCAGCACCGCGATCAGCAGCTTTTTCATGAATCCCCCCAAGGAACGGAACAGGTATCGTTGTTTTGCCGGACCATAGCCCGCGAGTCGCGGCCCCGGCTAGAGCAGGCCCAATGACGCCAGTTCCCGGCGCAGGGCTTCGGGCAGCTTGTCGTCGCCCTTGCCCACGGCCAGGTCTGGCGGCGCATCGGCGGCTTCCAGATAGCGCCAGCCCTGGAAGGCGCTGCGCGGGCGCGGCCGCACCGGGATCAGGTCTTTGCGATAGACCAGCCCGCAATGCGGCACGCCCTTCACTTTGAGGGGGCGCAATTCCACCAGTGGCTGGCGGGCGGCGATCTGGCCCTTGATCACCCAGTAGAGCGAGCCGCCATCCAGCAGCTCGGCATCGCGCTTGGGGGTCTGGCGCGTGATGTGCACCAGCTCGGGCTTCTGCCCCTTGGCCCGCTTTTCCTTCAGGCGCTGCTTCTGCCAGGCGGCAAGATCGGAAAGGCTGTCACAGCCGACGCACAGCTTGATGAGATGCAGCATGGCCGCGTTCTAGCGCCGCCACGCGGTCGTGTCAGCCGGGATTGTGAATCTGCTGACAGCGGCCGCAGGCGATGGCCTGGGACTTGCCGTGGACGCAGATCGAGAACCGGCCACTGACCCGCAGCGGCTTGCGTTCGGGCTGCATGTCCGGGTGCCATTGCGTTACCCCCCAGTCCACCTGCCCGGTTTCGCCACAGCCCTTGCAGCGTATGTCGTGCACCACTTCCATGTCGGTCCCCAGCTATGGAACCGTCCTATCGGTCGCGGCATGAACCGGACATGAATGGGAGACCCGCGCGCCAACGACGCTATCGCGCGGGCGCGCTTGTCATTGGTTTTCAATCGCAACGCGAATGCATGAGATCGTCGTGAGAGATGGAGTCGATTTCCTGCCGCGCGGGCGGGCCTGGCATTCAAATGCCTCGCAGCAGCGAGGCATTTGAATGGTGCGGTCAAGAAGACTCGAACTTCCACGGGTTGCCCCGCTACCACCTCAAGGTAGTGCGTCTACCAATTCCGCCATGACCGCAAGCCAATGGGAAAAATCCCGGTAGGGGGCGGGGTTTAGCAACCAAAGGGTCCGGGCACAAGGGTCAGACGACAGGTGCGGTTTCGACCTGGATGGCCCGCATTAGCGGGCCATGACACCGGAGAATATCCCTGAAAACCAAGCTCGGTCTGAAGCGAGGAATTTTGGGGGTTGGCCAGGAGCGCCGAGCGATGTGGACAAGACGTCCATGAGCGAGTTTAGCGACAGCGTAAGAACGCGACGCCGCCAAGACCCAAAAGGACCGCTTCAGATACCTTCGCCGTCGATACCGATGTGAATCCCGCACTCGTCCTTGTCGGTGCCCGCCCAGCGGCCGGCGCGATAGTCCTCGCCCGCCTGGACGCGACGGGTGCAGGGCATGCAGCCGATCGAGGGATAGCCGTCATCGACCAGCGGGTGGTGCGGCAGCTTGTGGGTCTCGGTATAGGCGGCCAGGTCGGCCAGAGACCATGCTGCCAGCGGATTGAAGCGGAAACGGCTGTCGTGGAATTCCACCGCCTGCATGTCGCCGCGCTCGCGGGTCTGGAAGCGCTTGCGGCCTGTCACCTGCGCTGTGAACGGCGCCAGCGCCTTGGCCAGCGGCATGGTCTTGCGAAACTGGCAGCAGGCATCGGCGTCGCGCGACCACAACGTGCCTTCGGGATCGTTCAGGGCGCGGTCGCTCAGCGACGGCGCGATGGCGCGGACATCGCCCAGGCCCAGCGTGTCCTGCAGGCGGTCCCTGTAACGCAAAGTCTCGCCGAACAGCTTGCCGGTGTTGAGGAACAGCACCGGCGTGGTGGGATCAATCTGCGCCATCAGGTGCAGCAGTACCGCCGATTCCGCGCCGAAGGACGACACGACAGCGGTCTTGCCCGCAAATTCGCCGGTCAGCGCCAGCTCCATGATGCCCAGCGCGTCGCGGCCTTCCGACTTGTGCTGCAACTGGGTCAGCTGGGCGCGCACGGCGGGATCAAGCCGCGTGTCGGCGCGCGGCGCGATGCCCCGGCTGCAATCGATGACGGTGAACTTGGTGGGCTTGGTGTTCACAGCCAGCCCTCCCGTTCGACATGGGCGCGGACCATCTGGGAGACCTCGGCCATGCTCATGCCTTCGGAGCGCCAGCGGGCGCGGGCCTTGGCAAGGTCGCGCAGGCGTGTCGTCCATTCCGGGCCGAACTGGTCGGACAGGGCCTCGCGCAGACGGCGCGACAGGCCGGGCACCTGGCCGCCGGTGGAGATGGCCAGCAGCAGGTCGCCCCGGCGGACATTGGCCGGGACATGGAAGTCGCAAAGGGGCAGCACGTCCTCGACATTGACAAGCACGCCCAGGGCGCGGGCGCGGGCGGCCAGGACACGGGACTCGCCTTCGGGCAAGCCCGCCACGAAAAGCAGGTTCAGGCCGGTCAGGGCCTCGTCAGGAGCATCCTGCGGCAGCAGGCGCGCCTCTACCCCGGCTTCGGCCAGCAAGGCCTGGCGGCGGGCCAAAGCCTCGCCCTGCCCGATCAGGGCCGCCTTCAGGCTGTGGGGGGTAAGGGTGATGGGCAGCATACCGGACAAATATGCTCGGCTGCCCTAAAATGCAATAAATTGGTGGGGAATAAATAATACTACGAGTTATTGTGTGTATTAAGCAGCTCGACCACCGAAACGGCGATCTTGTCGCCCTGGATCTCGATCTCGCCCTTGGGCACGGGCTTGTCGTTGGCCAGGATCAGCACGGCATCATCCTGGCGGGAATCCAGCTCGATGACGGCGCCACGGCCCATGCGCAGGAGCTGGTGCATGGGGATGACCGAGCGGCCCAGGACCACGGAGATCTCGACCTTCACATTATCGACATTGGAAGCCATAGAGCCCGCCCTTACATTACTCGGATCGGGCGATGCTGCCGGATCATGGTTTCGGAAGTCTTAACTTGGACGCCCTCGTAAAACCGGAATGGAAGCTCTCGGACGCACCCGTGCCCTATCCCGAGGCACTGGCGCACATGGAGGCGCGTGCCGAGGCCATCGCGGCAGGCACCGCCGGTGAGCAAGTCTGGCTGCTGGAGCATCCGCCCGTTTACACGGCGGGCACTTCGGCCAATGACGCAGACCTGCTGGAGGCGCGCTTTCCGGTCTATCACACCGGGCGCGGCGGCCAGTTTACCTATCATGGGCCGGGCCAGCGCGTCGGTTACGTCATGCTGAACCTGAGGCAGCGCAAGCCCGATGTGCGCGCCTTTGTCTTCGACCTGGAGCAGTGGCTGATCGAGACCCTGGCGCTGTTCAACGTCAAGGGCGAGCGGAGCGAGGGCCGGGTCGGCATCTGGGTGGACCGGGGCAATGGCCGCGAGGACAAGATCGCCGCCATCGGCGTGCGGATCCGGCGCTGGGTAACGTTTCACGGCGTATCGCTGAACGTGGAGCCCGACCTGTCGCACTTCTCCGGCATCGTGCCCTGCGGCGTCAGCCAGCATGGCGTCACCAGCCTGGCCGACCTGGGCATCCTGGTGACGATGGCCGATGTCGATGTCGCCCTGAAACAGGCCTTCCAGAAAGTCTTCGGCTGAATTATTGAATCGCCCGGGGCTTATTCGAAGGGGGATTTCATGCCGCGCATTTCGGCGGCATTTTTCGCGTTCGGTACCGTGTGTCTTCTCGGCGGCATGACGCTGGGCATGATCATGGGCGGTTCGGGTGATTTCACCCTGATGTCCGCGCACGCCCATCTCAACCTGCTGGGTTTCGTGGTGATGTGCGCCTATGGCACCTTCTATGCGCTGACTGCCGCGACGATGAACTGCAAGCTGGCCTGGGCCAACTTCGCGCTTTCGGCGGCGGGCGTGATCGTGATGATCCCGTCGCTGGCGATCATGCTGAGCGGCAACACCGCGCTGGAGCCCCTCGTCGCCATCGGCGGCCTGCTGTCGATGCTGGGACTGATCGTGTTTGCGGTGTCGGTGTTCAAAGAGATCACCCGCGTCCGCTAAACCAGCCTGTCATGGCCCACCGCAGCGTGGGCCATCCAGGGATCGTCAAGCGCCGGTATCTGTTGCTCTGGATGGCCCGGGCAAGCCGGGCCATGACATCAAGATTTGTATTTAAAGTGAAGCTAGGCGTTTAAAGCCCTTTTCTTCGGGCGGCTCGCTCATGTACAGGTCGAAATGCGCCACCCGCGCTGCAGGCGGGCCCTTCGATGCGAGGCCGACAAAGGCTTCCACCGCCTTGGTCGGGCCGGAGACCAGCGCCTCGACCGAACCGTCATTGCGGTTGCGCACCCAGCCATCCAGCTTGTGATGCTCCGCCGCCATCGTGAGAAAATCACGGAAGCCCACGCCCTGAACGAAGCCTTTGACATGCACGATCATCGAAGTGAGGTCGTCGGTCATGGGCATCTCCCGGGGCGCATGCCCTGCATCTGGGCGCGGCGGCGTGGTCGTTCAAGCCTTGGCGGTGATTTTGTCCTGCAGGCGCGACAGGTTGAGCAGCGAGAACAAATGCAGGTGGATCAGCTCCAGCGCGCCGGAGGCGTGCAGTTCGGCCACCTTCTTCGCCGGCAGGGCGCGCAGCTTCTCGCGGTTCACCATCAGGAAGCCGTTGAGGCGGCGTTCCGGATCAGCGGGCAGCGGCAGGTGCGCTTCCGCCGGTTCCAGCAGGCCCAGCTCGGACAGCGACTTGGCAAAGGCGGCGGTGACCTGGCTCTGGGCCTGGTACTCGCTGAGGAAGCTCAGCGCGTTCTTGAGGAAATCGGTCTGCTCGCCCTTGTCGTCGAACAGGCGTTCGCCCTCGCCGCCCGCCTTGAAGCCGGGATAGCTCTCATCGACCATCAGGGTGAAGGTCTTGGCTTCCTCGTTGGTGCCGAAGATGAAGGGATAGCGGCGGATGAAGGCCGGGATGTAGGACGTGTCCCAGGTGCCATCGGCGGCGACGAACAGGTTCTCATTGTCGCGCACGCCCAGCACGGCGGCGGGGATGACGCCATCACTGGCCTGGCCGAAAACGATCGCATAATGCATGGCGACGAAGCCGAATTCCTGCGTCATCACCGGCACCGAATTGGTCTGGCGAGCGAAGTCGAAGCTGCCGGCGGCGGTCAGTGAATAGCCGGCATGCTTCTCGCGCTCGACCGGAATCACACCGTTGTAAATCAGCATCTGCTTCATCGTGCGTCCTCAATGGGCTGGAAAACCCGGCGGTTCTAGCAAAGCAGGCGGACCGGCGCCAGCAAGGCGAAAAGGCCGCATCTTGCCCGCCGCGCCGCGCCGCGTTATCGCCTTCACCATGCTGCTGCTTCCTCGGCAAGTCTCGCTCGCGGTCTTCCGGGTCCATATCGAAAACGGCCTGGCCGTGGCGGCTGGCGTCGGCCTGACCGGCCTGGCTATGGGCCTGTCCCTGGGGCTGGAGGCGGGCATGGCCGCCATGGCGGGCGCGATCTGCGTCTCGATCACCGACCAGCCCGACCCCCTGCGCCAGAAGCCCTGGCTGATCGGCTTTGCCCTCGCCTCGGCCTGCTTCTTCACCGCCCTGTCCTCGGGCACGCAGTTCAGCCGGGGCGCCTTCCTCGCCGCCACCGCCTTTACCGGCCTGTGGACCGGGCTGATCTCGGCCTATGGCAAGCGCGCCATTAATATCGCCACCACCTCGATCCTGGCCTTCGTCTTCGCGATGGCGGAGCATTTTGCCGATACGGGCGCGGCGCTGGACCATTTCATATTGTTCGCCTGCGGCGCGATCTTCTACGCCACCTATGCGCTGGTCTGCGCCATGCTGTTCGACGACCGGGCCCGGCGGTTGCTGCTGGCCGAGGCGATGCGCGCCTTTGTCGGTTACCTGCGGGCCAAGGCGGCGCTCTACAATCCCGACAGCGAAGGCCCCGCCGCCTTCCGCGCCATGATCGAAGCGCATGCCACCCTGGCCGACCGGCTGCAGGCGGCGCGCGACGCGCTCTATGCCCGCAAGCGGCATGCCCTGCACCGCAAGCGGATCGACGCGCTGATCGCGCTGCTGGACCTGTTCGAGACCGTGTTGTCGAGCGATGCCGACATCGAGCTGCTGCGCCATGCGAAAGCCCGCGACCTGCTATGGCGCTTCAACCGCTGCATCCACCTGATCGCCGACGAGGTCGAGCGGCTGACCCTGGCGCTGCGCGACCGCCGCGCACATACATCGCCGCGCGCCCATGAAGCCGAATTGCAGGCGCTGGTCGACCTGGCGCGCGAGGCCCGCGCGGCGGCGCCCGGCGACGAGACGCTCTATGCTTTCTCGGCCACCGCGCTGAAGCTGCAACTGGCCGACCAGTATGCCGCCGCGCTGGGCCGGGCGCTAGACCGCGACACGCCGCCCTCGTCCATGGCCAGCGAACTGGACCTGGAGCTGTTCCGGCAGGACACGCCGCACGGCGCGGGCGTGCTGCTGCGCCAGTTCCGCGGCCGCTCACCGGCGCTGCGCTATAGCGTGCGGCTGGCGCTGGCGATGACCACCGGCTATGCGCTGACGCTGGCCTTTCCCGCCATCGCCCATGCCAACTGGATCCTGCTTACCATCGCGCTGATCATGCGTGCCAATTACAGCGTCACGCGCCAGCGCCGCTGGGACCGCGTCACCGGCACGCTGGCCGGTTGCGCCCTGGCCGTGCTGTTCCTCAACACGCTGCCGCCCTGGGCGCTGCTGGTGCTGATCGCGCTGGCGGTGGGCACATCCCACGCCTATGGCGGCATCGCCTATCGCGTCACCGCCATCGGCGCGTCGGTATCTTCGCTGCTGCTGCTGCATTTCGTCGATCCCGCGCCGCTGTTCGTGGAGCGCATCACCGACACGCTAATCGGCGCAGGCCTATCCTGGGCCTTCAGCTACCTGCTGCCGCACTGGGAGAAATACGACCTGCCCGGCGTGGTACGCGGCCTGCTGGCGGCCGATGTCCAGTTCGCCAGCGCGGCGCTGCAGCGGCGGCCGGTCTATGGTGCCTATCGCCTGGGGCGGAAGAAGGCGATGGATGCGGTGGCGGCGCTGTCGGGGGCGCTGCGGCGGCTGTCAGACGAGCCCAATGTCAACCGCCGCACCCTGGCGGCGCTGGGCGAATTGCTGGGCGCGAACTATCTGCTGGCGTCCGATCTGTCCTCCATGCCGGTGCTGCTGAAGCTGCGCGCCGCCGATATCGGGCCCGGTGCCGATGCCGCGATCGACACCGCGCGCGCGCGCGTGGTGGCGATGCTGTCGCCGGATGCGGCGGACGATGTGGTGGTGGAAACGCCGGTGCGGGACAGCTTCCATCACCTGCAGGGTGATCGCGCGCAGGAGATCCTGGCGCGGCGGCTGGCGCATATCGAACACGCGGCCCGCAAAGTGGCGCGGCTGTCGGCGCGGCCAGTACTGGAAACTTTCTAGTTATTTTGGTCGCGCGGCCGGACGGAAAACCGCAAGTACACTTTTCCGGGCTGCGCTCCTAGTGCCCGTCATCCGACCAGTGTGGCGGGTCGGACACCAGCTTGATGACGCCAAAGCTCTTGCCCGCCTCGATCAGGGCGGGATTGGAGCCGTTGCGCGGGGCGGCGCTGATCTTGCGCGTCACGCCGTCGAAATCAGTGATCGTCAGCGTGCCGGTCCAGGCAATGGTCATGTCGATGGCGCGCTTCTGGGTGTGGCGGCTGACCAGCGCAGCGGGAAACTGGATCTCGTACTTGGCCATCATCACCAGCGCGGCGGCCTTGGCGGCGGTGCGGTTGCCCTAGTGGGTCCAGTCGATATCGACGCCCGCCATCTTCGGCACGCTGGCGGGGTCCTGCCCCGACTGGCCGATCATGCAGCACCAGTGCATCAGATAGGCGCGCTCAACCAGGCGATAGGTCGCGCCGATGGAAACGGTGGCGCCGCCCTTTTTCATGGCGGAAATGAAGGCGCGGCAGCCATCGCCGAAATCCGGCAACAGGTCATCAAGCTTGGCGCTGGTGGGAAACTTCGCGCACCATGCCGGACCGGAAACCTCTGCCATTGCCCACCCCTGAATTAGCCACGCGGACGCTACTATGCGTCGGCGTTGGATAGCGTGGCCAGACCCTCGCGGATTTTGTGGAGAGCAGAAGACAGGTCGCGCGCGGCCTCGGCGCGCCAAAGCCGCAGGATGACATAGCCCTGCTCGGCCAGCAGGCGGTCGCGGACGGGGTGGAGTGCGGCTTTGTCGCGGCCCGGTTCGCCATCGACCAGGTCGATCACCAGCTTCAGTTCATGCTCGACGAAATCCAGACGGAAGGTCTTGAAGGAGCCACCCTTGCGGAAATGCCAGCCCTGCCCGCGCATCTCGCGCAGCCGCGCCCAGAGGTGAGCGTCGAGCGTGTTGCAGGGGCCGAGCGCGCGCTTGCGCTGCATCTTTTCTAGCTCTTGGCGCGGGACGCGGCGATGAATTCCGCCGCCTTGTCGAGTTCGCGCGCCAGGCTGGTGGCACGGACTTCGGCTTCATGGTCGCGGCCCCATTTCGAAGCCTGGTAATTCTCGTCGATGCGCGCCAGGGCGAAGATTTGCGCCGGGACCAGTTCGCATTCGGCCAGCGCCAGCGCCAGCACCACCGACCCGGCAATCGACGCCACGACATGCAGTGCCGCCAGCGAGAAACTGTCCTGCTGCGCCAGCGCAGCGCGAAATGCCGCCAGCGTGGCGGGCGGCTGGTCGGCATGGGTGAAGCCTTCGACCACCACGAATGCGACGCCGAATTTGCGGCGGGCCCAGTCCAGCACCGGGTCCCAGCCATCAGCCTGCAACTTCGCCAGTTCCGGCGGGTGGTGGGCGCGATAGCAGAGCAGGTCATTCTCGCCGAAGCGCAGCACCGCATCGATCACGGCCGCGCGATTGGTGGCGACGCCATCGATCACCGTGTTGGCGAGCTTGAGAAAGGGCATGGCGACGGGATTGACCGCTTCGCCCTGCCCGGCCCATTCGGCGGCGATGGCATCGGCCAGCGCCCGCGCCGGCACCGCCAGCATGTTTTTCGCCGGAGTCTTTACCGGCCTACCATCCAGCAGGATGCGAAAGCCATCTTCTGCTTCGCTTACGGAAACGTCCTTGTAGAAGCGCTTCATTTGCTTCTGCGCTTCTGGCCCGTGGCGGTCGCCTTGCGCTTGGCCTTCTGCATCGGCTTGGCGCGCTTGGGCTCGTCGCAGTGGGGCACAGGCTTGGGCGGCGCCTTCTTCAGTTCATGCTTCTTGGCCAGAAAGGGATTGCGCCCGTCATCCGGATTGAAGCCCAGGGTGCTCCAGGTCTTTTCCATATGCGGCGGCAGCGGCGCAGTGACGTTGAGCCGCCCGCCATCGGGACGGGCGATGTCGATCTGGCGGGCATGCAGGTGCAGCTTGTCGGCGATGTCGCCGCGCCCGCGCGATTCCGCACCGCCATACTTGAAGTCGCCGACGATGGGCGTGCCCAGCGAGGCGAGATGGACGCGAATCTGATGCGTGCGCCCGGTGATGGGCCGCGCCGCAACCCAGGCGAACTCGGTGCCCGCCGTCGCCACCACGGCATATTCGGTGAGGGCGAATTTCGCGCCCTCCTCGTCCTCGTCCACCATGGTCATGCGCTCGTCGCGGCCATGCGGACCGTGGCCGCCTTCCTTGGCCAGCGCCGCCTTGACGACGCCGCGCGCCTGTTTGGGCACGCCGCGCGTCAGCGCCCAATAGACTTTCGAGGCATCGCGGTGTGCCAGCGCCTGCGAGAGGCCCGATGCCGCCAGCGTGGTGCGCGCCAGCAGCAGCACGCCGGAGGTGTCGCGGTCGAGGCGATGCACCAGCTTGGGCCGCACCGTCTTCTCGTACATCAGGCTGTCGAGCATGCCGTCAACATGCTTGGTCAGGCCGGAGCCGCCCTGCGTCGCAAGGCCGGCCGGCTTGTCCAGCACGATGACATGCTTGTCCATGTAGAGGATGCGATCCTGCAGCGAGCCCATCGGCTTCTGCTGCTCGGCTTTCGGTTTTTCCGGCGCGTCCGATTTGGCGTGGATCACCTGCGGCGGCAGCTTCATCGCCTGGCCTGAAGCGACCCGGTCAGCCGATTTCACCCGGCCGCCATCGAGACGGATCTCGCCCTTGCGCAGCAGCTTTTCCAGCAGGCCGTGGGTGACGGCGGGATAATGCCGCTTGAACCAGCGGTCGATGCGGATGCCGTCATCCTCGGCATGAATGGTGCGGATTTCAGGCATAGAGCGCGCGCACCATGTAAAGACCCGCAAAAAGCGCGAGGATGGAAAGAACAACCGAGCCGATGATGTATGCGGCGGCAGTCAAATATTCGCCCTTCTGCAACAGCAACACGCTATCGAGCGAAAAGGTCGAAAAGGTGGTGAAGCCGCCCAGGATGCCGACGGTCAGAAAGGCGCGAAGTTCCGGTGACAGGCTCAACTTCAAGGCCGACGCTTCGACGATCACCCCCATCAGCAGGCCGCCCAGAATGTTGACCGCGAAGATGCCCCAGCCGAAGGCGCTGCCGGCAGGCTGAATCCAGCCCGCGAGGCAATAACGCGCCAGCGAGCCGATGCCGCCGCCCACACCCACCGCCAAAAGCATGTTCATGTTTCGCCGCTCCGCTTCCCCCGCAGCTTTGACCAATAATCGAGACGCTTGGCAATCTCGCGCTCGAAGCCGGTCTCCTTGGGGACATAGAACTGCTCGCGCGCCATCTCGTCGGGGAAGTAGTTTTGGCCGGAAAAGCCATCCTCGGCGTCATGGTCGTAATGGTAGCCCGCGCCATAGCCGAGATTTTTCATCATCTTGGTCGGTGCATTGAGGATATGGGCCGGGGGCATCAGCGAGCCATGCTCCTGCGCCGCGCGCTTGGCTGCCGGGAAGGAGCGATAAACTGCGTTCGATTTGGGCGCGGTCGCCATGTAGACCACGGCCTGCGCCAGCGCCAGTTCGCCTTCGGGGCTGCCCAGGAATTCATAGACATCCTTGGCCGCCAGCGCCTGGTGCACCGCTTCGGGATCGGCGAGGCTGATGTCTTCGATGGCCATGCGCACGACGCGGCGGGCGATGTAGAGCGGTTGTTCGCCACCCGCCAGCATGCGCGCCAGCCAGTAAAGCGCTGCATCGGGATCGCTGCCGCGCACCGATTTGTGCAGGGCGCTGATGAGATTGTAATGCTCCTCGCGGCTCTTGTCGTAGAGCGGCATGCGCCGCTGCACCGCCGCCATCAACGCGGCAGGATCGAGCGGCTTGACCACGCGCAGGTTCGCCACTTCTTCCGCAAGGTTCAGAAGATAACGGCCATCGCCATCGGCCATCGCCCGCAGGGTGGCGCGGGCGTCGGCATCGAGCTTGAGCGGCTCGCCATAATGCGCTTCGGCCCGTTGCAGCAGCGTCTCCAGCGCGGCGTCGTCGAGACGGCGCAGCACGAGCACCTGGCAGCGCGACAAGAGCGCGCCATTCAGTTCGAAGGACGGATTCTCGGTGGTGGCGCCAACCAGCACCACGGTGCCGTCTTCCACCACCGGCAGGAAGGAATCCTGCTGGCTGCGGTTGAAGCGGTGAATCTCATCGACGAACAGCAGCGTGCCCTTGCCCATGCGGCGGCGCTGGCGTGCAGCTTCAAAGGTCTTCTTCAGGTCGGCAACGCCGGAGAACACCGCCGATAATTGTTCGAAGCCAAGATCGAAGGCGTCGGACAACAGGCGTGCCGTGGTGGTCTTGCCGGTGCCGGGCGGCCCCCACAGGATGATGGATTGCGGCCGCCGCGCCGCCACCATGCGGCCCAGAGGTGCATCAGGGCCCAGCAGGTGGTCCTGCCCCACCACTTCGGAAAGCATCCTGGGGCGCAGGCGGTCGGCCAGCGGACGCGGCGCATCACTTGCGAGATCGCTGGATTCGAACAGGTCGGACATGGGGGCAATCTACAAACTATCGCAGCCTGCCGATACCCGGCTCAACCGGCGAAAGAGGCAGTAATCCTGCGGCCGCCACGTTCCAGCGTCACCTGCCAGCGCGTTGCGGCATTCAGCGCCCGCACCAGTTCCCCGGTACGGCTGACATCCGTGCCGTTGATGGCGCGGATGATGTCGCCGGGACGGAACCCCTGCGCGGCGGCCAGGCTGTTGTCAGCAACCTCGCTCACCGCGACACCCTTGGCGAAAAGATCGATGCCCAGGTCCAGCGCGGTGGCGGGCGACAGGTTCTGCACCGTCGCGCCGCTGAGCGGATTGCGGCCCGCGACGGCCTGCGTCTCGCGCGGCGGGTTTTCCGGCGGCAGCGCCACCGTCGCCATCACGTCGCGCACGGCCTTGCTGCTGGCCAGCGCCACGCGCACCCGCGCGCCCGGCGGGTGCGTGGCGATGCGGTAATTCAGCGCCTGGACGTCATCCACCGGCGTGCCGTCCACCGCCTGCACCACGTCGCCGCTCTTCACGCCGGCATTGGCCAGCGGCCCGCCGGGATAGACATCCTTGATCAGCACGCCGCCCGGGCGCTCCAGCCCCAGGCTGGCGGCGATGGCGCTGGTGACAGGCTGGCCGTTGACGCCGGCCCAGGCCAGGCGCACGCCGCGCGTGGCGGTGGCCTGCCCGCCTTCGACACCTTCAACGACACGCCGCGCCAGGTTGGCGGGAATGGCGAAGCCGATGCCGACACTGCCGCCGCTGCGCGAATAGATGGCGGTGTTGATGCCTGCCAGCCGTCCTTCGGTGGTCACCAGCGCACCGCCGGAATTGCCCGGATTGATCGCCGCATCGGTCTGGATGAAATACTGGTAGTCGCCGCCCGCCACCTGCGTGCGCGCCTGGGCCGAGACGATGCCCATTGTCACTGTCTGGCCGACGCCGAAGGGATCACCCACCGCCAGCACCAGGTCGCCCACCTGCACCTTGTCGGAATCGGCGAAGGGCACGAAGGGCAGCTTCTCGCCCCTGGTGTCGATCTTCAGCACCGCCAGGTCGGTGCGGGCGTCGGCGGTGAGCACCCGCGCCTTGAATTCGCGCTTGTCCGACAGCGCCACCACGATCTCGTTGCCGCCATCGACGACATGGTTGTTGGTCAGGATGATGCCGTCGGCGCGCACGATCACGCCGGAGCCGAGGCTTTGCTGCACGCGCTGGCGCATCTCCGGGCTGGCGCCGAAGAATTGCGAGAAGAAGGGATTGTTCAGCAGCGGGTTGGACTGCTGCTGAACCACAGTGCGGGCATAGACATTGACCACGGCAGGCGCGACGCGCTTGACCACCGGCGCGAAGGTCATCTGCACTTCGGGCATGGAAGACGGCGAGATCAGCGTCGGCACCTGGCCGCCCGCAGGCGCATTGAGCCGCGCCGGGTTCTGTACGTTCTGCGCCGTGCCGGTGCCGACATAGGCATAGGCCAGCGCGCCCGCAGCGAAGATCGCAACGGCGGAAACCAGGGTGATCAGGCGTTCGCGAGTCATCGGGGGTCCGTAAAAAAAGGGCGGCATCGCTGCCGCCCTTAAATCTATTTCAAACCGTGGCGAAAATCAGGTCGCCCTGATTAAGCTTCCGTATTGTCGGAAGCGTCCACCGGGCCGGAATCCAGGCCCTTGGCGGAAACGTCGCGGTCCACGAACTCGATGATCGCCATCGGGGCGTTGTCGCCAAAGCGGAAGCCGGCCTTGAGGACGCGGGTATAGCCGCCCTTGCGGTCGGCGTAGCGGGTCGCCAGCACGTCGAACAGCTTGGTGACCTGCGCGGCGTCCTTGATCTGGGCCAACGCCTGGCGGCGGGCATGCAGGTCGGTCTTGCCGCGGCGCGACAGGGTCACCAGCTTTTCGATCACCGGGCGAAGGTCCTTCGCCTTGGGCAGCGTGGTCTTTATCTGCTCGTGCTTGATCAGCGCGGCCGTCATGTTGCCCCACATCGCCTTGCGGTGCGAAGCGGTGCGGTTGAACTTGCGGCCTTGGTTGCCGTGACGCATCGGAGTTGCTTTCTAAAAAATCAGTATTGGTCTTCGTAACGCTTGGCGAGGTCTTCGATGTTCTCGGGCGGCCAGCCGGGCACTTCCATGCCCAGGTGCAGACCCATCTCGGCGAGAACAGCCTTGATCTCGTTCAGCGACTTGCGGCCGAAGTTCGGGGTGCGCAGCATCTCGCCTTCGGTCTTCTGGATCAGGTCGCCGATATAGACGATGTTGTCGTTCTTCAGGCAGTTGGCCGAACGCACCGACAGTTCCAGCTCGTCCACCTTCTTCAGCAGCACCGGGTTGAAGGCCAGGTCGGGCTTGGCTTCCTCGGTGGAGCGGAGCTGCGGCTCCTCGAAGTTGATGAAGACCTGCAGCTGGTCCTGGAGGATGCGCGCGGCATAGGCCACGGCATTGTCCGAGGTGACGGCGCCGTTGGTCTCGACGGTGAGAGTCAGCTTGTCATAGTCGAGGATCTGGCCCTCGCGGGTGTTCTCGACCTTGTAGGAGACGCGCTTGACCGGGCTGAACAGCGAGTCGACCGGGATCAGGCCGATGGGCGCGTCTTCCGGACGGTTGCGGTCGGCGGGGACATAGCCCTTGCCGGTGGCGATGGTGAGCTCCATGCGGAACTCGACCTTCTCGTCGAGCGTGCACAGCACCAGGTCGGGGTTCAGCACTTCGATGTCGGCAGTGGTCTGGATGTCGCCAGCCTTGACCTCGCCCGGGCCCTGCTTGCGCAAGCTGACGCGCTTGGGACCTTCGGCATGCATGCGCAGCGCGATCTGCTTCACGTTGAGCACGATGTCGGTGACATCTTCGCGCACGCCCTGGATGGACGAGAATTCGTGCAGCACGCCCTCGATGGAGATGGCGGTGACAGCGGCGCCCTGCAGCGACGACAGCAGCACGCGGCGCAGGGCATTGCCCAGCGTCAGGCCAAAGCCGCGCTCGAGCGGCTCGGCAGTGATGGTCGCGGCACGGCCGCCGTCATGACCGACATCGGTCTTGAGCTTCTGCGGCTTGATCAGTTCCTGCCAGTTTTTCTGAAACATGTTTTTCCTCATCGTGTCCCGGCCATGTCGGACCATGGCCATACATTCGACGGGTTAGTGGGTACGTCCGAAACGAAACTCTATGCCGGTGCTTAAACGCGGCGACGCTTGGG
>Ga0114970_10001895_pt1 | contig 15641 bp, 12 predicted proteins | sample M_140205_XF_Meta_FD_87030 | JGI IMG/M metagenome (GOLD analysis project Ga0114970, IMG submission 87030) | Freshwater microbial communities from Lake Montjoie, Canada to study carbon cycling - M_140205_XF_MetaG | ecosystem: Environmental > Aquatic > Freshwater > Lake | place: Lake Montjoie... | reverse complement strand
CTCCGAAAGACAAACAAATAGCAAATAAATCCGCTAAATATTTAGTTTGAACATAAAGCAGATGTGAACGACTCAACTTCATGTCCAAAAATAACCCTTTTATGCAATTTGAATGCAAATTCAGCTAGAATGTAAGGAAGAGTTTTAGCCAATTTTTTTCAAACGCCTCTAATGAAAAGTATTCATTTACTCGGTTAAAACCATTAATACCCAATACCTTCATTTTCCCCTCATCAAATACCAAATTTTTCAGAATATCGGCAGCTTTTCTAGCGTCTCCAACGGGAATAAAAACCCCAGTTATATTATCCTTAATCATTTCAACTGCACCTCCTTGAAAAGTTGCTAAAACAGGTTTAGAGGCAGCCATTGCTTCAAGCACAACAGTTGGTAAAGGATCTAATGAAATCGATGGCAGTACCAATAAATCAATTGAGGCAAGAACCTCTGGAATATCCTTTCTATAGCCTAGATAAAAAACGGTATCCGATAAGTCATATTGTTCGATCGCCCTTTTAAGTTCCTCTTCATGATACTCATAACCAGGATATGCATCTCCAATAATCACAGCAAATACTTTGTGTTTTTCAGCATTTATATCCTTGTACAAAAACTTCAAAATATCCAAGAAATACATTTGCCCTTTCCACGGCTGAATCCGCCCAATCATTGCAATCAAAACGGCATTATCAGTAATTTTCAATGTAAATGGAAAATCGGAATGACTTAGATTACTTGATTTCCTGAAATTCTCTGTTGGAATACCATTATAGAGTAAATGAATCTGTATTTTTTTTGACTGCCTCATCCAAAATGATTTAGTGGCAGCAGAAACGGCTATGACTTGATCAGCTTTTTCTAGAAACTTAATTAAGAAAAATTTCAAGATTACTGGTCTTTCTACAATTTCATGTAAATGCATTATAAGTTGACGTCCTGTGAGCCATTTTAAAAATGGTCCAATAAATACAGTCAACGAGCTTATATAAATTTTGGAGACATTATACTTCTTTATAAGTTGAACAATTTTGTAACTTGAAAAAACCCAAAGAAAAACTCTTCCAATTATGCCCCAAGGAGTAAAATACCGCCTTCTAAGCACTCCAATGTTAATTACAAATACCTCAACACCAAGTTCTTCTAGCTCTTTTACCAAGCTCCCTTTATGTGGTAAAATGACTAGCGCCTTCTTTTTTTCACGAACACATACCTTTACAATCTGCAACAAGATTTTAGCAGATCCATACAAGTCAGCGCTACCATGTATAAAAAGTGTTGACATCCTTTAATTTGTTATGGCTTCTACTATTAGGTTATCGATAGACCATGACTTATCACATGTATTTCCCTGCAATGCATCATTTAATTGCAATACCAAGACAGAATCTTTATGAGGCCGTGTAAACGAAATTCTATACTTAGAGCTCCCGTTAAAGTGGTCCTTGTATGAACAAACACCTGGCAATAGTGTATCGATAGAATTTCCTCTAGGGGGAGCAGGAATGTTTACTCCGATCCAATCAGGATATGACTGCTTATTATTTGTGGTATTCGAAAATGTAGTAGATAATTGATATTGATTATTAACACGTATATTCCATACATCTACTATGCCATTTACACTTTTTTTGTTTCCCTCCCATGCATCATGAGCATAAAAATCGAACCCAACATAAACCATATTGTGGGGTGGGAGTCGATACACCTTGATAGTAACTAGTGTATTATTGAATTCTCCAAGTACTTTCGTTCCATGAAATGAATGTACCCAATTCTCTAAAGTTTGCCCCCACCCAGTTACTGCAGTAATATTTTCTGTAGAATTCGTTTCAAAATTTTGGGCATATACGGGCTCCCTAATAGTTAGATTTTTTTTACAGCCTGCTATAGATGTCAAAAAGATCATTAGCAGCAACACAATTAGTTGATTTCTAGGCCGAATAGCTGAATTAAACATAGTACGTAATGACTTTCAAATATAGCCGAATTTGTCCTATTTTTAGAGCGATATTTAACTGAAACCCAAATTGAATAAACCTGTTCGCATAGGAATCGATACACGTGACCTAAGGTTGGCTACAACAGGCACCAAAACCTACCTTTCAGAATTGCTGAAAAGCATAAAAATCACCAATGTAGAGTATTATTCAATCCTTGAATTTAGGTCTATATGGAAACCCTATTGGGGCAAAAATATCATTGGAAAAATCTATGAGCATATCAACTTTTTCATTTGGAAGCAATTTACTCTTCCGCTCAAAACCTTTATCTCTAATTCAGATGCACTAATTTGCACTGACTACTATTTGCCTCTACTCAAAATCAAGGCGAAGCATATAGTCGTTTTTCATGATGCCCTATTCTTTGATCACCCATCTTATTACCACCCTGCTTGGCTCAAATGGTTTAAGTTTATTTCGCTAAATGCAGCTAAAAATGCTGACGCAATTATCGTACCCTCAGTATTTTCATTATCTAGGCTCAGTATCTTTCTTCCCCTACTCAAACAAAAAATGCATGTAATTTACCAAGGACCAAAAACAATAGAACAGGCAATTGCACCAAGTTTGGCAACTAAAACTGCCTTGGATAACATTGGAAATATTCCATTTCTCTTGCATGTAGGAGGCTTGGAGAAAAGAAAAAATATCCCATTTTTAATTAAGGCACTACATGAAGTTAGAAAATCGAAGAACATCAAATTACTCTTAGTAGGTAGACCAAATCCAAAAATATACAATAACAGTTACCAAGAGATCATTGAAACCATCAAAAACCTAAATCTTGAAAACGACGTTCACTTTACAGGGTACGTGCCAGACGAAGATTTACCATTGATATATAAAAGCGCTATGGCATATATCCTTCCCTCTACCTATGAAGGGTTTGGGATACCTATATTAGAGGGTTTCCAATATCATCTACCGGTTATTGTGGCAAACAACTCATGCCTAACTGAAATTGGAGCTGAGGCTGTATCAACTTTTTCGCCATTCCATTTGAATGAACTAGTTGATAGAATAAATGAATTACTAGAAAATTCGATATATAGAAATTCACTTATAGAAAAAGGGAATCATAGACTTACCCATTTCAATTGGGATAAATCTGCATCAGATTATCTCCATATAATTGATCACATCACTAAATTGAATGCTACCTAATCATGCATCACGAACAACTTTTTGGAATCCGTTATGCAATCACCAATTATAATGAGGCGTGTGCCTTAATTATTGAAAAGGCATTATCAACAGATAACCCAAAACAATTTGCTGTAACACCACTTGCCGTTCATGGCTTAATTGAGGGCTACAAAAACAAAACACTTAAATCCCAAATCAATGCAATTGACCTCGTTGTTCCAGACGGACAACCTATAAAGTGGGCATTAAACTATTTTCATCATGCTAATCTAACAGATAGGGTTTATGGGCCAACGCTCATGCTTCATGTACTTGAAGCATCACAAAAAACTGGAGTGAAAATTTTTCTATATGGAAGCACAGAGAACACCTTAATGAAGCTAAGGAGTTTTATACACAAAAAATATCCCGATGCAAATGTTGTAGATATTCAAGCTGATCGATTTAGAGAGTCCACAGAAGAGGAAATAGAACTTGACCGAAAAACTATTATCAATTCAGGAGCAAATATCGTATTTGTTGGCAGAGGATGCCCTAGACAAGAAAGATGGGTTGCCGACAATAAGGATCACTTACCCGCTGTACTGATAGCGGTTGGCGCCGCTTTTGATTTTCATGCTGGTAATGTAGAACAAGCACCATCATGGATGCAGAGAAATGGATTAGAATGGCTTTACCGATTTACCAAGGAGCCCAAACGATTATGGAGAAGATATCTACTGACAAATACAATGTTTGTTGGCCTCTTTTTACTTTATGCATTTAAAAAGGTCTTTAGTCGATAATCCGGTAATCGGCATTATCAATTACCTTTACCACAGTGAACTTCCTCATCCCATTTTTAAGTATTTTCCCTCTGGTATATTTTGCCAGCTTTTTCTATTCAATTAAACAAATACTATCAAAGCAACACGATGGGATATTGTTTTTTTTCATTTTTGGACTTCCCATATATATCACTACCCTTTCCGTTCTTACTCTTTATGGTTTAGGAGATTTCATACCTATTGTTCAATACACAAAGGAAATAATAGTATTGATGACCCTTGGTCTACTAATGTATGAGTTGAAAGAATATCCAAAATTAACTAGTCTGGATAAAATTGTTCTGACTTATTTTTTTTATAACCTTATTTACATATTTATTCCATTAGGAGGATATAGTATATTTGAGAAAGCTATTGCATTTAAAAATATTGCTTTCTTCCCCTTTATATATTTTATCGGCCGTATCATAAAACCTGAAATAATCTGGGTATCAAAATATAAGATTCTCATTTGTATTCTTGCAATAGCCACTGGAACAATTTTACTTTTTGAAATCGTCACCTACACTCATTTACAAACAATCACTGGTTATGCAGATTACAATTTTCGATTTTTGGGAATTGAGCCTACAGGGAATAACGGACTAACTTGGACGTTTGAAATCGAGGGCGGTATAAAAAGATTTGCAAGCTTCTTCGCCAACCCACTTGAACATGCAGCCGCAACGTTATTAACCATATCTGTTCTAATAGCGCTACTTTCAAAAAAAGATAGCGAAAACAGAAAACTTATATTACTTTCTGTATTAGCTGCATTAATATCAGTAGTATTTGCTCTTTCTCGAGCATCACTAGCCGGATTTCTATTGGTCTTATACGTTTATGCAATTGTAACAAAAAGGAAAAAAATATTATTGGCTTTTCACATTGTAATGGCGTTAATTTTAATTACCATTTTATACTTTTTAACCGATCATACCCTTTCTGAATTTATCATCAATACATTTAACTTTTCAAATTCATCAAGCCTTTCACATCTAGTGGAATGGGTTGATGGTATAGAATCTATTACTGCACATCCATTAGGCATTGGACTAGGTGAATCGGGAAGGATTGCAGGAGAATTAGGTTTAAATACAGGAGGAGAAAATCAATTGATCATACTTGGTGTGCAGACAGGTATAATATCAATAATACTATACCTAGCCATACTAATAATAAGCATACGCTGGTCTGTTAAACTTTTTACGAAAACAACAGGGAAATCAAAACAACTCGGCATTTTGCTATTTGTATTTAAAGTGGGAATGATCATCCCGATGCTAACAGCATCAATCGAATCGTATCTTTACATCAGCTATATGGGGTGGTTTCTAACCGGCTTACTTTCTAGTATATATCAGCAATTGATAATTAAAAAAGACTATGACGTTTCTTGACAATACAATTGAACTAATACGCAAGCAACGCTTCAATCCAAATTGGTTTTGGGGAATCATCCTAAATGATTTTTACTTACCGAGAAGAAGCTTATATACGTTCATCAAAGGGGAATCGAATAATATCCAGGGAAGAATTTTGGATATTGGCTGTGGTGAAAAACCTTATGCACATTTATTTTCCTGTACTGAGTATATCGGTATCGACATTGAAACTACAGCGGAATATCATGAAAATCATAAGACAGATCTCTTTTACAATGGAGTAGAACTCCCTTTTGAGAATAATAGTTTTGATGCAATTGTTTGCTTTGAAGTACTTGAGCATGTTTTTGAACCTGAAATAATGGTTCGTGAAATGTTACGTGTATTAAAGCCAGGTGGTTCAATTCTACTCACAACACCATTCATATGGAATGAACATGAAATACCATATGATTATGGCAGATATTCATATTTCGGATTAAGAGACCTCTTCACAAAAAATGGATTCATCATTAGCAAACAAAAACGAATACTTTCTGGTTTTGCACTAATAATAACACTAATATCCCTCTACATAAGAGATGGACAAGAAAAGCTAAAGGAATTATTCCCTAAAAGCAAACTAGGGAAAGTTGGAAGATGGTTGGTCTATTTGACCTTTAGGCCAATTTTCATGACCTTTAATATTGCTGCAGTAGTTGCGCAGCTTCTTCCTAAGAGTGATCGATTTTATTTTAACAACGGACTATTGGCGAGGAAAACGGTCGATTCGCTATAAAATATGAATTACTTAAACCTGCGATAATTGCGCTAAAAACAGCACGTAATTTTTTTGGTCTCCTCAAAAATAAGAATCTCAAAATCAGAAGCGTATAGTATGCTATTTGAGATAAGACTACTGTTGGGACTACATGCCAACTAGAAAATTCCCTTAGTAGAAAAAGACGATTTCGAGAATGTAAGTATACCACAAATGGATGCGTTCTACCCTCTTGAGTTTCTTCACTTGAGTTGACACTATACCCGGCTATATGATATATAACAGATGAGGGTACATAAGAAATCCTAAAGCCCTTTTCTATCACTCGAAAGGAAAATTCAACATCCTCGTAGTACGTCTCATATGTTTCATTAAGTAATTCTATACCGTGTTCAGTAAACAGATTATTCCTAATCAACATACAACAACCCGTGGCCCAAGGCATATCAATAGTAGAATCATATTTGTCAGTATTCTTTTTACCGTAACCTCTTGTAGTTGTAATCCCAAACCATTCATTAAATTTATTTCCGGCATTCCAAATGATTTTTTTGTCATGTTGAAATAAAATTTTTGGCTGTGCAACTCCAACGGTTGGATTCTCCTCCATAAAAGAATAAAGAAAATTCAAAAAATCAGGTTGAACTGTAGTGTCATTATTCAACAATAATGAATAATCAAATCTAGATTCAATTGCGTAGTTAATTCCGATGTTACATCCTGCTGCAAAACCACGATTTTCGTCAGACCTAAAAACAACAACACCACTATACTTATTTTTAATGGTACTCGATATCGGAATAGCAGAACCATTATCCACAACTATTATTTCAATAGTATAATCGCCAGATGGGTTTATTGCCTTCAAAGATTCTAAACAAGGCATTGTAACTTCAATGCCGTTCCAATCAACTAATATGACGGCGATTCTTTTCATAATAGACTAGACAAATCGACTCTATGAGTAATAAGTAGATGAAAGAAAAATTAGATGGCAATAACATCAAGCAGATCATAGTGAGTGCTATAGAAACTAAAAAAATACTAATGCTTAGCCGAAGCTGAATTGAAAAAGTCTTATCCATTAATATCTCCATGACATTAAGGGCGTTTAGTCCAATGATTAATGGAACAATAGAAATCCCTCTAATAAATGAAATTACAAGTACTTGATCTTTAGAATTCGAAAGCCAAATGGCAATTATTGGAGCAAAAATAAATATGAGAAGCCCTAACCCAAGTAATAAAAAGAATAATATTTTATTCACCTGTTTTCGAAAGGTCAACCACTCCTGATAACTTCCATGGTGAATTTCAATGGCCATAGGATAAATAGAATTTGAAAAAGCAATAATCAGCATCCGTGCGCCCCAAATAATTTTATCCGCAATGGCATAGGCACCAAGCACTACAGGGTTACCCATAAAACCTAGTCCATATAGATAGATTGACTGTTGAAGATGTACGGCAAGATTAGAAACCGTCAATGGGAAGTTTTTTCTAAGTGCAAAGGCAGTACCCCGAAAGGAAAAAACACCTTTCGTTATTCGCTTTGTCTTAAAAAGGTATACCCACAAGAGTCCAAATCCTAATAACTGGGAGATACCAACGAGTGAATTGACAAATGGAGCATATGATGGGTCAAGAATAAAATGGAAAATCAAAAAAAATGAAATAACCCTAGAAAATAGATTTGCTATGTTATAATATTTCAATTGCTCTAACCCTAGAAAATAAATATAGGGATTAATGACTTCAGAAAAAACCAACGTAGAAATACCGAATAAAAAAACAGAAAAAGAGAAATGAAGTAAATAAGAACCTATTGCTACAACTAAATACAAAACAAAAAACATGAAACGAATTCCAAAAAGTGGCGCTAAGCTCTTTTCGGTTGCAACGACATCCCCAATAGAAAGCTTAACATCAATTGGTCCGGTTTGATTACTTGCATAATTAAGGAGAATAGAAATAAACCCAGAGAGGGATAATGCGATTAATACATACCCATTAGCCTCTAACCCAACACGTTTCAAAACCAATGGAATTAAAATCAGTTGCAGTAAAACATTGGTTGCCTGAACTGAACCTAGATGGAATAAGTTACTAATGCTTCGTTTAACTAGGTGGGCCAATACTGATTTACTATTTTAAATTATTTGACTCCATTTGGGTTGAAACCATCTCTTCAAGAATATCCTCTATACTATAGCGATATGTCCAATTTGGAAAATCGGCTTTGAATTTACTTACATCGGACACATACCAAATATGATCACCTTTTCTATGATTCAATTCATCAATGGTATAATCCATGCGTTTACCTAGCCTATTTTCCAACCACGTTATTGCTTCTATCATGGAAATATTGGAATGCCTCGAACCGCCCATATTATACACCGATCCTTTTGCTGGAGGAGATTGAGACACTTCCCAAAAAGCAGAAATTAAATCTGCAATATGAATATTATCTCTCACTTGCTTACCTTTGTAACCAAATACAGTATAATGTTTGTTAGATGTAGCACATTTTACCAGGTAAGCTAAAAAACCATGAAGTTCTGCTCCACTATGCGAAGGACCAGTAAGGCAACCACCTCTGAATACAACCGTATTTAATCCAAAATACCTTCCGTATTCTTGAACCATTAAATCTGCAGCTGTTTTACTTACTCCAAAAATGCTATGTGTACAATTTTCAATTGACATTGATTCATCAATTCCATGAAGATAAAATGGGTGTGAATCGGCAATTTCCCAACGGGTTGGCAATTCAACTAAAGGCAACACATTTGGATTATCGCCATATACCTTATTCGTTGATGTAAAAATAAATACTGCCTGAGGCACATGCTTTCTCGTGCACTCTAATAATTTCAACGTAGCAGATGCATTGACTTCAAAATCAGTAAGCGGTTCTCTTGCAGCCCAGTCATGTGATGGTTGTGCAGCACAATGAATTATTATTTCAATAGCAGAAGCGTTTTGCTTAAAAATAGGCTCTATTAAGTCTAGATTAGAGATATCAACATCATGATGCTCATAATCCTTTAACATTTTCCTCAATTGCTCAACTTGCCATTTTGTACTAGCAGATTCCCCAAAAAAGTATGAACGTTTATCATTATCAATGCCGATAACTCTATACCCTTTTTGATGATAAAAACGACAAGCCTCTCCCCCAACTAAACCACCAGAACCAGTTACAATTACAGTCTTTTTAGTTAAATTCTTCATTTTAAATTGTTGCGTTTATTTTTTTTAACTCTTTCTACAACTTTACTCCAGTCATAAACAAAGCCTATTCTTCTATGAACATTCATCATATCCCACCCATCAGAAAAATAATTTTCAGGTGTAACAGGCTGAGGAATCAATGATTTCCAATTATAATTAATCGATCTAATAAATGAAACTTGTCCGAAAAACAACCATTGTTTAAACGAAAAACTCCATACGAATGAAGAAGATAAATCAACCCACTGTCTATTGAAATCTTTCGATCCTGAATTCATATTATAGTTGTAGTAGAAGTCTGCATTATGAACTAGACGTTCAAGTTCAATTCCCACTTTAGTTGTTCCTTTAACCCATGAAAATTCTAGTCGTTGTGAATTACTTCCAGGTCCAATTGGAGCACCTAACACCTGACCATCATGAGTAAAACCATGCCTCACTGAATTATCGGTATACCAACTTCTGGCTTGCTGAATTAATGAGAGATTTGGCACTTGCAATTGCGTAACTTCTATACCCAACTGAAGGAAAGAAGGGTTCTTTTGAGTTCGGCTACTAATCCTAAATAATTTTCGTGCACCTGCAACATACCCTCTAGGTATCGTATCTTCTAATAAATTCCATACTGTTGCCATCTTATCTGATCGGCCATATTGAAAATACATTTCTGCATTGTCTTCAGGCAATACGTAACGGGCAAACACAGAACCCATGGTAGCAGATAGCATCCCAGATTTTTTATATCGGATTGATGCCAAATCTGTTCCGATGAACAACCCTTTTAACCACTTAGGTTGCCAACTAATAACACCTCCGGTGAAAATTCGTTGATGAACCGAATCCTTTGGACGATATACAAATCTTCCGTTAAAGGTTCTATTTGTTTCATCAGGCAATGTACCTGAGTTATTCAACTTACCACCCCAAACCAATTGCCATTCAAAAGAGCCAACATAGGTGTCGAACGGCCTGCTGCTATTAAAGGTATAATGAAGAAACCCCGGTGCGTTATTGCTCATGACTAATGAATTAAATCGGCCGGGGCCCCACCATAAATTTTCTGTTGATATACCCAATGCCATATTTTTATATTCATACTGCAATCGAGATTGTCCAGCAAACAATTTCCGAGTAGGCTCTTGCTTAAAGCGTTCAGGCTGATCAATCTTGTTCAACCAATTGTAATAATAATTCCAAATGATATTATAGTGGTCACTAGGAAAAGTGGGGAAAGATGGATTAAACGCCCAAACATATTCAGGACGTAGTCTAAGCATAAAATTTTGATACCTTGTCTCTGCGCCAATAGCATAAAGTCCTTGCCAACCTCGAGTGGGATACATAGAGCCATCAGCATAGAGAAGAGGAACATTGGTGTTGAATTGTTCTAGGTGTTCTACTGGAAGCAGATTGATAAACAATTTCCGATTAGACCCTGTAAAATTTTTAAGTTCAATAGGCCTCACCATGAACGAGAAATTAGATAAATCCCCCTTCCCTGTATCAGACATTAATTGTTTACGACGAAAAATTTCTTCAAGAGGACTGTTCGAAACAGGAATTGTAGCTTGTCCAAAGAGTTTACCTCCCAAAAAAACAAGTGATAAAAAACTAACGATTAAAAAAAATCTTTTCTCAAACATAATTTACACCTAAGCAACAAAAAACATTTCTGTTTGCTGAAAATTTAAAAAAAATAATACCGTTTAGAACAACTTGAGTTTTTACAAATAATAACGAGCAGAAAGCATTCCTATGAAATTAAACCGATTAAGATCTTGTTTCCATCCGTAATTCTTAGAATCTACCCCACTTAACCGCCAACTTAATAATAAACCATCAAATTTATACTGGCCAATGATCCCATATGAAAGTTCAGACCATCTTACAATATGTGTATTGGGAGCACGTTGAACTCGTTCAAGGAGAATTCCTATTTTCTTATACCCTTTATTCACAGCCATAGAAAATACTTGAGCATTAGAACCAAATCCAGCGCCTGCCCCAAGAATTTGATTAGCATTCGTATATCCTGTTCCTTGGTAATGCTCATACCAACTTCCAGCCCATCGCACTAAATAATCAGGGGTTTGTTCCATATGCGTCACTTCACCGGATAAATTCAACCACACCGATTTTCTTAGTTCGACACGCTTTTGCGCACCAACAATAAATGAAGCAGAATGAGATGGATTCATGATAAAATCCCTTTCATTGTAGGAATGATCATTCCAACCATAATCGAGATAAAACTCAGCATGAGATTTGGGCATGACAGCTCTAAGAAAAATATCAGCTAATTGATTCCAACTTTTTGAATCATCATTCTGCAATTTCGACTTAAACAATTTTCCGAAAACAGGTAAGTATTTCGAGGCAAACGTTTGCTCCGTTGAATTATTCAACACGGACTTACTTAAACCAGAAAACTGTCGACTAAACCCTATAGATACCCCTTTCAAAAAAGTAGGCTGATACGTAAAGATCATAGCATTGATATATTTCCAGTCACCTTGATATCTGCTATTGCTTCCGTATTCTTTCCTATATGACCTTAGTCCTCTGATTTCAAGAGGCATATCAATATTTTTTTCATCCTCTAACCTCCCCCCAATGACTTGCCATTCAAAAAGACCAATGGGAGTTTTTAAAGGCTTTCTTGAGTTAAAGGTCATATGCAAAAAACCTGGAGCATTGTTGCTCATCATCAAGCTTGAGTATTTACCTGGCCCCCACCATAAATTTTCATTTGATATGCCAATTGAAATAGGTCCACTATTAATTCGAACACTACTCTGTCCAATTAAATACTTTTTATAAATACCCGTTGGTAATGACCCATAACTTTTTGTCAGTTCGTACGTATTATTTTCAGCATAGATATACGCAGGGTTCAACTGTATAGCAAGCGGCCCTATTTCAGTATATATTCCAGCGCTAACGATACTTTGAATTCCTTTTGCGGGTATCATTGCTGCATCATTCCAGCCATATGGATGATGTGAGTTGTACTTAGAAAGGACTTCTACAGGAAGAATACTCAGTCGCCCTGCGTTCCATAAAAAATGAAGTGTTTTGTTTCTTAATGGGGTATCCCCTTTAGCCGCCATCACATGATATAGTGAATCAAGTGTATTTTTTTTAGTGAATAGAATGGGGCGAATAGTAAGAGAAGAATTTGATAAATAATTACCCTCTAACTGAAGGTCCCTTATCGTCTCATCAAAAGAGATAGGATTAACAGGAATTGATTGCGCCTTAGTTAAACAAGTAATAAAAACTAATGCGCAAAAAAGAAGTAAATATTTAGATAGGTGTGAAATCAAAAAAAATTACAATTTAAGAATAGCTATAACAACTCCAGCAAGTGAAGCAATGGCACTGGATATTCCAATCATCTCACCAAATGGTAATGCTCCTCTAAATATAGGTTTCTTGGGAACAATTATTTCTGCCCCTGGTTTCACCTTTGGTGTTTTTCTGAATATTAAAAAAGATCTTACTGTTTTTGCTTTACCGTTTGCATAAACTATATAGGCGCGTTTTTTCCATGCTTCCTTTGAAAAACCACCTGCGGAAAAAATATAGCCTCTAAACCTTTTTCCTGACTCGAATGGTATTTGAGTAGATTGTAATACTGCCCCATTAACTCTTACTTGGGCATCAAATTTTGGGACAATCAACACATCCCTCGCTTTCAAAATAACATCTTGTGTAGAACCTGGATTTTTTAAAATATAATCAAGATCAATAGGAATTCGATCAATTTCTTTGTCTACATCAGTCAAAACGGTTCCTGAAGAGTCAGCATAAAGGGACTGCATACGTCGTGTAGCATCACTTATTCTATTTCGGTCTTCCTCACTCTTAAATCGTTTTAAATATGCTCCTTCAATGCTAGCACTAGGAAGAACACCTCCAACACGTTTAAACAAATCGCTTACTCGTTCTTGTGCATCTCGCAATGCATAAGGCCCAGGAAATTGAACTTGTCCATCTACAAAAACAGTTTCAAGTGTATTGTATGCTGGCTTCTTTCTAATGGTTATAACATCATATGGTTTTAGCGCGATATCAAGTTCTCCAAATTTGAGGCTGTCTTTTATTTCGATTGTTTCAGTGATACTTGCCCTTGTGTCATTAACTAAGATGGAGTCACGCGGAATAAGGTGTGCAATTTCAATAATACTTGAGGCCGCGTCTGTCAAACCTCCTGCTTGAAGTATCAGCCCCTTCAATGTCATTCCTTCTATATAAAAGTAATCACCAGGAAAATGAACCTCTCCCTGCAAGGTTATATTGAGGCTATCCTTCAAATCAGTAAGCGAACTAATGAATAATTGATCTTCGCGTTTCAATACTAAATCGAAATTCGATTCTTTTTGCACTGCTTTCAACACATTAAACGAAATCATTTCTTTTGTGAAATTATCTTTTTGTCTAACCAACAATCCTCTGTCTAGGAAGGCATCCTCTGATAACCCATCTGATTTTGCTATCAAATCAGAAATTTTCATCCCAGCAGTAAATTCATAGAGATCAGGCCTGAAGACAGCTCCACTAATTTGTACGCGGTTCGCAAAACGGTCAAGTATTTTATTTACTAAAAAAATATCTCCTGTTTCGGGTTTAAATGAATTAAACTCTGCAGCAATTAAATCTTTAACCATTCTCTCCTTCGGAGATTTTCTAATTACTTTTATCATTGCTGTATAGGCTGTATCATCAAAGCCCCCGGCAAAATCAAGTATGTCTCTAAACGTCTCATTGGGTAACACTTCAAAAAGACCAGGTCGTTTAATTTGTCCGCTCAATTCCACACGAGTTGTATAAGAAGGAATTCTAATTATATCGTCATCACGAAGTCGCACGTTATCGGATTGATCACCCTTTGCTAATAATCTGTATAAGTCAATTTTATGAACCACCTTACTATCACGAACAAGCTCAATCAGTCGGAAGCTACCAATAGTATTTGGACCAGAAGCAAGTGACAATACAGAGTATACGGTTGATAAAGAAGGAACATCAAAACTGCCTGAATTAGCAGCACCAATTACGGTTACTCGAATTGTCCTGATATCTCCTAATGTGATTGAAAGTGTTGACGTGCCATTCGAAAGCGTTGGGTAAGCTTTACTCATCGTCTGCTTGATTCGAGATTGTGCTGCCTCTATAGTTAATCCACCAACTTTTATAATTCCGACATTATCAATATGTATTTGCCCTTCAGGGCTCACTGTAACATCCTCATTGTATTGTTGCAACCCAAACAAAACAACCTTCAATTGATCACCTGCACCTACTTCATAATTTAGTGGTGTAGCGACTGAGAGATTTGGTTTTAAAAGACTATTCTTTTTATCAGGACCTGAATTATTGAAAAGTTCTGACCCAAATATATAAATATTGTTAGCAGCTCCTGGGCCTCTTATTCCAGCAATAGAATCAATCGATGACCTTTCTGCACTAGTTCCCGCCTGACCAAGGGAGTTGAGTTGTCGTGTTTTACTAGAGTTTGTAGCATCACCCTTGTTACCTGATTTATATTTACCTGATAAAATCTTGCCCTTAGAGGGTGAAAGATTAATCCTTTCTTTCAACTTTATGTATTCCGTTGTCGGCATTCCTCTTGCGATCAGTTGCTCCCTGACGTCTTCAATGGTTAAACCAGCATTTGATAACTGCTGAGTAATTTTAACAATATCAGACTCGGATAAAAGATTGACCTTGACACTGGAAATATCCCTTGACTTTAAAAGGTCTTGTGAGTGAAGTCCAACAAAACAAAATAAAATCGCTAGAGTGAATAGAACTCTCATTTTGGATGTATTTTTAAATATAAATTTCATTCTTCGAGCTACTGTCTATTAGAAAATTCCTTAGTATACAAAGATACTAAGTTGTGAAGCTATAAAAATAGGCAAAACCTAAGACCACTGCTTCTTTAATGACGTATAAAAATAGATGATAAAGAACGCTATGGACCTCAAAAAGCCAAGTTTTTCATATTTGTAGTATATAAGCCATCTCCAATGGGCAGCTTTGGCTTTATTATACGATAAACCACCTGCATGGACTCGATATCCTGCCAATACATCTGAGGTTGATATGGCCAATGCGCCATTTCGTAGAATACTTAACCAAAGCAGATAGTCTTCATGACCAATTTCAGCAAACGAAGGGTTATTGACTAGCTCACGATTTATGATTGAGGTTAAGCAACCTATAGTGTTAGATGTAAGGAGATCATTATAGGAAACTTCTGAAGGAGCTAAAAACACCTTTGATGTTGAAACAGATTGAT
>Ga0114970_10001893_pt1 | contig 15651 bp, 17 predicted proteins | sample M_140205_XF_Meta_FD_87030 | JGI IMG/M metagenome (GOLD analysis project Ga0114970, IMG submission 87030) | Freshwater microbial communities from Lake Montjoie, Canada to study carbon cycling - M_140205_XF_MetaG | ecosystem: Environmental > Aquatic > Freshwater > Lake | place: Lake Montjoie... | reverse complement strand
AGAGGCTGACGTATCGGTTCGGCGGACGGGATATGCGGTTGACGGATGTGCATGGAAATGTGATTGAGGGGATTTTGGGGTGAGGTTGGTAGTGCCAGGAAAGGTGCTTGCGATGGAAGATGCCTCTGCGGCTATTGACAAGAAGATCAGGACGCAGGGGGACTGGCGTGGGGGAATGCTCGCGAGGGTTCGCGGGATCATCCTCGCGGCGGACTCCCGGATTGTGGAGGAGTTGAAGTGGCGGGGGACGCCGGTGTGGTCGCGTGGCGGGATGCTGTGTACGGGGGAGACGTACAAAAACATCGTAAAGATGACTTTTGCCAAAGGGGCGGCGCTGCCGGACCCTGCGGGGCTGTTCAATTCCAGCCTCGACGAGAATGTGCGGCGGGCGATTGATATTCACGAGGGGGATGTAGTGGATGAGTTGGCGCTGCAGGCGCTTATCCGCGCGGCGGTGGCGCTGAATCTGGAGGGTAAGGCGAAGGCGAAGTCGGGGCGGGCGAATTAGAGCCAGGGGGTGAGGAGCAAGGCGCTACGGTAATCTGGTCAGCTTAGGTTTGTTCCAGGGTTTGCAGCTACGCCGCGAGTTGGATTTTTCGCTTGCCGTCGCTCAGTGGCCTGCTCAATTCGGAGAGGGCACAGGTATCGTGGACTACCGTCATAAGTCCACCTGGTGCATGGGAGTGCTGTCCCGGGTCAGGTCGAGATCTTCGAACGACGGGCCGGTGAGCAGGAATTCCCGGAAATCGGGTCGCGTGCCGAGCAAGGCTTGATAGTCCTTTTCAGCGAGGACGACGACAGTATCTTTGTGCGTGCAGACGCGCTGCGGACCTTCCGACAGAGCGAGGTTTAGCACTTCCGAGAAACGATTTTTTGCATCCGCGAGTTACCACTTCAGTGGGGAGTCCTTTTACTGCGCGTGAATCGGTTCCCGGACCAACGCGAGGTAGGCGATCCCCCCGGCTACTGCGATGGCCGCACTCAGCAGCAGGGCCTGAGAGAAGCTCCCCGTGCTTTGGACCAGATAGCCGGTGACAGTGGGGGCGAGGGCTCCGCCGAAGTAGCCTCCGAAGTTCTGAATGGAACCGAGCGAGGCCGTGTACTGGCTGGGCGCGGCGATGGGCACGGTGGCCCAGGCGGAACTGCTGGCGATGTAGATCAGGAACATCGAGACGGAGATGAGGGTTAGCGCGACGGTATTGTCAGCTGCAAAGACCGTGCCCACAGTACAGGCTGCGATGCCGAAAAGCGAAGAGGAGACGAGGAGTTTGCGACCGGCGATGGGGGCCCAGCCGCGGCGCGTCAGATAGTCACAGAGCCAGCCTCCGGTGATGGCTCCGACGCAGCCGAAGAAGTAGGGAATGGCCCCGACGAGGCCGACTTTGGCGACGGTCATGTGGCGCTCGTGTTCCAGATAAAACGGCAGCCAGCCGGTGTAAAGCCAGAGGGTGTAGATGGTGCCGAAAAAGCCCGCGATCATACCCCACGTGGTGCGGTGGGCGAACAGGCTGCCCCACTGCGCAAGAGACGGGGGAGCGGAGGACTTCTCATCGCCTTCGGTCAGGTGGGCGATCTCTTCGGGGGTGAGAGACACTTCGGAGGGGTCGCGGTAGAGCATCCACCAAACGAGGGACAGGCCGACGCCGAAGGCTCCGACAATGATGAACATCCAGCGCCAGCTCATCCGAAGCATCAGGAAGGTAAGGAGCGGCAGGGCGATGAAGTTTCCGAGCGAAGAGGCTGATTGGCAGAGGCCTGTCGCGAAGCCTCGGGTGCGGAGGTCGAACCAGTCACGGACGACGCGGGCACCGCCGGGGAAAAGCGGGGATTCGCCGACACCGAGCGCGAAGCGGGCGGCCATGAAGGGAGCGAAGCCGGTGACGATACCGCCGGCAGCCTGCGCGACAGACCAGCCGAACAGGCCGAGGCCAAGTAGTCGGCGGGGACCGTAACGGTCAATCAACGCGCCAATGGGGAGTTGGGAGAAGGCATAGGCCCAAAGGAAGGCTGAGAGCAGGAGGCCCATTTGTGCGACGGGGATACCCAGTTCGTCCTGAATCACTTTATTGGCTACGGAGAGCGTGGCGCGATCCACGTAGTTCAGGGCACCTCCCGCGATGAGGAGGATGATGGCGCGACGCTGGATGGCTTTGATTCGGGGCGAGGGCTGGGGCATTTATAGGTGACTTGTCCGTTGTCTATCGTATCGGGTCGGGGCGTGCGGGCAGGTCTGCTGCAGAAGATATGATCATTGGTGACCAATGCAGATCCAACGTTTATTCACTTTCCTGGCAGGCGTGTTCGTTTTTGGCCTGATTGCTTTACCCGTGCAGGGTGCCGCCGAAGCGGAACTGAAGGGTCCAGACGGCAAGACGATTGTCCGATACGTGGTGGAAGCGCCGGAGAACATTGCCGCGGCGGGGACGAAAGATCCGGCGAAGCAGGTGGGCCTGATTCTCTGTTCGGCCGAGCATGACCGTCCCACCGGAGATGAGATTCTGCCGGTTCGGGAGGCACTACAGAGGCTGGGGCTGAGTGACCAGTATGTGCTGATTGCCGGGCATTCGCAGGCGCAGAAATTCAGTGCTGCCGACGATGCGCCTCTGGAGAAGCTGCTGCAGTGGGCGATGAAGACGTACCCCGTGAATCCACGTCGAGTCTACATGTATGGCAAGGGGGAGGGCGGCAAGATTTCGGCTGAGTTTACAATGCTGCATCCGAACCTGGTAACGGCGGGGATCAGCTATAGCTGGGGCTGGTGGAGGATGCCGGCGGAACTGAAAGATGCGATTGATCCGGTGAAGTCGGCGCCAGAGTTCTATATGGTGTTGGGCCTGCGGGATCTTTCGTATCACCTGACGACGGTTCGCGATGCTTATCAGCGAACGACAGCGAAGGGATACCACGTCATTTTTCGCGAGTTTGAGGACTTGGGTGCGCGCACCTATCATCCGCCAAGCAACGATGATGCGATTGCCTGGGCGACTCGATTGCGGAACAAGAATCTGCCGTTGTCGGCGGAGGAGAAAGTGCTGCTGACGAAGACGCAAGTGAATGCTGCGGGTTATATGGGGAACCTTGCGCTGGTCGGGGGAGCTCCGGCGGGAGTGGTGATTCAGAAGCTGCTGGAGTCGCCGGATGCGGTGGTTCGGGCGGCGGCGGCGCAGACGTGTGGCTACGCCATTTTCAGCGAGGCCACGATGGAGGCTTTGGGGGGGCATTTGACGGACCCTGCGGCAAAGGTCCGGCGAGCGGCGTTACGGGCGCTGGCTTTGAACGCAAACTGGAGATCGGAAGCAGCCCAGAAAGCGCTGGTGGAGTTCGCGATACATCCCGAAAAGGCTGTGGACGAGAACGACCGGGTGGGGGCTACGGATGGTATCGCATGGGCGGCAAGATACCAGGTTGCAGGTGTGCGCCAGGATCCGGCCCTTTTTGGAGCACTAGTGACACTGCTGGGTGATAAGAACGAGGAACTGCGGACGATGGCGGCGAACATTCTGGCTCCGATTCGGGACAGAGGTTTCCGGGGGGATCTGGGGCGACCGGAGTTGAAGGAGCCAACTGGTGGCTGGCAGCCGTGGCTGGAGCGCGTTCGTGCGAAGGCGGCAGATTATCGGAATGACTATCAGGTCTGCGGGAAGGAAACGGGCGAAGCCGTAGCGCTGTACTGCAAGGGTGGCGAGTATTTGACGGGGAAGAACGGGACACCGGATCCGGTGCAGGCTTTCCGCCATACCCTGCAGGCTGCGGAGATGGGGTATCTGCCCGCGAAGGCGATGTTGGGGATGCTCTATGCGATTGGAAAAGGGGTCGCGCAGAGTTACCCCGAGGCGGCGAAGTGGTGGAGTCAGGCGGCAGAGGGTGGGCATCTGCTGGCGGCGCAGAGTTTGTCGATGATTTACCGGGGTGGGGCGGGCGTGAAAGCGGATCCGGCCCTGTCGGAAAAGTGGGCGAAATTCGTAAAGGAACACACAGCTGCGGAGTAAAACGGTTGTTCTCCACGGTCGGCAGCCTGACGACAATTAGCGGAAGCGCGAGGTATTACCCGATCGAACGCCGCGGTGGCTATGCCCACAACGACGGGCACGGTTCATCCAATAACGGCGCTCCGCTGCTCCTTGACCTGTGGAACGATCAGAGCGCATCCACGCATATGCTTCCAGTCTGGGCGCCGGTGAAATCCGGCACCGAAGCCCGGCTGCGCCTGGTGTTGTTTCAGCATGTCGAGAGCGACGAAGTCGCCGTGCAACTGAACGGCACCAGCTTGAAGCGCGACTTACTCGATGCGGGGTGGAAAGACCCACGGATCTTTTCCCCCTAGCCACAGCCCCCGACAGTGTCACCCGGTGCGCTCGTCAAGAACCTCGCCGGGCAGAAGCTGACGCGCCGGGAGTTCCTCGTCCCCACCGCGAGGCTGAAACGCGGCGAAAACAGCATTGCCATCGGCGTGGACCGGAAGGGCCCGTTCACGCCCTCTCAGGCTGTGAAGGTTGAGAAGGTCGAACTGTATTTGGAGTAAGCTCATGAACTGGGATCACAGCGCCGGCACGGTCTTATCAAGAGACTCCGGGCTACGTCGTTGCCCTTGCAGGTGCTTCAGCCGGACGGAACATCGGCGTCAGCCGAGCAGCCAATTCCACATAGGTACTGAACTGCTGATCGTAAAGGCCGGCGTGCGCCGGATTGGGAGCGTACTCCTGTTCTACTGCCAGTAACGCGGCTGAGGCCTCCCGATCATCCGCGTACCAACCGAGCGCGCGCCCCACGATGGAAGCCGCACCGAGTGTGGTCATCTCGTGGTCGCGAAGTGCCAACAGGGTCATTCCCGTCACGTCCGACTTGATCGTGTTCAGGAGATGATTCTGCGAGAGGCCCCCTGTCAGTTTCACCTTCCCGATCGGTACCTGGTTCGACCGCATGACGCTCTGAATGTGGCGCAACGAAAAGCAGAGACCTTCATAGACAGCGCGAGCCATGTCGGCTCGGGTGGTCGATCCCGTAATGCCAAAAAAGACTCCCCGGGCACTCGCATTCCACAACGGAGCGCGTTCTCCCGCCAGGTATGGGAGAAACAGCACGCCATTCGCTCCCGGCGGGGATGCGGCAACCAGGCCGTCAAATGCGCCGAAGCCGTCGCCCAGGAACTCACGCCTGGCCCATTCCAACGCACTACCGGAAGACGACGTCGACCCCCTCACCAACCAGTTCGTGCCGGCAGGCAAAGGAATGGAGTAAATTCGCCGCTCGCAATCGATAATCGGGGCAGGGTGCAAGACACCGAAAGACGTGACCGTGCCCGAAATGTCCAGCGCGTCTCCGGGCTCGCAAAGTCCCGCTCCCAGATAAGCAGTGATGCTGTCGTATGGAAGTGAGAAGACGCTGCATTCAGGAAGCCCTGCCTGCGACGCGACCTCAGGGCGTAACCTCCCGAGCAGGTCGCCAGACGCGACAGCCGTGCCGAAGCGCGTTGGCTCCAGGCCCAGCTTTCGCAGCAGGCCAGAGGGCACGCCAGGCGAATTGGGCTGCGCGTAACAACCGTACCCGGAGTAGGTCTCCAGGCTGGCCTGGCCGGTCAACACGAAGTTGAGATATCCGGTCGAATCCAGTAAAAACTGTGCGCGGCCGTAAACATACGGCTCCTGGCGAGAGAGCCACAGGACCTGAGGCAGCAGGTCGCCCCCAAACACGCGCCAGCCAGTTTGCCGCTGCAACTCCTGAAAGTACGCTGTTGCCTCAAGCTCCCCGATGCAGGCAGAGGGCCGCTGATCACTGTAGAGAATTGCAGGCCGCAATGGTTCGCCACGCCCATCCACCGCCACCATCCCGCCAAGAGTTCCGCACGCGGCGATGGCACGGATGGAACCAGCCAGATCCCGTTCCGCCCCAACGGCGGCCAACAGTTCCAGCATCCCGGCACCCCACTCGGTTGGGGCCTGTTCATGGCATTCCCCCTGGCGACGGGTCGAAACAGGGAGGGACTTGCTGAAGACCCGCTCGCCGCTGCGATTCAGAACCGTCGCGCGCAGGCTTTGCGTCCCCAGGTCGATCAGCAGGATGAGCTCTGCCGTCATGCCTGCGTCGTTTTAGAAGCCAGGGCTTTCAGGGCTGCGGCACCTTTGCGCATGGTGGAAGCCAGAATCCCGCGGTCCGAGCCAGAGGCCAACAGGCGAAAGCCCATTGTCAAATAGAGTTCCGCCTCAGCTTCGTTGCGCGCCAGGATGCCGGCCGCCTTGTTGGAGCGGTTTGCCGCCTGCACCACGGTGAGTAACGCTTCACGAAACCGCTCATCCTGCTGTGGCTCCTGAATTCCCATCGAGATGCTCAGATCCAGCGGACCGACAAAGAGTACGTCAATGCCTTCCACCGCTGCAATCTCGGCCGCGTTGGCAAGACCTGTGACGGATTCTATCTGCACCGCCAGCAAAATGGACGAATTGGCCTCGCTGATGTACGCCTCGTAGCCGTACCCATACAGGCTTGCCCGGGTGGAGGTCGCCGCGCCCCGCAACCCCAGCGGTGGGATCCGAACAGCCTCCACCGCAGAGACTGCTTGCTCCACAGTTTCGATGTTCGGGAGCATCACGCCGTGTGGTCCAAGGTCGAGCACCCGCTTGATGTCCGGAGCGGACAGGGCCGTAACTCGCACAATAGCGGATGCATCGCCGGCCTGGGCGGCCCAGAGCTGCTGGGAGAGATCACGATAATCGCCTGATCCGTGTTCCAGATCGATGAGAAGCCAGTCGTATCCGGCAAGTGAGGCGATTTCGGCGGAGACGGCCGATCCCAGGTTGAGCCAAACTCCCATTTGGGGCGTCCCTATCGCCAAACCAGTTTTTAAGACGCTCATGGTATCGAGTATGCCTTCGATTTTATTAAAATGTCAAATGCCATAGAAAACATGTATTACGCCCACCGTACACGACAACGGGGCATTTATTGCTTATGATGGAATTGTGTAAAAGCATCCTGATCCGATACCCGCACGCGAGGAGGGCGATCTCGCGGAACGTGCATACCGGTACATCCTGGACCGCATTCTGCGTGGAGTTTGGCCGCTCGGCGCCGAGATCAACCGGCGCAAAATCGCGGCAGATCTTGGCGTCAGCGTGCTGCCCGTCAGCGAGGCGCTGCAGCGACTGGAACAGGAGTTGCTGGTTGAGAGCGGGCGGCGAGTGGGAACCAGGATTCGGATTCCGACGCCGCAGGAGATTCGCGGGTTCTGTATTGTTCGGGAGGCGCTGGAGACGCAGGCGGCTCGTCTGTTTGCAGAGCGGGCCAGTGCTACGGAGCGCCGCGACATTGTCTCGCTGGCCGCAGAAGTGGACCGGCTTTACGAAGAAAACGCCGAACACCCCGAGCAAGCGACAGAAGCCTCCCTGCACCAGTTGCGACTCAGCCACCGGAACTTCCACTTAAGGATCGCGGACGGTTCGTCGTGCCCCTACCTGCGACAGCAGATCGAAAAGAACCAGCACCTGGTGTTCAACTCCTTCTACGACAAACTCTTTGGTGCCCGCAGGCTGCCGAAAAACTGGCACGTTTCGATGGCCGAGTCGGTGGCTTCCGGCCACGTGGATGACGCCGATCAAGCGACCCGAAAGCACGTTCGCCATCATCTGGAAGAAATTATGTACCGGTTGGAACCGTACCTAAGTCTGGATCACGGGCGTATCAGCCTGGATCATGGGCGTATCACAACCGACCGCCTGGCACCATAAACATGATATTTCGCATAATTGACATTTCAGGAAGCCGTGCATAGAATGTCAACTTGAGGCGTCGGGAGAAGACCCTGATTGCCACGGGCGGAAGGGCGTTGACCACGCAAGGAGCAAACTCGAATGTATCGCCAATTACGGAAATTGCCATTGCTGCTACTGCCCGCCGTGCTGGTCGCCCAGGCTCTCGACCTCACACCCGAACAGACTCGCAGCTTTGAGATCTCCGTGATGGAGAAGGTCGCCGACCTCGCGCTGATCCCACCCACCCTAAATACCTCGCCGCTGCCTCAGTACGACTACGACCAACTGGACTACGGGATGACGATTGGAATCGCGCGAACTCCCGGCGGCCGGCTGTGGAGCGCCTGGGTGGCGGGCGAGGACGGTCCGAAGGCGTTCTTTGTGCTGGCCTCAAGCGACGACGACGGCCTCACCTGGTCGAGGCCCCGCCTGGTTATCGATGCCCAATCGAAGAACCTGCCGATGTTCCGCAGCATTCTGGTCGGCAACCTGTGGACCGATCCGCAGGGCCGCCTGTGGCTCTTCTTCAATCAATCGATGATGCAATTCGACGGTCGCTCCGGCGTTTGGGCAGCGGTCTGCAATAACCCCGACGACGCCACGCCGGTCTGGTCCGCGCCGCGCCGCATCTGGCACGGTTTCACGCTCAATAAACCCACCATCCTCTCCACCGGGGAATGGCTCCTGCCTGTTTCACTCAACCCCAGGGGCTTCGGACCCTTCGAAGGCGCGTTCACCGATCTCGACCCCCTGCGCGGCGCGAACCTCTTCGTCTCCATGGATAAGGGCGCTACGTGGACGCGGCGCGGTCATGTGCTCTTCCCAAACGCCACCTGGGACGAACATATGACAGTGGAACGGAAGGATGGCAGCCTCTGGATGCTGGCGCGGACCACCACAGGTCTGATGCAAAGCACGTCCACCGACGGCGGTAAGACCTGGGCCACACCCTCGCTACCGCCGCAAATCAACCATCCCGTCGCGCGATTTCACATCCGCCGTCTGGCGTCAGGCCGAATTCTTCTCATCAAGCATGGGGAGACGATCGACACGCACCAGGGCCGCAGCAAACTCACAGCCTGGCTTTCTGACGACGACGGGTTCACCTGGAAGGGCGGCCTCATGCTTGACGAGCGCACAGGCATATCGTATCCGGACGGCTTCCAGGCCCCCGACGGCTCAATCTATATCTCGTATGACCGCAACCGCGCCACTGACGGTGAAATTCTGTTCGCCAAATTCACAGAGGAGGACATCCTCGCCAGGTCCGTCGTCACCCCCGGATCCAGACTGAAAAACCTCATCAGCCGCCCCCTCAGGAAGCGCCCTTAAGCGCCTCCCCCTTGTTCCCCGGCGGGGCGTGAAGAGAGATTCGAAGATGCCCTGGCTACCTTCGTGGTCGCACTGGATTTTCTTTATCGTAGACTCCGATCCAGTGGTTGGTGAAGGCCAGATTGGCCTGGGCAGGGACGCGTGGCATGTGGCACTCCACGCAGCTGCCAACGGGCTTTTCGGTTTTGGCTCGGTGGGACGTGGAGCCATGGCAGCCGGTACACTTTTTGTCGTAGTCCAGCGACGCGCGTTCCAGCGGCTGATGGGAATCGTGACATGTCAGGCACGAAAGAGCCCCCCGGGCCCGAAGAAAGCACTGGCTCTTTGCAAAGTAGATGGGCTGGTACCGGACGCTCCAGGCTTTGTCTGGATTGGCCATGAGCCCGTCTTCCGTGGCTCGATGACAGGTACCGCACCTCTGATTCAGCTGACCTGCCGAAAGTCTGCCGGGGTTGGAGATCAGGGCCTTCGATTGCCGCCCGGCTGACGCTGCCAACACGTGCCGACGGCCGGGGCCGTGACAAGCTTCACAACGCACACCCAGCTCGGACGGTGCGAGGCGATTGTCGCTGTCGGATTGAACGGGCCCGGTGGAATGGCATTCGAAGCACTTGATAATGCCCGAGACGGAATCGCCGGCTCGATACATGTAGCCCGATGCCAGGTCGAGCGTATCCGCCGGGGGTACGATTCATCCGCGAGTCGCTGGTTGACCAGAAAACCACCTTCAGCAGTGGCCCCTGCCTGATGCAGGTTGGGTTGGGCAAGGCTGTTACCATCGCCCCAAACGAGGTGCTCTGGCCCGTCTCCGGCTGCCGCCGGACTTATCCCGTAGCCCTCGGCTCGCTGACCGTGCCGGACGAAGCCGCCTGCACCGCGAAGTAAGCCCTGGCCAGGTCCATTTGCGACAATGCGAACGTGATTCAGTTTCGCAGAATCGCTGCACTTCTCCTCGGCCTCTGGCTGGGCGCCGGACTGCTTGCGGATTTCGCTGTTACCCAAAACTTCAGAAGCGTGGAAGGTTTCCTCGTGGAGCCGGGCGCTGTTTCCACAGCTATCGAAATGAACCGTCTGGGGCGGTGGAGAGAGAGAATTGTTATCCGCCGTTACGTTGCTGAATTGAATAACACCATCTTCGAAAGCTGGGAATGGGCTGAACTTATCCTGGGTGCCGCCCTTTTCGCGAGTCTCGCCTTTGGAGAACGGCCGCAGAAATGGCTTCTCGCCGTGCCCATAGCCATGCTCCTGATTGTTGCCGCCCAGCGTTTCTATCTGACTCCGAACGTCACGGAAATGGGCAGGAAACTCGCGGATCTGCCCCCCAAAGATCCTCTCAACCAAACCTTCCGGACCTTCCATGCAATCTACTCCGGCGCAGAGATCCTGAAACTGTTACTCGGCGCTGTCCTCGCTGCACGGCTCTGTGTCAAGGGCAAAGTGGACCCCGACTATTTCGCCAAACAGTTCGCCGGAAGATCCGCCGGAAAGGCCAACTCTCGTGGCTGATAACCGTCGCATGTGCCCGAATTGCCGGGCGTTTATCACTTCCCGCGACAAGGTCTGTCCCTATTGCGGAGAACGCACCGGCCCGACTTACGTCCAGCGGAATCCCGGTGATTTTGCGCTCGGGGGCCTAATCCCCCAGGCCCACTTCACCACGATTCTGATCCTGATGATCAACGCCGGGCTCTACATCGCCACCGAGTTGCTCTCCAATAAGTACGGCGGAGGCAATCGCGGCGAGATGATCGCCCTCCGGGCACTCGGCGGAAAGTTCTGGGAGTTTGTAGTCCAGGAACACCAATGGTGGCGTCTGGTAACGGCTGGCTTCCTGCATGGGGGCCTGGTACATATTCTGATGAACAGCTGGGTCCTTTATGATCTGGGCGCACAAGTGGAACAGGTGTTTGAGACGCCACGCTTCCTGGTCATCTACTTTCTCAGCACAGTGGGTGGTTTTTACCTGAGTTTGCGGATGAGCCACGCCCCCTCCATCGGCGCCTCTGCGGGGATTACCGGCCTCATCGGCGCCATGATTGCGTTCGGTGTTCTGAATCGATCCTCGCTCGGCACCGCCATCCGGAATTTCTATCTCCGCTGGGTGGTGTACATCCTGGCCATGGGGCTTTTCCCCGGCTTCCGAACCGATAACTGGGCCCATATTGGAGGCCTCGCCGCAGGGTTTGTCGTGGGCTACGTGGCCGGAACACCGGTTCGCTCCACCCATACCCGGGAAGCCTTCTGGCGAGGAGCTGCGGCGCTTTGCGTGGTCGTCACCGCATTCTGCTTTTGGCAGGTTTTCCGAAATTTCCCCTCGCCCGATCAGTTAAGATAAAGGCCTATGCGATCTCTTGTGTTCCTGCTGCTGCTCTCCCTGGTTGGCTCTCTGGCTGAAGCGAAGCCACGCCGCGCCCCCAAAGTCACGTCGGCCCGTGCCGCCAGGAAAGCCGTCAAGCCTCGCAAAGCGAGAACCCCGAAGGCGCGGAAGGCACCAAAAGTTCCGCGCCGCCAGCGTCCAGCTGCGCAATAGTCATGGCCCCGAAGCTCCTGGCGCTTGCCCTCCTCTCCGTCTTGCCGGGCTGGGCCCAGGATGACCCTTCCTTTCGTTCCGATGTCTCCCTGGTTCATGTGGACACCGAAGTCCTCTCAAAAGACGGGCGTATCGTCAAGGGCCTGACGCTCAAAGATTTCCGCATCTTTGACGAAGGCCGTGAGCAGAAGCTCCTCAGCATGTCCGCCGAAGAACAGCCGCTCGACCTGATCCTGCTGTTTGACGTCAGTGGCAGCATGCGGCCCAATATCCAGAAGGTAGCCGCCGCTGCCCGCACCGCCGCCGCCCAACTCCGCAAAGGCGACCGTGTCGCTATCATGTGCTTCAATCTGGGGATCACTGTCTCGACCCCCTTTGTGGAAGATATGGACGCGGTCGCCACCGGCGTGGAAGGCGTCCTGCGGCTTCGTTTTGGGGGCGGGACCGCCATCCGCGCTGCGGTGAACGCAGCCGCCCGGCGCTTTATCGGCGAACAAAAATCAGGCCGGCGCCGCGCTATCCTCGTCATTACCGACGATGTCGGCATGCCCGCGAACGAAATGACTGTCGTCCGCAATTTGTGGGAGGCGGACACAGTCGTCAGCGCCCTGATCGTCGCCTCGAAAGGCCCGAAACCCACAAAGAACGGCATGGTAGGCCCGCTTGCCGAGAAGAGTGGCGGTGATGCCGTGAAAGCGACAGACCCAGGCGCAGCGTTTGTGGAAATGATCCAGCGCATTCGCAGCAGGTACAGCCTGTATTACGCGACGCCCGAGGGTCAGCCCGGTACCTTTCACGCCCTCCGCGTCGAACTCGCGGCCGACGCACGGGCTCAAAATCCAGCCGCAAAAATCTCGGCCCGGCGAAGTTATCAACTCTCGCGCTAAAGTCAATTACATGCAAGCTCCCACCTCTCGCTTCAGCAGTGCCCGGCGTCGTCTCCTCACTACTTCTGCTGCGGCTGCCGTTGCCGTTCTCCGCCCCGGAGCTGTGGCGTTTGCACAAAAGGCCATGGTCGCCGCCGGCAAGCGCTCGGCTGAAGAACTGGCTCGCGACGAAGACTTCTGGTGGAACGTCCGTGAGGCCTTCACGGTGGACCGGACCCTCATCAACCTCAACAACGGCGGCGTTTCCCCCTCCCCCCGCATCGTCCAGGACACCGAGATCCGCTACCTCGAAATGGAGAACATGAACCCCACGTATTTCATGTGGAGGATTCTGGATCCCGGTGTGGAGACCTGCCGCCGCCGGCTCGCCACCTCCTTCGGTTGCGACCCCGAAGAGATTGCCATCACCCGCAACGCCAGCGAATCGCTGGAGACCGTCCAGTTCGGCATGGACCTGAAGCGCGGCGATGAAGTCATCACCACCAATCAGGACTACCCTCGCATGATTGCCGCGTGGAAGCAGCGCGAGCGCCGCGAGGGTCTCAAGCTGACCCAGCTGAAATTTCAGGTCCCGGCCCCCAGTCTCGACTATCTGGCGCAGTTAATCGAAAACGCCATCACCCCGCAGACGAAGGTAATTCACATCTGCCACATCACCAACCTGACCGGCCAGATCTTCCCTGTGAAGAAGATTTGCCAGATGGCCCGCAAGCGCGGCATTGAGGTGATTGTGGACGGCGCCCACGCCTACGCGCAGTTCCCGTTCAAACACGCGGACCTCGACTGTGATTACTACGGCGTCTCTCTTCATAAGTGGCTGCTGGCGCCCATCGGGACCGGCATGTTGTACGTTCGCAAGGAAAAGATCCCGAAGATCTGGCCCCTGCTGGCGGCCGACGAGTCGCTGGTGAACGATATCCGCAAGTTTGAGCAGATCGGTACCCACCCGGCCTCGCAGCGCAATGCCATTGCGGAAGCCATGAACTTCCACGAGAGTATCGGCGTGGAACGCAAGGCCGAGCGCTTCCGCTACCTGCGCCAGCGCTGGACCGAAGCCCTGCGGCCCCTTAAAGGTATCCAGCTCTTCACCAGCGACGACCCCACCATGTCCTGCGGCATCGGCCTCGTCGGCATTGAGGGCATGACGGCCGACAAAATCGCCGGTTTCCTGAACTCGAAGTACCGGGTTTGGGTCACCACCGTGACCATGCCCGGAGAATTCGCCGGAGTTCGGGTGACGCCGAACGTCTACACGACGCTCGGCGAGATCGATACCTTCATCGAAGCCATGCAGGACCTGGTGAAAACCGGCCTCCGCGCGTAGTAAGCAGAAATCGGGATCAGAGAAACGGGTTGCGCACCGTCAGGCTGCCAAACGTTTGGCCGTGACTAAAGTCTTCCGACCAAAGAATGTCTGCGTCCAGTTCCAGCGCACTGTTCAGGATCATCGCGTCCCACCACGCCACTTGGTGTTTCCGCTGGATACCAATGGCTGCAACAACATCGCGGTGCCCAGGCGTATGAATCTTCCACGAAGCCAGATCGCGGATCACTTCCTCCGCCTCTTCACTCCGCATCTTCACTCCGCAGCCCCAGCTTTCGCGTGCCAACTGAATAGAACTCGGTCAGGACCTGGGTACTGAGAGTTCCGTTTCCGGCCAGCGTGAGTCTCTCGATTAGGTCTACGGACTTGCCGTGCCGCACTCCTGAGTCGCTGTCGAGCGCATAAATCAGGACATTGGTATCGATGAACTCAACGTTCATGTATCTCGTCCCGCGTCCACGGGACGATCGTTCGTTCGCGATGTTGCTGACCCGCCCTAAACATTCGGGCCGTCGCGAGTCGGACACGGTTCCGTGCAGAGCAGTTTCAGTACAGACGGAGTTCAGACCCTATGCTTCAAAGCCTCGTATGTAGGGTGTATTCGGCGGCCGCGGCCCGGTTTCAAACATCGGCCCGTGGGTTGCGCGATATTTCATGTTCATGAATGGCGTCTCGATGCGGCGTCCGACGGCAGAGTAACGGCCATTCTCCCAGTTGGATTCCATGTAGTGGTTTACAATCCCGGTGGACAGGAGCAGACGCTCCGCATGGAACGGCTCCTTTCCGGTCATCATCATCTCCGTGATCCAGTGCTCCAGCCCGTTCGCAGCGTGGTATTGCGAGATGGGGCCGGGCCAGCCAAGCATCGAGACGATCGTCGGGGCTTTCTGGCCTTCGATTTCGCCGGCCCACGTCCAGCCCACACCCTCGCCCGAAATTACCGCAGCCCTGGTCCCATCGTTGTAGTCCACGATACAGACGTTCGGCCTCCGGCTTTCCTGAAAGTGGCTTTCCTGAAAGTGTTGGGGCTTCAGGTCGAAATTCTTCCGCACTGCTTCCAGCAGCTTACCGGCCCAGGGAGTGCGTTCCACCCAGTTCCACGCCTCCGGCCCGCGAATGGACTGCACCGACCGGACGCCTGTTTCGCCGCCCCTGCGTCGATCCACAAATGCCTGAAGTACGTCAATACAATGGAAGATGCCTCCCTCATCTCCGGCGCCGCCGACCACAATCGAGTTCTTGATCGGCGTATCTGCAGCGAGTTCGATCTCGGGTTTGCGGAAGTAGAACGGTATGGAAGATCCCCCGCTTAGCGCAAACTTCAGCTCACGGGATTTGTCGAACATCCACTTCGCGTCGTCCCAGTTGTAAGAGAAGTGCTTGTCGTTGAACACGGGCACAGAGCGCTTGCTCTGTTCGAAGACCTGCATCACTTGGCTGTAAATCCACCAGCGCGGCAGGAGCCAGTGCCCTTTCAGATCTGTCGGATAATTCCCATGTTCTGCGACGATCACAACGCCATCGACCGCAAGTTCCTTACCGCCAAGCGTGACCGCTTCACCGGCAGTTTTGAAGATGGGAATATTTTTCGCTTTGCATACTTTCTGAGCAAGCAGGCTTGTATCCAGCTGATGGACGTAAACGGAGACAACATCCACTCGCGAAGGAGTGTGTGCGCCCTTCCACCAGTAACCGTCGATCAGCTTGTTTACGATCCAGTCCGCATGTGCGGTCGGCAGACCCCAGTAGCTGACCAGACAGGCGATACGCGGCCGTTTCTGCGCAGTCTGCGCGACAGCATCAGGCACTGCCGCCAAACCGGCCATGCCGGTT
>Ga0114970_10001892_pt1 | contig 15654 bp, 15 predicted proteins | sample M_140205_XF_Meta_FD_87030 | JGI IMG/M metagenome (GOLD analysis project Ga0114970, IMG submission 87030) | Freshwater microbial communities from Lake Montjoie, Canada to study carbon cycling - M_140205_XF_MetaG | ecosystem: Environmental > Aquatic > Freshwater > Lake | place: Lake Montjoie... | reverse complement strand
CGCGGCTTTTTTGACGGATTGGTCTGTTTTGATTGAACAACAGAACAGCGAGGCGTCGGTGCGTGGCGATGGCCCTTGGCGCGCCGGACAGCTTATCCGTGTTGGTTCCGTGTGATCGGTGGTTTCCGAGTTCTGGCGGTTTGCGGACTTGCCTGATCACCACCGGTGGTGGAACGGACAGTTCGCGAACAACCGGAACACGGATGGACGGATGGCACGGTAACCGCCCCGCGTTCTGTAAACGCGTGGGCTCCGCGTGGGCAGCGTCTGGTCATGCGACAGCTTTGTGAGGATGGTGCCGCCGTAGCGGCGCCGGCGCACTGTGGCTACGCCGACTCCGCCTTCGACATCACCGTGTGCCGCCGCCCGAGCCAGAGTGCCACGACCAGCCACACCGCACTCATCGGCGCCGCGATCAATGCGATCGAACTCACCGCGAGCCCCGCGGCGGACATCGCGGCGTAACTCCACGCGCCGATCTGGTCGCCGCTGCGATACGCGAAGGTGTCGATGAAGTTCTTCGCCTTGTACTTGTCCTCGGCCGGAATCACCGAGAACAGCACCTCGCGCCCCGGGTTGGCGAAGGCGTAGTTGCCGGCGCGACGAATGACCGTGAACGCCACGAACAACAAGAGCGACGGCCACACCCCGAGCGCACTGAACCCGATCACGCTCACCAACGGCAGGATCGCCAGCGTCATGCCGACGCCGAGCCACTTGATCACGCGACCCGAAATGAACAGCTGCGCCAGCACCGTAAGCAGCTGCACATAGAAGTCGAGATTCGCCAGAAACGCCGTACGTGATTCACGATCGGCGAACTTTGCGCCCACGATCTCGGCCTGCTGGAAGTACAACACCGTGGTACCGATCGTGAACAACAGCATGAACAGGCAGATCGCCAGCAGATACGGCGACCGGAGCACGTGCGTGATGCCGGCCAACGACCCACCACCGACCGATTGCTTCGCCTCCTCACGATCGCGCGTCTCCGCGCGAAAGCTGGGCGGGAACCGTCGAAGTACCTGCACGCCGCACTCCAGCAGGAGCACCGACACGAGCATCAACATCGGCGTCCCGACCTGCGTCGCCATCAGCGCGGTGAACTTCGAGCCGAACATCCCGCCCAGCGTTCCGCCCACCCCGATGAAGCCGTACAGCCGTTTCCCTTGATTGCTGTAGAACGTGTCAGCCATGAAGCCCCAGAACACCGAGGGCACGAACAGACTGAACACACTGATGAAGATCCAGAACGCCGGGCCGAGGTACTGCTCTTCCGCTGGCCCCGTGCTGGAGACCGCGTAGGCGAAGACCAGCAGGAGCACGGAGAACACCCGATACACGATCGGGATGAAGCGGCGTACCGGCAGGCGCGACACGATCGTCGCGTAAATCGGATTCGCCAGCAACGTCGCGACCAGCGTCCCCGTGAACAGCCACGGCAGCTTCGCCGTCCCGGCGGCCACGCCGATCGCGTCACGAATACTGCGCAGAATGAAGTAACTGGCCAACAAAAAGAAGAAGAAGGAAAACGCGAATAACGTGGCCCGCCACTCGCCTTCTTCCACCGTCACCAGCTTCGCCATGACACGACGGATCATTTGGCGCTGGATTGCTGGGCATGCCATGCGGTGAGCACTTCCCGCTCACGTTCCGGCGAGATCCCGGCGCGCAACTTCTCCTGCTCGGCCGCCGGTCGTGCGTGATACCACGTGAGCGCATCGCGCACCGTGGTGGCCAGCGGACGGAAGGTGAGCCCGGCCGCCAACGCCTTTTCGATCACACTGGTGCAGAATGCCACCGTACTCGCGCCGGTGAACGACCACACGGGCATGTCGCCCCACGAACGCACCTTCTGCGCGGTGAGAAACGTCGTGGGTACCCACGTAAAACGCGCGTCGTTGTTGAAGCAGCCCTTGATGCCGTACAACAGTTCGCCGATGCCACACACCGTGCGCGGACCCACCGCGTTGAACACGCCGCCGGTGCGGCTCTCGCCGAGGCGCACCATCCACTCAGTGAGATCGCGCACGTCGATCCACTGCGCCGGATCGTCGAGCGTACCCGGCGCGAGAATCTCGCCGCCCTTCTCGATGCGCACCGGCCAGTAGGTGAAGCGATCGGTGAGATCGCCCGGACCCACAATCAACCCCGGACGCACCACCGTCGCCCCGGCGCCGAATGCCTCCTGCACCAACTGCTCGCAGCGCACCTTCTTGTTGCCGTACGGCGCAGCCGCCGCGTCGGGGCCACTGATCGGCGCCGGATCCTGCGTGGGATGTGTTTCGTCGGGGAACGAGCGCGTGAAATCCTTGTAGGCCGCCGTGCTGCTCACGTACACGTACTGCGCCACGCGTCCATTGAGCGCCGCCGCGGCGTTCACGATCCACTGCGGATTCGTGGTCGGCAAATCATACACCACGTCCCACGTACGCCCTTTCAGGGGCTCGTGTCCGTCTGGATCGTTGCGATCGCCGATCAGCTGCTCAGCCTTCGGAAACAGTCCGGGCTTGGTCTTGCCGCGATTGAACAGCGTGACCGAGTGACCACGCGCCAGCGCATGCTCGACCAAGTGCGGCCCGATGTATCCTGTGCCGCCCAGCACCAGCACGCGCAACGGTGCCGTGTTCACTTCCCCACCTTGGCGTGCCACGCCGCCAAGACCGCCGTCTCCTTCTCCGGCGCAATTCCAGCCCGTGCCTTCTCCTGCTCGGCGGTCGGACGCGTCTTGTACCAGTCGAGCGTCGACTTCGCCGTCTCGGCGAGCGGACGGAACGACAGCCCCGCGGCATAGGCCTTCTGACAATTCACCGACATGAAGCCAGCCGTCCGACCGAACGCCGGTTGCCACACCGGCATGTCGCTCCATGCGCGCACCTGCTGCTCAGCCAGGAACTCGGCGGGCACCCACGTAAACCGCGCATCGCTCGTCGTCACCGCTTTGATGCCATAGAGCATTTCGGCGATCGTGGTGGGCGTCTTCGGGCCGGTCGCATTGAACGTGCCGATCGTGTGATTCTCGCCGGTCCGCACGATCCACTCGCTCAAATCGTGGACGTCCACGTACTGCACCGGATCGTTCGGCGTACCGGGTGCGAGCAGTTCGCCGCCCTTATCGATACGCACGGGCCAGTACGAAAAACGATCGCTCAGATCACCGGGGCCCACGATGAGGCCGGGCCGCACGATGGTCACCTTGTCTTCGCCGAACTGCGCCTTCGCGTCGATCTCGCACTGCACCTTGTTCGGACCGTAATTCGCCCCATCGTTGCTGGTCCACACGGACGGCACCCCCGGTGTGTTCAGCGGGCCATTCTCGTCCATCCCCGGCTTCGAATAATCGCTGAACACCGAGATCGTGGACACGAACACGTACTGTCCCACGCGTCCCTTCAGCGCACTGCCCGCATCACGCACCCACTGCGGATTGCGCGTCGGGTTGTCGATCACGACGTCCCATGTGCCCTGCCGCAGACCATCGTGACCGCCGGCCACGTTGCGATCGCCGATGATCCGCGGAACGTTCGGGAAGAGCGTCGAATTCGTCTGGCCACGATTGAACAGCGTGACGTTGTGCTTCCGCGCGAGGGCGTATTCCACCTGATTCGGTCCGATGAATCCGGTGCCGCCCAGAATGAGAATGCGTAGTGGCTTCGGCTGTGTTTCTCCCGTTTCCGGACGGTACACCACCGGGCGAACGCCGTCCGCGGTAAACGCGTGAGCCGCCGTGGGAAGACCCAAACCCACCGCGCCGCCGAGCAGCGCAGAATGCTTCAGGAACGTGCGGCGATCGAGGCTCATGGGCGGCGTCCGTCGAGTTGTTGGATGGTCTTCGTCGAGGCCGGTCGCGTCTTGCGTAGCAAGGCTGATACCGTTTCAGCACCCTTCAGAACGCGCAGCACATTTTCACCGGCAAGGCCTTTCAGCTCCGTATCGGTCCAGCCGCGCTTGAGCAACTCGGCAAACAACGTGGGATACGTGGACACATCTTCGAGCCCCTGCACGGTTTCCGTGATACCGTCGAAATCGCCGCCGATACCCACGTGCGCGGCGCCGGCGATCTTCTTGATGTGATCCAGATGGTCGGCCACATCGGTGATCGTCGCGATCGGCGTGGGATGCGTTTCGCGCCACGCCGCCACCGCCTTGAACTGGGCGTCGTTGTTGTTCGGGAAGCGCGCGGCGATCGAGTCACGCACGGCGGTAACCTGCGCGCCGTAGTTCGCCACGGCTTGCGACACGAAGCCGGGCACGAACGTCATCATTACCACGCCGCCGTTCTTCGGCAGGCGGGCCAGAATGGAGTCGGGCACGTTGCGCGGCACGTCGGTGATGCCGCGCGCCGCGGCATGCGACCAAATCACCGGTGCTTCGGTCACCGACAGCGCCTGACTCATCACCGCCGGCGATGTGTGCGCCACGTCGACGATCATGCCGAGCCGGTTCATTTCGCGCACCACTTCTTTGCCGAACGCGGTAAGACCGCTGTTGCGCGGCACGTCGTTCGCGGCATCGGCCCAATCAAGCGTCACGTTGTGCGTGAGCGTCATGTAGCGCGCGCCGAGTTCGTAGTACGACCGCAGCGCGCCCAGCGAATTCTCGATCGCGTGTCCGCCTTCCATGCCCAGCAACGAGCCGATCTTGCCCTGCGCATAGGCGGCCCGCACGTCGGCTGCGGTGAACGCGGGGACGAACACGTCGGGATAGCGCGCGATGACGCGCTTGGCGATGTCGATCTGTTCGAGCTGAATGCGCGCATAGCCGGAGTCGCGCACTTCGCCGGGGATGTACACCGACCAGAACTGCCCGCCCACCATACCTTTACGCAGGCGCGCGATGTCCGTCATGCCGGCGGTCTTCCGGCGGAGGTCGTACGCCACGACGTCGAGCGGATCCTTGGCCGCTTCACGCATCGCCCACGGCAGATCGTTGTGCCCGTCGACCAGCGGCGTGTTGCGCAGCAGCCGGCGCACATAGGCGACACGCGCCTCGAGCGAGGCCTGCTTCATCGAGACGGCCGCGGCCGGCTTCTTCGCGGCCGCCTGAGCGGGAGCCGCCATGGGCATGCCCATCGCCAACCCAAAACCCACGACCCAAAACGCACGACCATTATTCATCAGCATCCGAGTCGCTCCAGATAGTGCGGCAGCATCTCGCGCCACCACGGCCAGTCGTGGTTCACGTCATGCCCCCACAGGTCGAAGGAATGTCCGATCTGCTTGCGGTCAAGCAGATCGTGGAACGCCCGCGTCGCCTCGGGCTTTTCGTACGCGCCCTGTCCAGCCACGATCGCGATCCGGGTATGATGCCGCAGCGTGTCGAGCGGGCCACCGTCCAGGTTAGCGACGTACCACATCGGGTTGTTGAAGTAGCAATGGTCGTCAGTGTAGCCGTTGAAGTAGCCGGGCGCCAAATCGTAGAAGCCGCTCATGCCAATCAGCCCGCCGAACAGATCGGGGCGACGGAACAGCGCATTGGCCGCGTGGAAACAGCCGAAGCTGGCGCCGGTGGTGATGGCGCGCGCCTGCCCGTCACCGCACACGTGGCGAATGTAGGGCACGACCTCGTCTTCGATGTACTGCGAGTACAGCGCCTGACGTCGGCCCGCTTCCGGTACCGGCAGGCTGCGGTCCATCCAGGCGAGTTTGTTGATGCTGTCGATCGAGAACACGCGGATGCGTCCCTGCCTGAGCAGCGGCTCAATCGCCTTGATCAACCAGAAGCGCTCATTCTCGAGGAAGTCGGCGGCGGCCGTCGGGAAGAGCAGGATGGGCTGCCCACGCCATCCGTACGAGACGATCGGCATTTCCAGACCGAGCGCGGGGCTGCGCCAGCGATCAATCCGCTTGGGCAGCGAGGGATCGACAAACTGTGGGAACATGGTGGGGAAAGCTCACCCCACTCGCGCATCGGGGCCAGTGCATCGCGGCCAGTGCATCGCAGCCGTACCGTTGCCGGTCGGTGACCATTCCGTGGTCATTTGGCCGCCGATTCGGTACCACCACGTCTCAGGTTGATCCGTCCGGGCATTCGGCGTCGGACGCTACCGACCCATGGAGGCCTCATGCTCGCTCGCGCGTTCGATGCGTCGACTTCGCCCTTCCTGATCCCCGTCAGCGAGCACGAGGCCGCCATCGCCTCCCTCGAGGCCGACGTATTCCCGCACCACGTGGACAGCATTCCTCCCGGTGTCGTCGAGGGCGGCAAGTATGAGCTGCGCTTCGCATGGTCCCGGCAGGATCTCCACGCGGTGCAGGCGCTGCGCTACCGCGTGTTCTGCGAGGAACTGGGGGAAGGACTGGCCTCGTCGATCGAGGGCTCGCGTGAAGCCGATGAGCGGGATCCGTGGTTCCACCACCTCATGATCTGCGAGCGGAGCTCCGGCGCGGTGGTCGGCACGTATCGCCTGCAAACGGCCGTCATGGCGGCCACGCGTCATGGGTTCTACAGCGCCACGTTGTTCGAATTGGGCGCCGTGCCGGGAAGCATATTGGCCGCTGCCGTCGAGATTGGGCGGGCGTGCGTCGATCCCGCCCACCGTTCAGGACGCGTGCTCCGGCTTCTGTGGAAGGGCATCGCGCGCTACTTGCAGTGGAACGACAAGCGATACCTCTTCGGCTGCTGCTCGCTGGACGGCATCGCCGAGGAACCGGCCGTCGAGGCATGGCGAGCGCTGCACGCACGGCGGGCCCTGCACGACCGCATTCTTGTGCGTCCACGTCCCGCCGCGCGAGCGCTCTCCGACGACGGCCGCATCCGACCCATGATCGACGCGACCTCCCTCTCGGCGGCGCTGCCCCCGCTGTTCGAAGGCTATCTGTCGCTCGGCGCGAAAGTGTGTGGAGCACCGGCCTTGGATCACGCCTTCGGGACGACCGACTTTCTCGTGGTGCTGGACATCCACGACATGGATCCGCGGAGCTACGCGTCGCTGTTCGGGTGATGCCGGCGCCAGGGAAAGGCATGCGACAGCACATGGTTCGCCTTGGCGCGCGCTTCATCGCCCGGTGGCTCTGCCGCGGCGTGCTCCGGCTGTTGGGTATCGAGGTCCGCCGGGTCGGGATGCTCCCGACCGGTCCGGCGCTCTTGGTCGCCAATCATCTATCATGGATCGATATTGTCGCGATGGTGGCGCAATTCGACTGCACATTTGTCGCAAAAGACGATGTCCGCGACTGGCCGATCGTAGGCCTGCTTGGCGAAGCGCTCGGCGTCATCTGGATCGACCGACGTCGCAAACGCGACCTGTGCCGCGCCATCACGGTGCTCAGTGCCGCGTTGCGGCAGGGCACCCGCGTGGTCCTCTTCCCGGAAGGCACCACGACCATCGGTCGACAGACGCTGCCGTTCCGCTCGTCGCTGCTGGAGGCGGCGGTGCGCACCGGGGTGCCCGTGGTCCCGATCGCGCTCTCGGTGCACGCGGCCGACGATCAGGGCGAGTCGATGTGCTGGGTTGACGACGAGACACTTGTGTCGCACCTACCGCGCGTGATGGCGCTGCGCGACAAGCGCTTCGAGATCCGGGTGCTCGCGCCACTGGCGCCCGGACCGACGCGAAAAGTGCAGAGCGCCGCCGCGCGGGAGGTGATCGTGACGGCCCGCCGACTGCGGTCTCGTCAGCTCGCCGTCGGGATCGAGGTCAACACTTTCGCAAAGCAAAACTTCCGGCCGATTGATAGCTCGGACCGCGAAATCGCCCGGTAACGCGCAATTTTCTCGGGATAGCGGAGAATCGTGGATTCCTGAAATCCCATGCGTAAAAAGAGCGGCTCGGCCAGTGAAATGGCGAACAGCTCGGGGTAGCCACGTTCCCGCGCCAGCTTTTCCGCCGCCGTAATCAGCCGCTGTCCGAGGCCGTTCCCCTGCGCATCGGGGGCCACCGCGAGCGACACCAGCTCCACGAGCGACGGCGAATACTCGTCGAGGGCGACCTGGCCGATCAGCGTGCCGTCGGCGCCGCGCACCACCTGATAGTCCTGCAGATGGCTCACCACGAACGCTTCGCTGCGATACAGCGTGAGTCCGTCAGGCGCGAACATGTTGTTCAGGGCCACGATGTCGGCCACATCATCGTTGTGCGCGTGCTGCACCCGCAGGGGCCACGCCGAGTGTTCCACCACCGCGGTGACCGTGTCGGTCTCCATCAGCGCGACGCGAACACCCGGGTCTTGCCAGCCTTGTCGAACAGGAGCACCTCATACGCGTCCTTGGGCGCGCCCTGCTCCATGCCAGGCGACCCCTGCGGCATGCCCGGCACGGCCAGACCACGCGCCACCGGCTTCTCGCGGATCAGCTTCTGAATCAGATCAGCCGGCACGTGCCCTTCGATCGCATAGGCGCCGACCCGCGCCGTATGGCACGACTCGAGGGCGGACGGCACACCGAACGACGCCTTCACACTCGACATGTCGGCCGTGTCGCGGACCGTGACCACGAACCCGGCCTTCCGCACATGGCTCACCCATTCGGTGCAGCAGCCACAGTTCGGGTCCTTGTAGACCGTCATCGGGGGTAGCGCGTCGCCGGCCGCAGTCCGCGTGGCAGTCCGCGTGGCAGTCCGCGTGGCGGCCGCTTGGGCACCGAGCGACCTGGTCCCGATCACGGTCGCGGCCGCGGTTGCGAACGATGCCAGCCCAAGCTGGGCGGCGGCGAGGAAAAAGGCGCGCCGGGTGGGCGGGAGAGGGGAGTCCGCGTGTTGGCTCATAACAGGAAGTATAGCGAATTCTGCGGCGGCATTTCGTAGGTCAGGGGCAAACATCGGGGTTTCCCCGACGCGACCGCGTGGGCTACCTGACGGGCTCGGGTGGTGCGGGAGCCTACACCAAAGAGCCGGTCACATGAGCGTCATCTATCTGGTCTTGCCGCTGGCCCTGATCATCGTGGGCGGCGGGGGAAGCTGTTCGGGAGCGAACGTGTGGGCGGCGGCGGGAGCGGCGCGCCAATGCCGCCCGCGCGAATGGCCGAGTTCGCAGCACCCATCCCAGCACCGCTTCCGGTCGGAGGTCACACGTTGGCCCCCAAATGGCTTCCCCCTCTGCCGATGCGTGGCAACCGTGGCCACATTACCACCATGAGTAACGCCGAGACCAGTTCCCATCGGGATACCGCGGAGCGCCGCAACAATCCGCGGTTACGCGAATTGGTGGACGAAATGCTCGCCTCCATCCGCGCCGCCGCCAACGTTGATTTGTGGACCGCCGAGGAGCGTGATCGATACGAGGCCGATATGGCCCGGATCATGAAGACCGTGCGAACCCATGCCGTGCGCGGCGAGCCGCGCGCCCAGCTCGACTAGCAGGTCGCCCGCTGAACGATGCCAACGATACCGCGCTCGAGGCGCGGCTCGACGCGATCTGCGCCGAGGGGTGGAGCATCTGGGAGCGATTCGAGCGCAATGTCCGCGACCGCGACTTCCATTCGTTCATCGCGGCCGATTACGACGCGGTTCGCCGGGCGTTGGTGGCGCATCGCGCACCCGGCGCCCGGTTCCTCGAGTGGGGCTCGGCCAGCGGCGTGATCGCCATCATGGCCGACATCGTGGGCTTCGAGGCCTACGGGATCGAACTCGATGCCTCGCTGGTGACCACCGCTCGCGCCCTCGCCACCCGCTTCGCCTCACAGGCGCAGTTCGTCACCGGTAGCTTCCTCCCCACCGGCTATAAGCGGCTCGGCGGTGACGACTCGTCCGAGACCATCGGTGACGGACCATCGGGCTACCTCCAGCTTGGCCGCGCCCTCGACGACTTCGACGTCGTTTTTGGCTACCCGTGGGATGACGACGCCCCTCTGATGCACGATCTCATGCGACGATACGGACGACCCGACGCCTTACTGCTGCTCAACGACACCGCACGTGGTGTCCGCGCCTTCCGCGGCGGTCGCGAATTAACGAACCCGCAATGACGGCGCCTTCGCGCCCGACCGGACTGCGTCGCGAGCTCGGCGTCATCGCCCTCGCCTCCACCGGCATCTGCTCAATGGTGGGCGCCGGCATCAACATCGTCCCGTTTGCGCTGCAACGCACCGTGCCCGGGGTCGGCGACTGGGTGCTCGTGGCCTATGCCCTGGCGGCCGTCCCGGCCGTGCTGGCCGCCTTGTGCTACGCCATGCTCGGCAGCGCCATGCCGCGTGCCGGTGGATCCTACGTGTACGCCAGCCGCGCGATCGGCCCGTACGCCGGATTTCTCGCCAGCTTTTCGCAGTGGTTCGGGTTGTGCATCGCGATCGGCGTGGTGTCGTACGTCATTCCCCCGTTCCTGCGCGACATCGCGGCAGCGGCCCAGTGGACCACGGTGGCCGCCGCCCTCGATCAACGCGTACTGCGACTCGTACTCGCGCTGGTCTTCCTGTGGACGTTCGTGTTCGTGAATCTGCGCGGTGTCCGCGCGGTGGCGAATACGCTCCTCCCGCTCATGCTGATCATGTTCGTGTGCGGCGGCCTGGTGATCGTGACCGGCTTCTCGCATTCGCCCGCCGAGTACGTGGAGCTGCTGGCATCGCAACAGCGCGCGCTGCCACCGGAGCCTGCTCGCGCCTCATTCTGGCTCGTCGTGCCCCCCGCCGCGGCGATTCTGTTTTCGAGTTTCATCGGCTTCGACGCGATCGCGCAAGCCGGTGGTGAAGCGAAGAATCCCTCGCGCTCCATTCCGCTCGCGATTGGTCTCACGATCGCCATCGTCGGCGCGTTCTACTTTCTGTTCACCGCCGCCGTGTACCACACGGTACCGTGGTGGCATGTCGCCGCCGAAAGTCGGGTGCGCGATGTCACGGCACCAGGTCTGCTCTCGCCGCTCACGTCGCCGATCGTGGCCATCATCATGGTATCAGGCGCGGCGGTCTCGCTCATCAACGACCTGCCCGGCATGCTACTGGGCGTCTCGCGCCTGTGCTTTGCGTGGGCGGAAGATGGCGTCTTTCCCCAGGGACTCGCGGCCGTTCACAGCCGCTACGGCACCCCGCACGTGGCGCTGTTCGTGTCGGCGGTGCTGGCCACGATCGGCATCTTCGGCGGTCACTTCGCCGGGGACTTCTTTCTGGGCGTCGATATTCTGGTTACCGCCATGCTGGTGAACTTCATCATCATGGCGCTTTCGGTGCTGCGCCTCCCGTCGCGCAATCCCGCGCTCGCGCAAGCGATGCGGGTGCTGCCGTCGCGCGCGCTGCAAATTGTGGTGGCCGGTACGGCCATCGTATTGCTATCGATCCTGCTCGCCGTGCATACCTGGCGTGACCTGCATACCGATGTGGCCGTGTGGTATGCACGCTCCACACCCGTCTGGATCATCGTGATGATCATCGGCAGCGCAATCTATTGGCGCGAAACGCGGGCGCTGGCCCGACGCGGCGGCGACCTGCGTGCGATCACCTCCGTGCTGCCGCCAGAGTAGCCGACCCTATGAACACGCCATTGCCTACACCGATGACGACGATCCCCCGCTACACGCTCGCAACCGGCATTGAGATCTCTCGCGTCCTCACCGGCCTGTGGCAGTTGGCCGACATGGAGCGCGATGGACGTGTGTTCGATCGCGATGCGGCCGCGCATGCCATGACCGAATACGTGGAGCATGGCTTCACGACGTTCGACATGGCCGACCACTACGGCTCGGCCGAGGAAGTTGCGGGCATCTTCCGGCAGCAGCGGCGTTCCGACACGTCGGTACAGTGCCTCACCAAGTGGGTGCCAGAGCCAGGCCCGGTCACGGCGGCCGATGTACACGCGGCCGTCGATCGCGCCTGTGCGAGGCTTCGTACCGACCGCATCGATGTGCTCCAGTTTCACGCCTGGACCTTCGCCGACCCGCGCTGGCTCGATGCGCTCTGGTATCTGGAAGCCGAACGCGACGCCGGCCGCATCGGCGCGATCGGACTCACAAACGTCGACACCGCGCACCTGCGCGTGGCCGTGGCCAGTGGCATCCGCATTGCCAGCAATCAAGTGAGTGGATCGCTGCTCGACACGCGCTTCACCAGCAAGCTCGCCCCGTACGCCTTGGCCAACGGCGTTGGCCTGCTCTGCTACGGCACGTTACTGGGCGGATTCCTCAGCGAGCGCTGGCTCGGTGCGGCCGAACCTGACTGGAACACGCTGAGCACCTGGTCGCAGATGAAGTATGGTCGCTTCATTCGCGCCGCCGGTGGCTGGGACGTGTTTCAGGGCGTGCTGCGCGCAGCGTACACCGTGGCCACCAAACACGGCGTCTCGATAGCCGCGGTGGCCAGCAAGTGGGTGCTCGATCAGCCCGGTGTGGCCGGCGTGATCGTGGGTGCGCGCCTGGGTCAGTCGGCGCACGTCGCCGACACCGCGAAGCTGTTCACGTTCACGCTCGACGAGAACGATCGCCGCACCCTGGCCGACGCACAGGCGGCGCTGACCGCGATTCCGGGGGACTGCGGCGACGAGTACCGCCATGCACCCTTTCTCACGGCCAGTGGTGATCTCAGCCATCACGTGTCGCAATTTCCCGCCCCGTTCACCACGCGCCCCGGCGTAAACGGACGCACGCTCGCCCTCAGTGGCACCGTGTGGGAGCCGATGGCCGGCTACAGCCGTGCGGTGCGCAAAGGCCAGTCTATCTCCGTGTCGGGCACCACGGCCACCCACGGCGATCGTCTCATCGGCGGCACTGATGCAGCGGCGCAGGCGCACTTCGCGATCGACAAGATCGCCGGTGCCATTCAGTCACTGGGCGGCACCCTCGAAGACGTGGTACGCACCCGCGTGTTCGTTTCGGATGTGGCCCACTGGGAGCCGGTGGCGCGTGCCCATGGCGAGCGCTTCGGCCATATCCTGCCAGCGAATACGCTGGTGGAAGCGCGACTCGTGGGCGCCGAGTATCTGGTGGAAATCGAAGCCGACGCCATCGTGGCAGACGCGATCATCTCTGCATCCTGAACATCCTTCACGCCGAGCTTGCTGCCATGTCGACTTGTTTCCGCTGCCCTTCGCTGGTGGTCGCCGCGCTCTCACTCTCCGCATCGGTCGCTGTCGCGCAGAGCAAAGCCGCCGATCCGCTCGCCGCTGAAATCGAAACGCGCATGACGGCCGTGATGCCCAAGGTGGTCGCGTGGCGTCGCGACATTCATGAGCACCCCGAACTGTCCAACCAGGAAACGCGCACCGCCGCCCTGGTCGAAAAGCATCTGCGGGCACTCGGCCTCGAGGTGCAGCCCAACGTGGGCAAGACCGGCGTGATCGGCATTCTGCGTGGTGGGAAGCCGGGGCCGGTGGTGGCGCTCCGCGCCGACATGGACGCGCTCCCCGTGACGGAACTGGTAAACCTGCCCTTCAAGAGCACAGTCCGCACGATGTACAACGGACAGGAAGTCGGCGTCATGCATGCCTGCGGTCATGACAATCATGTCGCCATCATGATGGGCACCGCCGAGGTCTTGGCGGGCATGAAGGAGCGCATTCCTGGCACCGTGAAGTTCATTTTTCAGCCCGCCGAGGAAGGACTCGGTGGCGCCGAGGCGATGATCGCCGACGGCGCCCTGCAAAACCCGCGTCCCTCGGCGATTTTCGGCCTGCATGTGTGGCCGTCGCCGCTGGGTTCGCTCAGCACGCGCGCCGGCGGCTTCATGGCGGCCGCTGATAACCTCGACATCGTGGTGAAGGGACGGCAGACGCACGGCTCGGCGCCGTGGTCGGGCGTGGACCCCATCGTGATCGCTGCGCAGATCGTGATGGGACTGCAAACCATCGCCAGTCGGCAGATCGATGTCACGTCGGCCCCGGCGGTCATCACCATCGGCATGATTCAGGGCGGTAATCGCGGGAACATCATCCCCGATAGCGTGGTGATGATCGGCACCATCCGCACCTTCGACCCCGACATGCGCAAGGACATTCACCTGCGCGTCAAGCGCACGGTGGAAGACATCGCGACGTCCGGCGGCGCGACCGCGCGCGTGAATATCTCCACCGGCGGGCTCATCACGCAGAACGATGCATCCCTGCTCGAAAAGATGACGCCCACGCTGCAGCGCACGGCCGGCGACGGCGGCTTCAAGATCGTCAATCCGGTCACCGGCTCCGAAGACTTCCCCGCCTTCACCAAGGAGATCCCGGGGCTGTTCTACTTCCTCGGTGTTGCCCCGAAGGGCATGGATCAGAAGTCGCAGGCGGCCAATCACTCGCCCTTATTCTTTGCCGACGAGGCCGCGTTGCCGACCGGCGTGCGCGCGATGACGAATCTCGCCGTTGATTATCTCAAGAGCGGCGGCATCGCGACGGCCAAGCCGGCCATGAAGCAGTAAGTCGCGATGCGTTCGGCTACGCTTCGATGAACGTCTCCGAGTGGATCAGCCACCCCATTTCGCTGAAGCGCCACTCGGCGACGTAGCTGCCGCCCTGCTCGTGCACGCCCGATTTGAGTCGCCACCGACCAACCCAGCGTCCGCGCTCGGTGGCGTGCATCGGGTCGACCATCATGACCTGCTCGATCGTACGCACATAGGTCACGAATGCCTTGTCGGTAAACTGCTCGACGAACGCCGCGCGTGATGCGTCGCGGCCGGTGAGGGTGGGCCCACCGGCCACGCCGACCGCAATGTCCGGTGCCATGAACGACACCGTGCGGTCGGCGTCGTGCGCCGCGATGGCCTGATTGGATTGCTCACGCAACGCACGAATCTGATCGCTTCCCATCGTCACGACACCCATCACATCGTGGTGCGCTTTTTCGGCTTCACGTACTGATCGAGCCACGCCGCCATCTCCGCGAGCGCCTGCCCCACGCTTTCGCGCGCACGGTAGCCATGCGCCTCACCGGGCAACTGCACATAGCGCGTGGTCGCGCCGTTACCCTTGAGCGCTTGATACATGCGCTCGCTCTGAATCGGATACGTGCCCGTGTTGTTGTCGGCCATACCGTGCACCAGCAGAATCGGGTCCTTGATCTTGTTGGCGTAGGTGAAGGGTGACATCGCGCCGTACAGTTCGGGAGCATCCCAGTAGGTGCGCTCTTCGCCCTGAAAGCCGAACGGGGTGAGGGTGCGATTGTAAGCACCGCTCTCCGCCACACCAGCGCGGAACAGTCGCGTGTGGGCCAGCAGATTGGCCGTCATGAACGCGCCGTACGAGTGTCCACCCACGCCGATGCGATCGCGATCGGCCACGCCCATCGCCACTATCGTGTCCACAGCAGCCTTGGCACTCGCGGTCAGCTGCTCGACGTACGTGTCATTCGGCTCTTTCCCATCCACACCCACGATGGGCATGGTCGGGTTGTCCATCACGCCATATCCCTGCGTGAGCATGAACAGATGTGACGAGCCACTCGGCCGCACGAAGCGGTACGGCGATCCCGACACCTGCGAGGCCGCTTCCTTGGAGCGGAACTCGAGCGGATAGGCCCACAGGAAGAAAGGCAGCGGGCCGTCTTTCGCTTTGTCGTAGCCGGCCGGCAGATAGATCGTGGCCGACAGCTTCACCCCATCGGGCCGCGTGTACGTGATCAGCTGGCTCGTGACACCGGCGAACACTGGCGCCGGATCGGTGAACTGCGTGACGGCCCGCGGCGCGATCTTGCGCACGAAGTCGCGCACGAAATAGTTGGGCGCATCGGCCTTCGACTCGCGACGCGTGAGCGCCACGGTGCCATTGGCGTCGAGCATGCCGATCGGCTGCTCGTAGTACGGCGCGGCACTCTG
>Ga0114970_10001891_pt1 | contig 15658 bp, 14 predicted proteins | sample M_140205_XF_Meta_FD_87030 | JGI IMG/M metagenome (GOLD analysis project Ga0114970, IMG submission 87030) | Freshwater microbial communities from Lake Montjoie, Canada to study carbon cycling - M_140205_XF_MetaG | ecosystem: Environmental > Aquatic > Freshwater > Lake | place: Lake Montjoie... | reverse complement strand
GTAGGCCCGCCTGCACGTCAGCCTCAAGCTGCACATTTTCCTTTTGAAAGGGCTCCATCACCGCGCCTTCGATGACGGGCAGGTATTCATTCAGGCCCAAAGACTGCAGACTGATCTTGGCACAACCACCGGCGGAGCGGATGCGCTCGCTGAGATTCGTCACGCCCACGGAAGCTTCGCGGATGTGCTGCATGTTCTCGCTCACGCCTGGATCGAGATCCTCCTGCATCAAAATGAGACTGCTGAAGCCTTGGATCACCGCTAGCAGATTGTTCAGCTTATGGGTTAGTCCGCGCAGCAGTTCCTGGTGGAAGCCTTCGCTATGTTCAGTGCCGAGGTTCAGGGAGGTGGGAAAATAAAACTGCATGGCGTGAAATCGTGGAGGCCGGAGTAATGCAGTCGGGCGGCGGGGGTGGCAAACGCGAATTTGCCGACTTGTTTGACACAACGTGACTAAAAACTGGCAACACCATCCGCACCTGCCACAATCCGCCGCTTATGGCACTCCTCGAAGTTCGACATCTCACCAAGCGCTGGCCCACCGGGCGGCTGGCGTTGGACGATGTCAGCTTTCAGGTCAGAGAGGGCGAAATTCTCGGCCTGCTTGGCCACAACGGCGCTGGCAAGAGCACCATCATGGGCATCACGCTCGGCATGGTGCGGCCGGATCTCGGGGAAGTGCGCATCGGCGGCCATAGCGTTCAGCAGGCACGTGGTCAGGCACTGCAGCAGATCGGTGCGATCTATGAGGCCGCCGTGTTTTACGAGTACCTCAGTGGCTGGCAAAATCTCCGAGTGCTCTGCTCGCTCTCCGGCTGGTGGGATGAAGCAGAGGTCAAACGCGTCGTGCAGATGGTCAATCTAACGCGGGCGATTCAGCAGAAGGCAGCCACTTACAGCCACGGCATGCGTCAGCGTCTCGCTCTCGCGCAAGCCTTGCTGCCACAGCCGAAGATTCTCCTCCTCGACGAACCCACCGACGGCCTCGACCCCGAAGGTATCCGCGAGTTTCGTGAACTCATCCTGCACCTGCGCAAGCAGCACGGCCTGACCATCATGCTCAATTCGCACCTGCTCGGCGAAATCGAGCAGATGTGCGACCGCTGTGTCATCTTGAAGGACGGCAAAAAAGTGTACGAAGGCCCCGTGCCCTCGCAGGAAAAGAGCAAGCGCCTATACTTGCTCGAAACCACCGATATCGGACTCGCCCGCGAAGTGCTCGACCGTTCCGGTGCCACGATGGACAAACACGGCATTGTCGAAGTGCCACAGAGCATGGAGCCGCACGAGCTCGTCGCCGCACTGGTGAACGGTAAGGTCCAAGTTAATGCCTGGCAGCCGCATCACCGCACGTTGGAGGAACTTTACATGGGCCTGTCCTCAAAATCATGATCCTGTTCTTCCAGCAATGGTATGGCGAGCTATTGAAGCTCTTTGCCCGCCGCCGCACCTACATCGGCTTCGGCGCGTTCGTGGCGCTCGAAGTGCTCCTGCTTCTACTCATCAAAAAATACGGCATGGGGCCCATTCAAAAGGCTGTCGTGGGTTCTGGTCAGAGCTTCGATTATTACTTCTCCGCTATCACCGTGGCCAGCACTGTCATGGGCTTCTCCGTTTTCCTGCTCGGTGCCTTGTTCTTGAGCCTCGTGGCCGGTGATATCGTTGCCAAAGAAGGTGAAGACGGCCACATGCGCCTGCTGCTCGCACGTCCCGTCAGCCGCTTCCGCTTGCTGCTCATCAAATACCTCACCTGCACCGGATATGCGTTCTTTTTGATTCAGTTCCTCGCCTGGTCCTCGTTTGCACTCGGCCTCGTGCTGCGTGGCTGGGGCGGTGGCTATTTCGCCATCGTACCGGAGGTTTCCGTCGTCGCGTTTTATGACTGGGGCCCAGGATTGGAGCGTTATGCCCTCAGTTCGCTCTATCTCGGCCTCAGCATGACTACGATCAGCAGTATCGCGTTTTTTCTCTCCTGCTTTCGCATCAAACCTGCTGCTGCCACCATCGGTGCACTCACATACATTCTGGTGGACTTCATCATGCGTAACAGCGGCTTCATGGAAAACTACCAGCATCTTCTCGTCACCAAATATATGGCGAATTGGGGCCGTATCCTCGCTGAAACCATCGACTGGCCGCTCATCTGGCGTGGTTACGCCGTGGTTTTTGCCGTCAATCTCACTCTTTTCACCTTGGGTTATGCTGTGTTTGAATCCAGAGACTTAAAATCATGAACGTCATCAACAACATCCGCCAGCTTCGTTCCTGGAGCACTATCAACAAAGGTACACGCTGTGTCTTCGTTCCAACCATGGGAGCCATGCATGAAGGCCACGCCGCGCTCATTCGTGCGGCGCGCGAAATCGCCGGCCACAACGGCAATGTCGCCGTCAGCATCTTCGTCAATCCTTTGCAGTTCGGCCCCGGCGAAGACTTTGAAAAATATCCGCGCACTCTCATCGAAGACCTCGGCATCTGCCGTGACAACGGCGCCGACATGATCTTCGCGCCGAAGGCCGAAGAGATCTATCCGACTGATCGCAGCATCGTGCTTCACGAAACCAGCCTCTCGCACCTCCTCTGCGGTGCCAGCCGTCCCGGCCACTTCGAAGGCGTCTGCACCATCGTCGCCAAGCTGTTCAACCTGATTCAATGCGACGACGCCGTCTTTGGTAAAAAAGATTACCTGCAGCTCGCCATCATTCGCCGCCTTGTGCGCGATCTCGATTTCAATGTCGTGCTTCATGGCATCGACACCATGCGCGAAGCGGACGGTCTCGCCATGAGCAGCCGCAACCGCTACCTCAGCCCCGAAGAACGTGCTCAGGCCCCTGCGCTGCGCGCTGCGCTCGTTGCCGCACGCGATGCTTGGAAAAACGGCGAGCGCGATCCCGCTGCGCTACAAAATCTCATAACCCAACACATCCAGCAGCATGCGCCTCTTGGGCGCATCGACTACGTCTCTGCCGTCGATGCCACTACGCTGCAGCCCGTCACCGCCGCCACTGAACTCGTTGTCATTGCTCTTGCCGTCTTCTTCGGCACCACCCGCCTCATCGACAACGTCGAGTTGAAATAACTCATGTCCGAACTCCTCTCCAGCCACACCGCCGAAGGCTACGACATCGAAGTCGTTCGCCGGGTCTGGAGCCTCGCGCAGACCATTCCCGGCAACGATCCCGAAGTTTGGCGCAAGGACGAATTCGGCGCGTGGATTCACCGTGGCGATTATCGCAACCGCCATTCCGACTACGGCTGGGAAATCGCCGACTACGGCTACAGCCGCCGCAACCTCGGCCTAGCCTCGTTGCGCCCCATGCAGTGGCAAAATCACCTCGACTTCATGGTGGCCGCCCGCAATCAAGCCGTCGTCACCGCCGACGGTTTGCGTAATGCCCGCAGGCTGCTCTGAGTTCGTCGTTGGGCTTTAGCCCGTCAGGATCGCGAAAGTCTGCCGCTCTCGCCTCGTTCACTTGGGGACATGTTCCGTCCCGCCTTCATCACGCTCCTCGCAGCGAGCGCTATTCACGCCGCCGACTTCGCTAGAGACGTCTTCCCCGTCCTCCAGCGTGCCTGCTTCGAGTGTCACGGCAGCGAAAAACAAAAAGGCGACCTCCGCTTCGACACCGCCTCACCGAAACATCACGAAATCGGCAATGACTTGCTCCGCCGTGTCGCCTTGCCCAAGGAAAACAAAGAAGCCATGCCCAAACGCGGCGACCGCCTCACGACCGCTGAAATCACTCACCTCCGCGATTGGATCAACGCCGGTGCCCAATGGCCGGACAAACTCGAAACGCTTAAGCACTGGAGCTACATCCCGCCGACACGCCCTGCGCTTCCTGCGATTCAAAACAAAGCGTGGCCAAAGAACGAACTCGATCACTTCATCCTCGCTCGACTTGAAGCCGTCAAACTCTCCCCATCTCCCGAAGCAAGTCCCGAAACCCTCATCCGCCGCCTCTCACTCGATCTCACTGGTCTGCCGCCGACTCCAGTCGAAGTCGCAGCCTTCACGAAAGCCTACATCCAGCATCCAGAATCAAGCATCGAGCAACTCGCCGACCGCCTCCTCGCCTCCAAACAGTTCGGCGTCCGCTGGGCACGTCCCTGGCTCGATCTCGCTCGCTACGCCGACTCCCACGGCTTCCAGCGCGATGATTTGCGCGACATCTGGGCCTATCGCGACTGGGTGGTGAACGCGCTCAATGCGAACATGCCCTTCGACCAGTTCACCCTCGAACAAATCGCCGGCGATCTGCTGCCCAAGGCCACGCCCGATCAAATCATCGCCACTGGTTTTCATCGTTGCACGCCCACCAACGTCGAAGCTGGCACCGAGCCCGAAGAAAGCCGCATCAATCAAGTCATCGACCGCGTCAACACCACCGGCGCGGTCTGGCTCGGCACCACGCTCGAATGTGCCCAGTGCCATAATCACAAATACGACCCCATCACCCAGCGAGACTACTACTCACTCCTCGCCTACTACAACAACACCGAGAAGGAAGCTGAACGCAAAGATCCCAAGACCCCCGGCTCCATCGCCTTCCTCGGCGCTCCCCTCAAGCTCAGCGATCCCGAACGCGACGCGCAGCGCCAGCAGCTCGCGGCACAATTAAAAACGCTGAACACGCAGCTCACCGCCCGTCAGCAGAAGATCACCGCCGCCAGCGGCCAACGCGGAAACCCGGCTGCTTCACGTTCTGGCCAAATCGATTCTGCCAGCCCGATGAAAGCACTCAAACCCACTGCCTTCATCACCGAGAGCGATGCCGAGTCCGAACTCCAACCCGACGGCAGCGTGCTTTTGACCGGCCCCGTGCCTGAAACCGACACCTACACCTTCGAAACCGAACTCAGCGCTGGTGAACTCAGCGGTTTGATGCTCGAAACGCTCACGCACAGCAGCATCGCGGGCGATGGGCCTGGCCGCGGCGGCTCGAATCGGCCCAACTTCGTCCTTCACACCTTCGACTGCACCCTCACCACACCTGATGGCAAAACCCAGCCGCTCAAGTTCAGCGCCGCGCACGCCGATTACTCGCAAAAAAGCTACGAAGTCAGTAATCTGATCAATGCACCCGGCAAAAAAGCCTGGGCCATCGGTCAGCGCTTCCATGAGCCACACTGGGCCGCGTTTGAACTCACCAAACCGGTTCAGATCACGGCTGGCACCAAGCTTAGCATCCGCATGGAGCAAAAGTTCGGTGCCGGGCTCGTCATCGGTTGCCTGCGCATCTCCAGCATCACCGGGAATGTCGCTGCCTGCCTTTCCGCCGTCGCCGATCCTGAACCCGTCGCCACTAAACGCGGCAAAGGCAAAGCCGCACCCCTAGCGAAGTCGCAAGACCCCGAACTCGCCAAGCTCGAGCGCCAGAAAGCTGCGCTGCAAAAGCAAATCGCCGCGCTCGAACCGCTCACCACCGAAGTCATGCGCGAACTCCCGCAGCCACGGATGTCCGCCATCTTCAAACGCGGTGTTTACACCGATCCCGCAGACCCCGTCACGCCAACCGTGCCTGCCGTTTTCAATTCGAAGCTCAACGGTCCACCCAACCGCATCACGCTCGCCAAATGGCTCTCCAGCCGCGACAACCCGCTCGTCGCCCGCGTCACGGTGAACCGCTGGTGGGCCGAACTCTTCGGCCAGGGCATCGTCGCGACGCTCGAAGACTTCGGCATCAAAGGCGCCGCGCCAAGCCATTCCGAACTACTAGACTGGCTAGCCGTCGAGTTCATCGACAGCGGCTGGAACATGAAGCAGGTCCTCAAAAAAATCGTCATGAGCGCCGCGTATCGTCAGCAGAGCTCCCATTCTGCCGTCGCTGCTGCGCTACAAGCCGATCCGGAGAATCATCTCCTCTGGCACGGCCCGCGCTTTCGTCTCGATGCCGAAATGATCCGCGACAACGTTCTGTCCATCGCCGGTCTGCTCAATTTGAAGCAAGGCGGCGTGCCCATCCGTCCGCCGCAGCCGGACGGCTTGTGGAAAAAAGTGGGCGGCCAGGATTACAACTACGTCGTCAGTCCCGGAGCGGAACAATACCGTCGCGGCCTCTACGTCGTGCTCAAACGCGGTTCGCCCTATCCCAGCTTCATGAACTTCGACGCCAGCGCCCGCATGGCCTGCGTCGTGCGCCGCTCGCGCAGCAACACGCCGCTGCAGGCGCTCACGCTGCTCAATGATCCTGTCTATGTCGAAGCCGCCAAAGCCTTCGCCAAACGCATCATCACCGAATCGCCGAGCCAGGACCTTGATGCACGCCTGCAACACGCCTTCCGCATCGCTCTGGCACGTGCGCCGCAGCCCGAAGAATTGAACGTGCTCAAATCGCTGTGGGGAACCCAGTTTGAAGCGGCGAAAGCCGACGCCAAGGCCACGAAAGAACTCAACGCTGGCTTCGAACTCCCGAAAAATCTGCCTGCGGCCGAATTCGCCGCCTGGTATGCCGTGGCGAGTGCAATTCTCAATCTTGACGAGTGCATTACGAAGGGCTGAGCCAGCTTTCGCCAAGAATGGGCTGGTGATGGCGTTGTTTGTGCGGCTATTTTGCCAACGTCATGCTTCCTAACGCGCCGACATCCTGCCCGCACTGCTCCTCGCCTGATGAGAAGCCGGTGGTGACGTTGCCTCTGTCGCCAGCACCCTACATCTGCCCAATGTGCGAAGGTGTGCGTGCCGATGGTCCCGGTTCATGTCCACAATGCGGCATGTCCTTGGAGAAAAATCCGCTCGCACATCGCAACGAGCCCGAATGCTGCGGTGATGGTGGTGAAGAAGAAGTGCGCGATCTCTGGTGGCGCGTGCGCTGGAGTGCTGCCATGACCGCGCCGGTGGTGCTGCTGTCGATGGGCGTGAATCTGCCGCTCATTCGCGACATTCCGCACGACGCCTCCGGCTGGATGCAGTTCGTGTGGGCCACCCCCGTGGTCTTTTGGGTCGGCTGGCCGTTGTTGGTGCGTTTTGCCAGATCGCTCCGCATCCTGCGCTTCAACATGTTCACGCTGATCGGCCTCGGGGTGCTCGCGGCGTGGCTTTACAGCGTGGTGGCGCTCGTCGCACCCAACTGGCTGCCGCATGAGGCCACGCACGGCGGCATGACGCTGTATTTTGAAAGTGCGGCGGTCATCACCGTGCTCGTGCTGCTCGGACAATTGCTCGAACTGCGTGCCCGCAAGGCCACCGGCTCGGCGATTCGCGACTTGATGAACCTCGCGCCGAAAACCGCGCTGCTCGTGCGTGATGGCAAGGAGATCGAAACTGCCGTGACGGCGATCCAAGTCGGCGACGTGCTGCGCATCAAGCCCGGTGCGCGCATTCCCGTCGATGGCATCGTCACTGAAGGCGGCTCTGCGGTGGATGAATCGATGCTCACCGGCGAATCCATGCCGCAGAAAAAGGAAGCAAACGCCGCAGTGACCGGTGGCACGGTGAACAGCACCGGCACCTTCCTCATGCGGGCTGAACGCGTCGGCGCGAACACGCTGCTGAGTCAGATCGTCGAAATGACCGCGAAAGCGCAGGCCAGCCGCGCGCCGGTGCAGCAGCTCGCGGATCGCGTTTCGGCGTGGTTTGTGCCGGTGGTGGTGCTTATTGCGGTGCTGACGTTTTTGCTTTGGTGGCAGTTTGGTCCGCAGCCGTCCTTTGCCTTTGCCGTGGTGAACGCGGTGGCCGTTTTGATCATCGCATGTCCGTGCGCGCTCGGTCTGGCGACGCCGATGGCCGTCACCGTCGGTCTTGGGCGGGGAGCACAGCTCGGCGTGTTGATCAAGAATGCCGAGACACTCGAACGCCTGCAAAAGATCGACATCGTAATGCTCGACAAGACCGGCACGCTGACGGAAGGCAAACCGTCGGTGGTCGAGGTTTTTCCACTGCCGGGACTTTCCGCGCGCGATTTGCTCGCTTGTGCCGCAGCAGTCGAAGCCTTGAGCGAACACCCGCTTGCCACCGCCATCGTGAACGCCGCGAAAGAGCGCAATATCCCGCTGGCCGCCGTGACGGACTTTCAATCCATCACCGGCGGTGGTGTGCTGGGCAATATCGGCGACAGCGAAGTTTTCGTCGGTCAGGCGTCGTTTCTGAAGAAGAACGGCGTCTTCCTCGATGCCGAATGTCATGCGCGGTCCATGCAGTTTCAGTCGGAAGGCTGCACGGTGGTCATCGTCGTGCTCAATGAAAAGCCGCTCGGCCTCATCGCCATCAAGGACAAGGTCAAAGAGACCACACCAGCGGCGATTGCATCGCTTCATGCGCTGGGATTGAAGCTGCAGATGATCACCGGCGATGCGCTGCCAACCGCGCAGCGCGTGGCGAAAGACCTGGGCATCGACGAAGTCGCCGCCGAGGTCTCGCCGAAGGAAAAACTGCTGCATGTGTATCAAGCACGCGGCAAAGACCGGCATGTGGCCTTTGCTGGCGACGGCATCAATGATGCGCCCGCCCTCGCCGCCGCCGATGTAGGCATCGCCATGGGCACCGGCACCGAAGTTGCCATCCAAAGCGCCGCCGTCACGCTGGTGAAGGGTGATCTGCGTGCCTTGCATCAGGCCTTCGCCCTCAGTCGTGCCACGATGAAAATCATCCGGCAGAATCTGTGGTTTGCCTTCCTCTACAACGGCCTCGGCATCCCTCTCGCCGCCGGGTTGCTCTATCCCCTCACCGGCTGGCTGCTCAATCCCATGATCGCCAGCGTGGCGATGTCGCTGAGCAGCGTGTCCGTGATTCTGAACAGCCTGCGGTTGCGGTGGTTTAAGTGAGGAACCGCCAAACTACTCGTTGCAAAATTACCACCTTGCCGCCTCGGCTGCTTCGTCCTACTTGGCGGATGATTTCACTGAACGTCATCGCCACGCTGCGGACTTGTTACACGGACAAGTTTGGTGTGCCGCGTCAGTCGGGGCTGGTGCCAAGCGCGTGGGGGGTGATCGAGTTCACGCCAGCGTATCGACGGATCGAGGCGGTGCGTGGCATCGAGGAGTTCAGCCATCTGTGGCTCATCACGCAGTTTCATCTGGTTGGCGAGGAACCGGCCTCACTTACCGTGCGACCACCGAAACTCGGTGGCAATGAGAAGCGCGGCGTCTTTGCCACACGCTCACCCTTTCGCCCAAACCGGCTGACCTTGAGTGTGGTGAAGCTGGATCGTGTGGAACTCGAAGGCCCGGATGCACCACGTCTGTTCGTCTCTGGTGTCGATCTCGTCGATGGCACGCCCGTTTTCGACATCAAACCCTACATTCGCTATGCCGACTCGATTCCCGAGGCCCGCAGCAGCTTCGCGGACCATCCGCCGCCACAAATGCCGGTGTCGTGGGAATGCGAAAGCCAAGTGCCGAACGAAGTGAAGGTGATCATCGACCAATCCCTGGCCCAGCAGCCGCAGCCCGCGTATCACGATGACAGTGATCGTGAGTATGCGACTGAGATCGCAGGATGGCGGGTGAAGTGGGCGGCAACGGAGACTGGCGCGAGGGTGAGGTCTTGCGAACAAGCCGTGTGATGGAAAGCAGGCTGCTCCGACGTTGTGCGAATAGTCGCCTATGCATCACTCGAAACGCTTCTCCATCCTGCTGTTTGCCTGCGCCTTCGACGTTGGAGCGCAGGATTTCGCGAAGTCGTTGCAACCGGCACTCAAGACCTACTGCCTCGACTGCCACAACGAGAAGAAAAAAGAGGGCGAGCTGAATCTCGCGCGTTTCGGCACCGAAGCCGCCGTGCTCGCAGAGCGCAAGGTCTGGCGTCGTGTCTGGGAAATGCTGCACAATCGCGAGATGCCACCACCGGAAGAAGTGCAGCCCGGCGAAGACCAGCGCTTGGCCTTGACGGACTGGATCGAGCAGATGCTGGCGCGACCAATGGAAGGCGGCGCAATACAATGCGACGGTGGCTGATCTGTTCGGCGTGCAGCGGCGCACGACATTTTACGACCCGCAGCGTAATGGCGGCGGGATGCCGGAGATGGTGCGCTTTGTTCTGCACCGGCAGTTTCAGGAGCCGCTCGTGCATCTGCCGCCCGATCCGGCGGCCCATGGTTTCGACTCGATGGCGGAGTCGCTGAACCTGCCTCCCTTCTTGATGGAGAAGTATCTCGACGCGGCGGAAAAACTCACTGCACGCGAAGATGTCTGGCAGGCATTCATCAAGCGGGCGCGGCCGCGGCAGCAGCAGACCGGTGATCCGGCAGAGACCGACCGGGGGATTATCGCGGACGTGTTGAAGCGTGCCTTTCGCCGTCCGCCGGAGGAAGGCGAGGTGACGCGTTACACGGGCTTCTACGATCTGGCGATCAAGAATGGCGAGGATCGTGAAAGAGCGATGGCGGTGGCCTTGCGGGCGATTCTGGTGGCACCGCAATTCTTGTTTCGTCTCGAATCCGGTGTCGCCAGCGAGGAAAAGGGCGGTGTGCGGCCTCTGACGGATCACGAACTGGCCGCGCGGCTCTCGTATTTCCTGTGGGACACGATCCCCGATCCCGAACTGTCCCGAGCCGCGGACGAGGGCGCTCTGCGCGATCCCGAAGTGCTCGCCGCGCAGGCCCGGCGCATGCTCAGGCATCCGCGCGCCGAGGAGTTCATCCGCGACTTCAGCCTGCAATGGCTGCGCATTCAAAACATCAGCAGCCACGCTCCTGATCCATCCGTGCTCGGCGCATTCAATAACCGCCTGAAGAATTTCAATGAAGCGCTCGCGTCCGAAGTCCTGCTGCTGTTCGCGACCGTGATGGCGGAGGACCGCAGCGTGCTCGACCTCGTCGATCCCGACTTCACCTGGGTGAACCTCACGCTGTGCAATGTGTATGGCATCGAAAACCGTCCTTACACAGGCGTCGGGAAACCGGGCAGCGCGGAATGGCTGCGCTATCCCATCACGGATCGTCGTCGCGGCGGGATCATCACTGCCGGAGCCACCTTGATGGTGAACTCGAATCCCACGCACACGAATCCCATCAAACGCGGCAAGTGGCTGCTGGAGGCGGTGCTCGGCCAGGAACCGCCGCCGCCCTTGCCAAATGTCCCCAATCTCGAAGCGACGCCCGTGGTGCAAGGCGGCCTGCCCATCCGCGAGAAACTGGCGCAACATCGCACCGACGCGGCCTGCGCCTCATGCCACGCGCGCCTCGATCCTCTCGGGCTCGCTCTGGAAAACTACGATGCGATCGGCGTGTGGCGCGACAGCGAAGGCAAGGCGGAGATCGATGCCTCCGGCACGTTGAAGGACGGAACGAAATTCAACGGCCCCATCGGTCTCAAGGACTTGCTTCGCGGCCCCAAGCGGAACGAATTTGTCCGTTGTCTAACCGAGCACCTCTTCACCTATGCGCTTGGACGCCCAGTGCAGCACTACGACATCGCCACCATTCACGGCATCGTGAAGAAGGCCGAGGCCGATGACAATCGCTTCTCCACGCTCATCACTGAAATCGTAAAGAGTTATCCCTTCTGCCATCTGAAAACCAAACCGGACACCTTGTGACATGAACATTCTCCGCAAACGCACTCTCTCACGCCGCACGCTTCTGCGCGGCGCCGGTTCCATGCTCGCGCTGCCGTGGCTGGAAATCATGTCCGCTCCGGCAAAGGCGGCACCCCTGCGCTCCGTCTTCATGTTTGTGCCGGGTGGTGTGAATCACGACGAATGGGTGCCCAAGACCGAAGGCGCGGATTATGAGCCAGGCAAAACTCTCGCCGCGCTCGCGCCCGTGCGGCAGCATGTGCTGGTCTTGAGTGGCATCAATGCGCGTCACGGTGAAGTTGGCGCTAACGGCCATCCGCTTGGCACAGCACCGTGGCTCAGCAGTGCGCCGTTGAATGACAAGGACCGTGGCGGTTACTGCACCGACATTTCGGTGGACCAACTCATCGCCAACCAAGTGGGCAAGGGCACGCGGCTGCCATCTCTCGAACTCGGTTGCGATTCTGACAGCCGCAGCATGCACGAGACCAACATCTCCTGGCGCGGTCCCGCGTCGCCGATGGGCAAAGAATTCAATCCGCAGGACATTTACAACCGCCTCTTCGCCGATCCGAAGGCCGACGCGTATTGCACCAGCATCCTTGATGCCGTGCGCGAGGACGCGAAACGACTCAGCGGTCAGTTAGGCGGCATCGACAAAGAGAAGATCGACGAATACTTTGAAGCCGTCCGTTCCATCGAACGCCGCATCGAATTTGCCTCCCGCCATCAATTGGAAAACCCGCCTGAGATCAAACTGCCCGACGGCGTGCCTTCTGATTATCTGGAGCACGCTCATCTGCTGACCGATCTGCTCGTGCTCGCCTTGCAGACGGACACCACGCGCGTTTCGACCTTCATGCTGAACAACGAGCCTGGCCGCAGGCACTGGAACGAGATCGGTGTCAAAGAAGATCATCACGGCCTCGCGCATCTCGATCCCCGCAGCGCCGAAGGCCGCGACAAGCTCGACAAACTTCAGCGCATCGACCAAGCCTACGTCGAGATCTTTGTGCGCATGCTCCAGCAGCTCGCCGCCTTGCCTGAAGGCGAAGGCACCGTGCTCGACCACTGCCAGATCGCCTACGGCAGCGGCCTCACCTGGGGCCGCCTGCACAATCGTGACGACCTGCCCCTGCTGCTCGCCGGCGGCGGCAACGGCATGATCCGCGGCGGCCGCCATGTGCGCTATCGCGGCGAAGCCTTCGCCGATCTCCATCTGGCGATGCTTCGCAATGCAGGAGCGCAAATCGAGCGCACCGCAGACAGCACGGCTCCGTTGCGTGGTCTGGCTTGAAATCTGGGTGGGGCACGATGATGGAGCGTGCGCTCACGTGCAGCCATGACATCGACCGACCTCCCCATCCGGGCCGCCACAGAAACCGCGCTTGCCCATGGCATCACGCCGGATCGTTGTGACATCCTCCAAAATGGCAGCACGCTCGTCTTGAGGCTCACGGAGACACTCGTCGCGCGCGTGGTGCAGGATCGCGACGGGCCACGGCAGGGTACGGAGTGGTTTGCGCGTGAAAATGCCATCGCGGACCATCTCACGCGGCATGGAGCGCCCGTGATCCCTCTGCATCCCGATCTGCCGCCCGGCCCGCATGAGCATCTGGGCTATCCACTCAACTTCTGGCAGTTCGTCACGCGAATCGATGCGGGACCTGACCCCGCCGAGATCGGACGCACGCTGCGCCAGTGCCATGAGATCATGCGCAGCTTTCCAGCGCCGTTGCCCAAGCTCGCGATCCTAACGGAAAGCCTCGCCATTCTCGAAGCGCGGGAGTTATTCCCCAGATCGACGCAGCAGATGCTTCGAGATCACCTCACGGGTTCGATTCAAGTGCTGAGTGGTTATCCGCATCAGCCGCTGCATGGCGATGCGCATATGGGTAACCTCATGAACACGACTCAGGGTGTGCTGTGGACCGACTGGGAGGACACCTTCGCCGGTCCGGTCGAGTGGGACGTTGCCTCGATCATTTGGAATGCGCAGATTCTTGATCAAGATGAGTCCACTGTGAATTCCATCCTTGCTGCATACGGTGCCGTGGATGAAAAAGCGCTTCAGCAAAGCCTCATTGGCCGCGCTGCCGTGATGACAGCATGGTATCCCATTCTTTACCCGAATCCGAATGCAGAACGTCAGGCCAAGCTACAGCGGCGCATCGAATGGCTCCAGGCAGAGAAGTGTTGATCAAGGCAATGCCGGTACGAGCTTCGGATCATACTTCCCGCCTTTGGACACCTGAATAAGCGTCATGCGCACCTTGGTGGGGAAGAACTTCTCGGGATCAGGACGTTTGTGCGCGTGGAGGTTGTGATCGTCCTTGAGGACGAGATGCATTTCCTTAATGCCTTCGCTCCAAACGATGTCGTTGTTCTGCCAGAAGCTCGTCATATCGATGTCCTTCTCGATCACGCCCTTCTCCTTGTAAACACCGGTGCCGATGCAGCCGTAGCCGTGGTTCTGGCCTTTGTAAGGGATGTAGCACACGCTCCAAGTCGTCGGCTGACTGCCTTCGGGTTTGTCGATCACTTCCAGACGCACATGCACCGTACCGTTTCGGTAATCGACTGGCGTGGTCCAGTCTTTCGGCCGTTCCGGGTTCAAGCGATCGCTTTTGACGTAGTAGTGCGATTGGCTGGGCTTCGATTGAAGCGCGTCCTCATGGGTGAAGGTGAAAGTGACATCGAAGAGTACGAACTGATCGGCGTGGCCGAGAGTCGTGCTCACGAGAAGCAGCAAGAAGAGGTAGAGTCTGGTTGGCATGACGTTATGGGTTTAGAAGGAATTTCTCCGCAAAGCGCTTCCCGATCTCATTCTGCGCGGCGGTGTCAAAGTGAACGGCATCGCCGATGTGAGTCTTTAAATCGCGCGCATCGACGCAGGCAGTGTGTGGCACATTTTTCGGCAATGCGAGTTGGATCTCATTCATTGCTTTGAGGTTCGTCAGTAGCGGCTCAGGTTTCATCTCGCCGATGGTGCAGGCGATGAAGGGCAACTCTGGCAATACGAGATCAGCGCGAAGGGCTTCAATCATCGCGCGCAGGCGTTCGGCATGCAGCGGCAGTTCCTCGGGGTTCGCATTCGCCTCGCCTTGCAGCCAGATCACGCCACGGATACGGGCTTTGACGGGCGCGGTGGTTTGCAGGGCCAGCTTCGCACGGCGCAAGGCCTCGTCGTAGAGCTTCGCGCCCTTCTGCCAGAGCTTGATCGACGATCCACCGACCGCGCAAGGAACGAGGCCGATGGCAGACTTCGGGTTCGCGGCGGCAAGCGTCTCCGCAAAGGCCAGCCCGGGACCGACACCGGCGTTGTCATGGCCTTGGAAGGTCTTCGCATCGCCCGTGAGGTGCAGTGGATGCCGCGCGAGATACCACTTGTCGTCCTTGAGATGCATCATGACGATGCGCGGATCACGCTTCGGTTCCTCCGGCATCACCCCGCGCCCCTTCATGTTCGACTGGCCCATGAGCAGGAACAGATCGAGCTGCGTCGTGTTTTCCGGCAGCTTCGTGATGTCCACGGCTTCGAGGGGAGGCTTGGTCGGCGGCGGTGTGGCGACTTTGCCTGCTTTCTGGGCGAAGAGCGGAGAGCAGAGGGCGAGGAGGAATAGGAGAACAGGCTTCATGGATTTGTAGCATTCATGTCCACTTAAACTTATCCCAACCTGTTTCGATCTCGAACGTCGCAGAATGGGACGCGCTTCCGAACTCAGTCTGCATTCGGGAAGCAACATCCGTATCGAGTCTGGCTTTGAACGCCAGAATCACCTCAACCACCCACGCGGCAAACTCTGGCTCAAGAAAGGCACGCTTACCTATATTGTGGTCAAAAACTGATTTTGTTTTCTGCGTGACGGGGTTCTCGATGTTTGGCGGCACTATCATCACCCTGGTTCCCTCCGCGCTGCTGTGGGCAAGGAACTTGTGTCTAATGTCCACTAACCTGCTGTGGCGGGCATTCATTTCTGGATCACTGAAATCTGGATAGCTCGGGTATTCGCACTGAATTCGCCCAATGCCATTGCTCTCCGTGAAAGGGCGCCCGTAGGACATAACCATTGAGCAGAAAAAATGCTCGGCCGCTGGAGTTCCCTGTGAAGAAATAAGCAAAGAATAGGCTTCAAGTGCATAAGCCATGTCACAGCGAGCGCTGATTAAACGAAGCAGGGATTTGGAAGCAGGTTGCAG
>Ga0114970_10001890_pt1 | contig 15659 bp, 20 predicted proteins | sample M_140205_XF_Meta_FD_87030 | JGI IMG/M metagenome (GOLD analysis project Ga0114970, IMG submission 87030) | Freshwater microbial communities from Lake Montjoie, Canada to study carbon cycling - M_140205_XF_MetaG | ecosystem: Environmental > Aquatic > Freshwater > Lake | place: Lake Montjoie... | reverse complement strand
CATCGGCACCGTTAGCGCGGGCGTGGGCCGCCTTCGCCGGGCTGGACACCGCCGCCACAACCCGTGCGCCCAGCGCCTTGCCCAGCTGCACACTGGCGGCACCAACGCCGCCGGCGGCCCCCAATACCAGCAGAGTCTCGCCTGCCTTGAGCTGCGCGCGACGGGTCAAGGCATAGTGCGCGGTCAGATAGGTTAGGGGCAAGGCTGCCGCGTCGTCGAACGGCATCGATTCCGGGATCACGGCCACATCGGCGGCGTCGGCCACCAACAGTTGCGCCATGGCCCCGAAATAGCCGTGTCGCAGCACCCGGTCGCCAACCTTCAAGCCGGTTACGCCCTCGCCCACCTGATCGATCACCCCCGACGCCTCAAATCCCGCTGCAAAGGGGCGCGGAGGGCGGATCTGGTATTTGTCCTCGATCATCAGCAAGTCAGGATAGTTCAGCCCCGCCGCCTTCACCGCGATCCGCACCTGCCCCGGGCCGGCCGAAGGATCGGGCAGATCACCATAGGTCAGGGTCTTCGGCCCGCCGGGATCTTGGCTGATCAAAGCTTTCATGCGCGGATCGTCCTCCTTCTCAGCCCGCCTTCGCCAAGGCGTCGGACAAGGGCTTGATTCCGGTGCCGGGGGCACAGGCTGACCTGACACGCTCACGACGAGCGAAGCCGATTGGTGCGGACGGAGGGAATCGAACCCTCACTCCCTTGCGGGAAACGGATTTTAAGTCCGGTGCGTCTACCAGTTCCGCCACGTCCACCGCCCCTAGCCGTGCCACAACCGCGCACGCGGCGCTAGTCGGTCAGCATATTGCGGGGCTGGCCGTCTGGCGTCGTCTATCGTTCGAGCGGCCGGTTCCGATCGCCAGGAGAAACACGATGAGCATTTCCGCCCTTGGTAGCGTTGCGCCTACACCTGCACCGCCCGAGATCACTGAACCCAAAGGGCCAGATCTTAAGAACGATCACGACGCCGACGATGCCGGCAGCGCCACGCCCGCCGCAACCCCGGCCGCCCCAAAGGGTCAGGGCACGATCATCGACACCAAGGCCTAGGCTTCCATAACCCTGGCACCCGTGATTTCGGCCGCTTCCAGCGCCGCGATAAGGTCAGCGGTGGCGCGGTCCAGTTCCTGCTGATCGCGCGCCCGAAGCACCAGGTTGGAGCCATACAGGTCCGGCGAGGAAAACGGGTAAGAGCCGAGCGACATCTCTGGATAGGCCTTGGCTGTGGCCTCCAGCGGGGCCGCAATGATCCCTTCGCCAAAGCCCTCAACTCGTACAGTGCGGCTCAGCACCACCGTCCCGCCCTTAAGCCGGGGACCGACATCCAAAAGCATGCCACGCATGATCGACGGGACCCCCGCCAGGACGAACACATTGCCAATGGTGAAGCCCGGCGGGCCCTGCACCGGATTCTTAATCAGCTCACCGCCTTCCGGCACGCGCGCCATGCGGCGCCGCGCGGCATTCAGTTCGCTGGGCTGATAGCGCTGCAACATCGAGGCGATGATCTCGGGGTGTTCGTACAGCGGAACGCCGAAGGCCGCCGCCACCCCGTCGGCGGTAATATCGTCATGGGTTGGCCCAATGCCACCGGTGGTGATCACATAGTCCCAGCGGGTGCGCAGGGCGTTCAAAGCTGCAACGATATCGTCGTGCACATCCGAAACCACCCGCGCCTCGGCCACCTCAACCCCCAGCACGCCCAAAAACTTGGCGATGGCGCTGAGATTGATGTCTTGGGTCCGACCCGAAAGGATCTCGTCTCCGACAATCAGCACGGCGGCGGTGACGCGTTGAGCAGGCATAGCAGACTCCGAAACTCTGAGGCTCCACCATAGCGACCTGTGCGCCGCCAGCACAGGCCACGCCGGTTGAATTCCTATGCTATGATGGCAACATAGCGTCCGAACCGAGTTAGAACCCATGACCACCTCGACCGGCGTCATAACGCGCGCCCAACCCAAACGCAGCCAGGGCATCAAGATTCACGGTGCCGAGGCCTTCGAGGGCATGCGCCGCGCCGGCCGCCTAGCTGCCGAGTGCCTTGATATGCTGGTTCCGCATGTGGTTCCGGGCGTTTCCACCGATTATCTCGACACCCTGGCGCGCGAATTCACCCTGGATCACAGGGCCCTTCCCGCCTGTCTTTTCTATAAAGGCTATTCCAAGACGGTCTGCATCTCGCCCAACCATGTAGTTTGCCACGGCATTCCGGGCGATCGCACCCTGCGCGAAGGCGACATCGCCAATATCGATGTCACCGTGATTGTGGATGGCTGGCATGGCGATCACAGTCGCATGTATGGTGTTGGAGCCGTTTCCCCTCGCGCCCGGCGGCTGGTCGATATCACTTATGAGTCCATCGAACGCGGCATCGCCGCCGTGAAGCCCGGGGCCACGGTGGGCGATGTGGGCTATGCGATCCAGTTCTATGTGGAAAGCATGCGGTGCAGCGTGGTGCGCGACTTCTGCGGCCACGGCCTGGGCGAGATTTTCCATGACGCCCCCAATATTCTTCATTTCGGCCGCCCCGGTGAAGGCGAGACCCTGCGCGAGGGGATGTTCTTCACCATCGAACCGATGGTGAACCTGGGCCGCCCACAGGTGAAACTGCTCAACGATGGCTGGACCGCAGTAACACGCGACAAATCTCTGTCCGCGCAGTGCGAGCATTCTGTGGGCGTTACGGCGACCGGTGCCGAGGTGTTCACCCTTTCGCCGACGGGCCTGTTCAAACCGCCAATTCAGGCCGAGGCCTAGCCGCGCAAAGGCCACTCAAGAGCCCTTGCCGGTTTAGAAGATTTGCGGAATTTTTGCCGCCATGCGCGGCCGGTATGCCCTAGAGGAGACCATGCCCGGTCTGCGACCAAACCCGGCACCGTCCGGGGCGCGTCCCGATCAGTTGGGGCGTAGGGCACGGCTACGCCAACGGGCGACGTCGGCCGGGCTTGCCGCCCTGCCCGACTATGAATTGCTGGAACTGGTCCTGTTCCGCACTTTTCCTCGCGGCGAGGTCAAGCCACTGGCGAAGGCGCTATTGGCGCGGTTCGGTTCCCTTGCGGTAATCGGCGCGGCCTCCCTGGCCAAGCTAAAAACTTTGGCGGGCATAGGCGAAGCCGCTGCCCTCGACTTGAAACTGCTGCGCGAAATCACCCTGCGTATTGCCAAGGCCCCGGTGCTGAAACGCCCCTTCATTGGGTCTTGGAGCGCCCTGCTGGGCTATGTGCGCGTTGCCCTGGGCCATGAGACGCGGGAACAATTCCGCGCCCTGTTCCTCGACCGTAAGCATCAGTTTCTCGCGGACGAGATGATGCACCAAGGCACGGTCGATCACGCACCGGCCTAACCGCGTGAGGTAATTCGGCGGGCGCTAGAGCTTTCCGCCAGCGGCATTATCCTGGTGCACAACCACCCCTCGGGCGATCCCACACCTTCGCGCCCGGATATCGAACTCACGCGGCAAATCGTCGAGGCGGGCCAGGCCATGCGGATCACGATGCACGACCATCTGGTTGTCGGTCGCGAGGGTGTGGCCAGTTTCAAGAATCTGGAGCTGATCTAGCCTAACGGCTTGGGCTCAATCACGGGCGACGACGGGCTTTAAACGGCCTGGATTGCCAGCTCGGTCGACGTTAGAGGCCGCCCTCCCGGATCGCCGCGGCTTCCCACTGTTCGAACTCAGGTTGCGCCAAGACCCGGCCAACATAGGCCGCTGCCGTGCCCCCGCTATCGCCATAGGCCGCCAAATCGATGCCATAGGTGCGAAAGCGCGTCGCCACAGGGGTGAAATAGGCATCGGCGATCGACCAGTCCTTCCCCAGCAGAAACGGCCCGCCAAACTGGGCCAGTAGCCAATTCCATTGCGCTACGATACGCAGGATATTGGCGGCGGCGTCATCCGGCACCTCGACCTGCAAGGTTTCGCCCAGCGCCATGGGCAAGGCCTTGCGCAACGGCAGGAATCCCGCGTGCATCTCGGCCACTGCGGCGCGTCCCACGGCGCGGGCGGCGTGATCGTCGGGCCAAAGCTTTGCATTGGGGAACCGCTCGGCCAGGTATTCGCAGATCGCCAGACTGTCATAGATGGCCAGGCCACCATCCTTCAGCAAAGGAACAAAGCCACTCGACGATCCAGCGGCTTTGATCGCATCTGCCGTCACCCGGTCCTGGCGCAGGGCGATCAAGGTTTCGGTAAACGGTGCGCCGGTGCGCTTCAGCGCCAGCCAGGAGCGCAGCGACCAAGTGGACCAAGCCCGGGTTCCAATTACGAGTTCCATACCCCTGTCCTAACCTCAAGCGGCTTGACTTGGAACCATCCAGAGGGTGCAAGGACGCACATGATCCCTCGTTATTCCCGCCCCGAAGCCGCCGCCATCTGGTCCAACCAGACCAAATACAAGATCTGGTTCGAGATCGAGGCCCATGCCGCAGATGCCATGGCCGAACTGGGGATCATCCCCAAACTGGCCGCCCAAACCATCTGGGAAAAGGGCCGCGACGTGATCTGGAACAGCGACCGAATCGACGAGATCGAGGCCGTCACCAAACATGACGTGATCGCCTTCCTGACCCACGTGTCGGAAATCGTCGGCCCCGAGGCGCGATTCCTGCACCAGGGCATGACCAGTTCCGACGTGCTCGACACCTGCCTCGCGGTGCAGTTGTCGCGAAGCACCGATATGCTGATGGACGATGTCGATCTGGTACTTAGCGCTCTGAAGAAGCGCGCTTTTGAGTTTAAAATGACCCCCACCGTGGGCCGCAGCCACGGTATTCATGCCGAACCGACCACCTTCGGTCTCAAACTGGCCGGGCACTATGCCGAGTTTCAGCGTGCCAAGGAGCGGCTGGCCATGGCGCGGTTCGAGATTGCCACCTGCGCCATCAGCGGTGCCGTGGGCACCTTTGCCAATGTCGATCCGCGCGTTGAAGCGCATGTGGCCGAGAAGATGAACCTGGCGGTCGAGCCTGTATCCAGTCAGGTGATTCCGCGCGATCGGCACGCTGCCTATTTCGCCGCCCTGGCCGTGGTGGCCTCGTCGGTCGAACGACTGGCGACCGAGATCCGCCACCTGCAACGCACCGAGGTGCTGGAGGCCGAGGAAACCTTCACGGCGGGCCAGAAGGGCAGCTCCGCCATGCCGCACAAGCGCAACCCGGTCTTAAGCGAGAACCTCACCGGCCTCGCCCGCCTGGTGCGCTCAGCCGTCGTGCCGGCGCTGGAAGACGTAGCCCTTTGGCACGAGCGCGATATCAGCCATTCCAGCGTTGAGCGCGGCATAGCGCCTGACGCGACGGTGCATCTCGATTTCGCCCTGCGGCGCCTGGCCTCTCTTATCGACCGTCTGACGGTCTATCCCGAGACCATGCAAAAGAACCTCGACCGCCTGGGCGGTCTGGTCCATTCGCAACGGGTCATGCTGGGCCTGACCCAAAAGGACGTCAGCCGGGAAGACGCCTATGCCGCCGTGCAGGGCAACGCCATGAAGGTCTGGCGCGGCGAGGGCCTGTTCCTCGATTTCCTAAAGGCTGATCCGATTGTCTCCAAGGCCATGACCGCGGCCGAACTCGAAGCCCTGTTCGACAACGGCTACCACTTCAAACACGTCGACACGATCTTCGGCCGGGTATTCGGCCAGGGCTAGGGGCTTTGCGAAAGCGTGCCTTCCCGCCGGTCACAAACGCCAATACCCGACTACTAATTCTGGGCAGCCTGCCCGGCGACCGGTCGCTGGCCGCAGGCCGCTATTACGCCCACCAGCAGAACGCCTTCTGGCACCTCACCGGCACCGTTCTGGACGAGGACCTTGCCGCCATGCCCTACGAATCGCGATTGGAGCGTCTGCTCGCGCGCGGTGTGGGTCTGTGGGACATTATCGAAACCGCCCAGCGCCCAGGCAGCCTAGACTCCGCCATCAAAAATGCGGAAGTACGCGACCTGCCTGCCCTGGCCGCCAGCCTGCTTGCCTGCCTTACAAGCCATGGCTTTCAACGGCACCAAGTCCGCCGAAATCGGCATGAAGGCGATGGCGGGAAGCGATCTAGCACTCTTGCGTTTGCCCAGCTCCAGCGCAGCGCACGCCGCGATGACGCTCCAGGCTAAGGCAAAGGAATGGCAGGCCCTACGGCGGTTTCTAGCCTAGTCGCCGGCCTTGATGGCCTCACGGGCGCGCGCGAAAAGCTCGTCCATCTTGCCGCGCACCTCGCCCTCGGTAACAATGACGCCCGAGCTCTTGAGGTCGCCAAACACCTTGCGCACCACATCCTCATCACCAGGTTGTTCGAAGTCTGACTTCACAACGGCGCGGGCGTATTCCTGAACGGTTTCCAGGCCCATGAGCCCGGCGGCCCATTCGCCCAGCAGCCGGTTGCGGCGGGCGGCGGCCTTGAATTCCTGCTCCTGATCGAGCACGAACTTGCGCTCAAAGCCTTTTTCGCGGTCGTCGAAGGTGGTCATGAAATCCCCAAAGAAACGCTTTGCTCAGCCAAGGCCTCGCTCGGGATTAATATCGCCTTGCAGCGTTTGGAGCAATCACGCGCGACAATAGCAGCCGCAAGTTTGCGCCAAAGGGGCTGTTCCGGTAAACATCGGCTCACCTTTCGGGAGGCGGCGTGCGAGTCGGGTCGCCGTCTTCGCATTGCCATAGCCGACGTCCCCGGAGGGGACAGCCATGACCAGCCGCCGCAAGAAAATCTACGAAGGCAAGGCCAAGATCCTTTACGAAGGACCCGAGCCTGGAACCTTGATTCAGTACTTCAAGGACGATGCCACCGCCTTCAACGGTGAGAAAAAGGCGCAGCTTGAGGGCAAGGGCGTCATTAACAACCGCATCAGCGAATACGTCATGACGCGGCTGGCCGGCATTGGCGTGCAGAACCACTTCATCAAACGAATGAACCTGCGCGAGCAGCTGATCAAAGAAGTCGAGATCATTCCGCTTGAGGTGGTGTGCCGCAACATCGCGGCCGGCAGCCTCTCAAAGCGATTCGGTATTGAAGAGGGCCAACCTCTGCCCCGCTCGATCATCGAATTCTATCTCAAGGACGATAAGCTCAACGATCCGATGGTGTCGGAAGAGCACATCACCGCCTTCAACTGGGCTCAGACCCAGGAGATCGACGACATGATGGCCGCTACCCTGCGGGTGAACGACTATCTTTGCGGCATGTTCGCTGCCGTGGGCATCACCCTGATCGACTTCAAGGTCGAATTTGGGCGCATCTATGAGGGCGATTTCAGCCGCGTGATTCTGGCGGACGAGATCAGCCCCGACAGCTGCCGACTGTGGGATTCCACCACGAACGAAAAAATGGACAAGGACCGCTTCCGCCGCGATCTGGGCGGGGTGATCGAGAGCTATACCGAGGTGGCGCGGCGTCTAGGAATCATGAAGGAGATGCCGACCGTCATTCAGGGAGGCATCCACTAGTGAAGGCCACAGTCCATGTATTCCTCAAGGCCGGCGTGCTCGATGTTCAGGGCAAGGCGGTCGAAAGCGCTCTGCACGGTCTAGGCTGGCCCGATGTCAGTGCCGTGCGCGTTGGCCGAGTGATCGAATTCGACCTAGTCGCCCAGGACGCCGCCACGGCTGATGCCGAGGTCGAGGCCATGTGTGACAGACTGCTCGCCAACACCGTCATCGAAAGCTTCCGCGTGGAGATTACCCCATGAAACTGTTCGCCACCGCTGCCCTTTCCTTCGCCATGCTCGCAGGAACCGCCATGACCGCCCAAGCCGCCGATTTCAAACTGACCAGCCCCGACATCAAAGAAGGCGGCACCGTGCCCCTCCTCCATGTCATGAACGCCATGGGGTGCACCGGCGGCGGTGCGTCACCGGCACTGAGCTGGTCAGGTGCCCCGGAAGGAACCAAAAGCTTCGCCTTGACCGTCTATGATCCCGATGCCCCCACCGGCAGCGGTTTCTGGCACTGGGTCGTCGTCAATATTCCGGCCTCGACCAGCTCGATCCCGGCCGGGACAAAACCAGACGGTATAGGCCTACCGGCCGGCAGCCTGCAGACCCGCACTGACGCCGGTGCTGGCACGGGCTACCTGGGGCCCTGCCCGCCGGTGGGCGACAAGCCGCACCGCTACATCTTCAGTGTCATCGCGCTCAAGACTGACAAGCTTGACGTCAACGCCGACGCCAGCGGTGCCTATGTGGGTTTCAACATCCACTTCGCGGAACTCGGCCGCGCGACTCTCACGGCGACCTACGGCCGGTAAGCCAGGATCGTGAAAGCCGCCGTCGTCGTCTTCCCCGGCTCTAACTGCGACCGCGACTGCAAGGTGGCGGTCGAGCGCTCGACCGGTGCTCGGGTGGAGATGGTCTGGCATGCCGAGACCGCTCTACCCGACGACCTGGACCTCGTCGTCCTGCCTGGCGGCTTCTCCTATGGTGACTACCTGCGGTGTGGGGCCATGGCGGCGCAGTCGCCGGTGATGCGAGCCGTGGCCGCCGCCGCCAACGACGGCGTAGCGGTCATTGGTATCTGCAACGGCTTCCAGATCCTGTGCGAAGCGGGCCTGCTGCCGGGGGCCCTGCTGCGCAACGCCGGGCTTAAATATATCTGCAAGTCGGTCACACTGGATGTGGTCAACACCCAAACCCTTTTCACCAGCGCCTTTGGCGAACAGTACGAGGCGGTCATGACCGTGGGGAACGGTGAGGGCAATTTCTTCGCCGATGAGGCCACGCTCGACCGACTTGAGGGCGAAGGCCAGGTTGTTTTCCGTTATCAACAAAATCCCAATGGCTCGGCCCGCGGCATTGCTGGCGTCACGAATGCCAAGGGCAATGTGCTGGGTATGATGCCCCACCCCGACCGCGCCTTCGAAGACGACCTCGGCGGTGCCGACGGGGCGCTGGTGTTCCGTAGCGTGTTCGCCTGAGCGACCCATCCGGTGTCTTGGCGATGGGATTTGGAGAAAAGCTCAAAGCGGATCGCCGCATGCAGCGATCCATCGCTACGCGGTAGCCGACTCCCCCATCCTCGGCTATCACCGCCTCATGTCGCAAAGCCTTCGCCAGACCGCCGCCAAATATGGGCTGAGTTCCGCCGAATATGACGTAATCCTTGATCGGTTGGGCCGCGAGCCCCTGCCTGTCGAGTTGGGCGTGTTCAGCGTGATGTGGTCGGAGCACTGCTCCTATAAGTCGTCGAAGATTCACCTCAGCAAATTCCCCACCAAGGGGCCACGGGTGATCTGTGGGCCGGGCGAGAATGCTGGCGTTGTCGATATCGGCGACGGTCAGGCGATCGTATTCAAGATGGAGAGCCACAACCACCCCAGCTACATCGAACCCTACCAGGGCGCGGCGACCGGCGTGGGTGGCATCATGCGCGACGTCTTCACCATGGGCGCGCGCCCCATTGCCTTGCTGAACGCCCTACGCTTTGGCGACCCTGCACATCCCAAGACCAAGCGACTGGTTGAAGGCGTGGTTGCGGGTATCGCTGGGTACGGCAACTGCGTCGGTGTGCCCACCGTGGCGGGCGAGACCAATTTCCATCGCGGCTATGACGGCAACATCCTGGTCAATGCCATGTGCGTCGGCCTCGCCGACGCCGACAAAATTTTCTACAGCGCCGCGCCGTCCGCCGGCCTGCCCGTGGTCTATTTCGGCTCCAAGACCGGGCGCGATGGCATTCATGGCGCGACCATGGCCAGCGCCGAGTTCGATGACGCCAGCGACGACAAGCGCCCTACGGTGCAGGTCGGCGATCCCTTTGCCGAGAAATTGCTGATCGAGGCGACGCTAGAGCTGATGGCTTCCGGTGCCGTCGCCGCTATTCAAGACATGGGCGCGGCGGGGCTAACTTCCTCTAGCGTCGAGATGGCCGGCAAGGGGGGGGTCGGGATCGAACTCAATCTCGATGCGGTACCTCAGCGCGAAACCGGCATGACGGCCTATGAAATGATGCTCAGCGAGAGCCAGGAGCGGATGCTGGCCGTCCTCAAGCCCGGCCGCGAGCATGACGGCGAGCGCATCTTCGCCAAATGGGGCCTGGACGCGGCCACCATCGGCTGGACCACCGACACCGGCCATCTGGTTCTGAAACATAAGGGCCAGACCGTCTGCGACGTGCCCTTGGCACCCCTGTTTGACGACGCACCACTCTATGACCGGCCCTGGGATGCGCCTACGCTACAGCCGCACATCGATCCCGCAGGACTGCCCACCCCCGCAGATTGGAGCGAGGCGGTCTTGAAGGTCATCGGGTGCCCCGACATGGCCTCCAAGCGCTGGCTGTGGGAGCAGTATGACCGCCACGTTATGGCCGACACCCTGGAAGATAGCGCCACCGGTGCCGATGCCGGTATTGTGCGCATTCATGGCACCGCCAAGGGCCTGGCTGTCACCTCCGACTGCACGCCGCGTTACGTCCAGAATGATCCCTTCGAGGGCGGCAAACAGGCCGTGGCCGAGGCGTGGCGCAACCTGACCGCCGTGGGGGCTGACCCGGTCGCGATCACCGACAACCTCAATTTTGGTAATCCCGAACGTCCGGCGATCATGGGCCAGATCGTCAAGGCGATCGAGGGCATGGCGCTGGCCTGCCGTGAACTGGACTTCCCCGTCGTGAGCGGGAACGTCAGCCTCTATAATGAAACCAATGGCACAGCGATTCCGCCAACCCCCACGGTTGGTGCCGTTGGCCTGCTGGCCGACTATGACCTGCGGGCAGATTTTGCGTCCGCGGCTGAAGGGGACGCCCTCGTCCTGATCGGCGAAACGCGCGGCGAATTGGGGGCCAGTCTGTATCTTCGCGAAGTGCTTTCCCGCGAGGATGGCGCGCCGCCGCCGGTTGATCTTGCGGCCGAACGCCGCAATGGCGATTTCGTGCGCGGGCTGATCGATTCTGGCCTCGTCGCCGCCGCGCACGACCTGTCCGACGGCGGTCTGATCGGTGCCGCCGCCGAGATGGCGATGGCCTCTGACTCAGGCATCGCGCTCGGCGCGCAGACGGCTCTTGCGACCGCGGCCTGGCTGTTTGGCGAAGACCAAGCTCGCTATCTGATCGCCACCCCCGACGCGGCCAAGCTGCTCAAGGCTGCCGCCAAGGCGGGTGTGCCAGCCGCGATTGCGGGCAGGGTTGAGGGTGATGCGCTATCGGCCGATGGCTTATTCGCAATCCCATTGACCAAGCTTCGGCAGGTCAACGAAGCCTTCCTGCCCAACCTGATGGGCGCTTAACCGCTCTCTTAAGCTTTCTGACGCTTAGAGGGCTTCGCTTTTAGGAGCTCGCGCTTCATGCCTATGTCGCAACAGGATCTGGAAGACCGTCTTAAGGCGGCTTTCCCCGACGCGCAGATCGAGGTTTCAGACCTCGCCGGCGATGGTGATCACTATAAGGCTCGCATTATCTCGGCGGCGTTCGCCGGTCTTCCGCGCGTGAAACAGCATCAGCTGGTCAATAAGGCTCTAGCCGACGTCCTCGGCGGCGCGCTGCACGCCCTCGCGCTCGAAACCACGGCACTGGGAACCTAGCGCCCATGCGCACCGCAGCTTTGGCGACCGTGGGGGCATCGTATCGGCCCTAACCCTTCGGCTGGACGACGCCGACCAAACGGGTTCGGCCACAGACTGTCTCGATTTTATCTTCGTGGCCTTCGAGGCTGGCGTCAATGCGTTCGAGATTGGCCACCCCTCTCCGGCGATGATGAACGGCGTGGGCGAGGTCTTCGCGAGGCTAGAGCGTCGCCTCGATGTGATCAGCTGGCGCACCACGCTCACTGACGGCGCCTTTGGCGTGATCCAACAGGCGCGGGATTTATGCGCTGCGCTGGGCCTTGCCTCGCTGGATTTGATCATCTTGGCCCTCGAAGGTCCACTGCGCGACCCAGGCATGCTAGGTGATATGCGCTAGGCGAACCTTTCACGTTGGTTTGCCGTTTCCGGTCCCAATACCGTGCTCGAACAGGCCATATTGAGCAGCAATTTCGACGGCATTGCGCTGAAGCTAGACCCCGAGGGTGGCTGGAATGAGCGCAATCGTATCAAGGCAGCCTCCAACAGCGGGATGAGCGTCATCGCACTCGATTTCGATGTCGCCGTAGCATCGACCGAGAACCAGGCCCCACGGCACGGCCTACTCAGCCTGTTCAAGCGCCACCGCCCAGCGTCAAAGGCGGCACAGTTTCGTGTCGATGTGGCGGGCTGGGCCGAACAGCAGGTGGCCATCGCCCTGACCCTGACCGCCCCTTCGATTTCCTCGCTTGTTGTTCAGCCAAACAGCGTTACTGCGCTAGAGAGCCTCACCTGGTGCGTTGAGCGGGATCTATCCGCTGGGGCGCAAGCGCAGATCGAAATGGCCCGCTTCAGCACGGTGGCCGGAGTGCCTGTTTAGCGGCATCGCTGCAGCGAGGTCCTCGCGGCCTTGACGGCACCAGCCGGGGTGCCTAGCTGAAACAACGATCGGAGACCGACATGAACGACGCAACAGACCCGGTACAGAGTTTCATCGAAAAGACCATCACGGATAACCCCGTGGTTCTGTTTATGAAGGGCGTACCCGACGCGCCCCAGTGCGGATTCTCGTCCCTGGTGGTGCAGGTGCTCGACCACCTCGGTGTGGATTTTGTCGGTGTAAACGTGCTGCAGGACACCAGCCTGCGCGACGGCATCAAGGCGTTTACCGACTGGCCGACCATTCCGCAGCTCTATGTGAAAGGCGAATTCATTGGCGGAGCCGACATCGTCAAGGAGATGTTCGCAGCCGGTGAGCTCAAGCTTTTGATGACCGAACAGGGCGTTCTGGCAGCATAGCCGTCTGCATGATCGCCGCTGAATAAGAAAAGACCCCGGATCGCTCCGGGGCCTTTTTGATATCGATCTGGGTGGTGTCACCTAGGAGGCGTAGAATTCCACGACCAGATTCGGCTCCATCTTCACCGGATAGGGCACTTCCGAAAATTCCGGGGCGCGGACGAAGGTGGCCGACAGGGCCTTGGCGTCGACAGTGATGTAATCCGGCGTCTCACGCTCGGCCGACTGCAGGGCTTCCAGCAGCAAGGCCATGTTGCGCGAACGCTCGCGCACCGAGACAACGTCACCGGCCTTAACACGGTAGCTGGCGATGTTGACGCGCTTGCCGTTGACCAGCACGTGGCCGTGGTTGACGAACTGACGGGCCGCAAACACGGTCGGCACGAACTTGGCGCGGTAAACCACTGCGTCCAACCGGCTTTCCAGCAGGGCGATCAAGTTTTCCGAGGTGTTGCCCTTGCGACGCGACGCCTCGTCATAGGTACGGGAGAATTGCTTCTCGGTGAGGTTGCCGTAGTAGCCTTTCAGCTTCTGCTTGGCCTTCAGCTGAAGGCCGAAGTCCGAAACCTTGGACTTGCGGCGCTGGCCATGCTGGCCGGGGCCATAGGAACGCGAGTTCACCGGGGATTTCGGACGACCCCAAATGTTTTCGCCCATCCGGCGGTCGATCTTGTACTTGGCGCTATGGCGCTTGGACATGTGTAGTCACTCTCTACTTCGACACCGGCCGGCCCCTCCCCAGATGGAGGTGCGATTTCAACGGCGGCTCAGGCGTCACCCGTCATGCAATCCAGCGCCGCCGAGTGTGCCCGGCGGCGAGGAAGGGCGGCTTATGGCGGCACCGAGCCGCAGAGTCAATCAGAGGGGCTGCCGATCAAGCGGCAATTCCATTAGCGAGACGTGGCTTTACTTGTCCGCCTTGGCCGCCGCCAGCTTGGCCAGAACCCGTCCACGCCCCTTCGACAGGGCGGTGATTACCCCTCGGAAAGTGCGCACTTCCTGCGTGGTCATATTGGCCTTACTCAGCGCCACACGCAGGTTGCGCTGCATCGAAGGGCGCTTTTCGGGCGGATGGAAAAAGCCGGCGTGGTCTAGCTCGGCTTCCAGCTGTTCAAACATGCCCAGCTGCACCTCGCGCGGCGCGGGTGCCTCCTGATTGTCGAACCGTGCCGGAGCCTCGCCCATCACGGTCAAGCGCCACTCATAGGCATTGATCGCTACGGCCTGGGCCAGGTTCAGCGAGCGGAACTTCTCGTCGATCGGGATGGTGACGATTGCCTGGCACAGCGCGATGTCCGCAGTTTCCAGGCCAGCGCGCTCGCCCCCGAACAGCAGGCCGCAGGCCTGGCCGCCCGCAACCGCCCCGGCCAGTCGCGCTGCCGCGTCTCGCGGGGTCAATATCGGCAGCGCGGTTTCGCGCGCGCGAGCGGTGGTCGCGTAGATTTGAGTGAGGCCCGCCACCGCGTCCTCCAGCCGGTCAAAGATCTTGGCGTTGTGCAGCGGCCAGCTGGCCCCCGAGGCATTGGCCCAGGCACGTTCCTGAGGCCAGCCGTCGCGCGGCCGCACCATCCGCAGATCGTAAAGCCCGAAATTGCCCATCACCCGCGCCACCGCGCCGATATTCTCGGCCAACTGCGGTTCATTAAGGATCACACAGGGGGGCGCGACGGTCATCCGCTCCGCTTAATCCCTAAGTGGCACCCTAGTCCATCGCCCCGATATAGGGCAGGCCGCGCCAGGCCCCCGCGTCGTCCATACCGTAGCCGACTAAAAATCTGGCCGGTGCCTCCCAAGCCACGAAATCGGGCTCAATGGCGCGCTGCTCCGGCCACGGCTTGCGGGCGAAGACTGCTGTCCAGACCTCGCTGGCACCGGCATCGGCCACGAGGCGCACCGATTCGCTGAGAGACAGGCCGGTATCGAACACATCGTCGAGGATCAGGGCCTTGCGACCGGCGAGCGGCCTTTGCAGGTCGGCCCGCACCTCACAGCGGCCCAGCCTGGCCCGCTCATCGCGGTAGGACGAAAGCCACAGGGCGTCGAACCGCACCATTCGACCCTGACGCGCCAAGGCGCGGGTAAGGTCAGCACCAAACCAGATCCCGCCCGTCAGCAGGCATATGGCCACGGTCTCATCGTCGATGCGCGGCGCGATCGACTTGGCCAGAGCTTCGACGCGTGACGCGACCTCGGCCTCACTCATCAAGACTGGCGGCAGGGCGGTGACGGTCAATGGGCGCTCCGGGCGTGAGGAGATTCTGGTGGCAAGAGCTGGGCGGGACCAACCTCAGCCGGCGGCGCAGCGATCGAGTCGGCCGCACCGCGCAGCGAGAGGTGCGCGGAGGCATGCGGATCTGCAGCAGCGGCCTTTACCGCCTTGGCCGCCCCGGGATCGAGGACAAAACCGATCTCCAGGTCCTTGGCCGTCGAGGGCGGGTCGAGGATCGCGATGGCGAAATGGGGGGTCGCACCCAGCGGCAGGAGCGGATCGGCCGCCGCGGCGACCTTTCCTCCGACACGTTTTCCGGCCGGGTTGAGCAGGCTTAGCCGCAAGGGCGGTGCCGAAACCGCCTTGTTCTCGATATTGCTGAGAACGCCACTGCTCGTCAGAGCCGCGTGGCCATCCTGTAACGAGGTCTCGGCGCTAAGCTGTTCGATCACCAGCCCAACCTGATTAACCGGCAGGCCGACGCTGGCAAAAGCACCAGCGGTCCGCGGCCATAGCCGAACCATATCGACACGGAACACCACGGCCGAAGCGATCATCACAGTCAAGACCGCCGACATCCCAGCCCAAATAATACAGGCCCCCGCGGCTTCTTTCAGCCGGGGCCCGGCATCAGCACGGGCGCGATAAACCTTGGCCAGTTTCTCTCCGGGT
>Ga0114970_10001887_pt1 | contig 15667 bp, 13 predicted proteins | sample M_140205_XF_Meta_FD_87030 | JGI IMG/M metagenome (GOLD analysis project Ga0114970, IMG submission 87030) | Freshwater microbial communities from Lake Montjoie, Canada to study carbon cycling - M_140205_XF_MetaG | ecosystem: Environmental > Aquatic > Freshwater > Lake | place: Lake Montjoie... | reverse complement strand
GGTCGGTGTCAGGCATGGCGTGGAAACATCGTGGAAGCTGCAGTCGTACACAATAGGCGGCTGCTGCGGGGCTTTGGACAGAAAAAATCATGTCCAATAGCCCCATGCAGTTCACTCTATTGTCAGAACCATGATTCGCGCCCTTTTCCTCATCACCGCCACAGCCGCCGTCGCCGCCCCGAATGCGGAGTCGTTGAAGTTTTTTGAGAAGGATGTGCGTCCGCTGCTCGTCGAAGCCTGTCAGGAGTGCCACGGCCCGCAGAAGCACAAAGGTGGCCTGCGCCTCGATAACCTGCCTTACATCCTTCAAGGCGGCGAAACGGGCCCCGCCATCGTGCCACACAAGCCGGATGCGTCTTTGCTCATCAAACTCGTGAATTACGAAGACCCAGACATGGAGATGCCGCCGGATGGCAAGCTCAGCTCGGCGAAGATCGAGATTTTGAAGAAATGGATCGCCATGGGTGCTCCATGGCCCGAGGCGGAAGTCGCAGCAGCCAAACCATCGCGCAAACCCGGCGACATCACCGAGGACGACAAGAAGTGGTGGTCCTTCGTGCCGATTAAATCGCCGCCGGCACCGGCATCCAAGGCCGCATCACCCATTGATGCCTTTGTGCAGGCAAAACTCGCCGAGAACGGCCTCAAGCCTTCTCCTGCGGCTGATCCAGTAGCGTTTATTCGTCGTGCCACCTTTGATCTGACTGGCTTGCCGCCGACGCCGCAAGAAGTGGAGGCCTTCGTGCATGAGTCTTATGCGTCGAATGGAGCCTATGCGAAGCTGATCGACCGCCTGCTCGAATCTCCACGCTACGGCGAGCGCTGGGCGCAGCATTGGCTCGATCTCGTGCGCTACGCGGAGAGTGAGGGCTATCGCCTTGATGCGTATCGCCCGAATGTATGGCCGTATCGCGATTACGTCGTGCGCTCGTTGAACAACGACAAACCTTACGACCAGTTCGTGCGCGAACAGCTTGCGGGTGACGAGATGCTTTATGCGAAAGGCAAGACAGTGCCCGAAACTGCTGACGATCTCGATTTGCTCACCGCTACCGGCTTCCTGCGTCACACGATCTACGAATACAATCAGCGTGACTCTGAAGGCCAGTGGAAGCTCATCATGAACGAGGTCACCGACGTCACCGCCGATGTCTTCATGGGCGTCAGTGTGCAGTGCGCGCAATGCCACGACCACAAGTTCGATCCTATCCTGCAAAAGGACTATTATCGCCTGCAAGCCTTCCTCTCGAACATCACTTGGGCTGAGGACAAGCCCTTCGCCACGCAGGCGCAAATCGACGACTACAACACCAAGCTCAAGATTTGGGAAGAAGCCACGAAGGAGCCGCGCGCAGTGATCGACGCCATTGTTGAGCCGAAGATCATTGGATCGCAAAAGAGCGCCATCACGAAGTTTCCTGAGGAGATTCAAGCCATGTTCGCGAAGACACGCGAACAGCGCACGCCTTATGAGGAGCAGATCGTCCAGCTTGCGGGTCGGCAGGTCTATTATGAGCGGGAACGCTACAAGGCGGACAAACTCAAGGAGCCCGAGGCCACGCAGTATCGCGAGGCAAAAGCCAAGCTCGCTGAATCCGATCATATGAAGCCGAAAAATCTCATCCCTACGCTCGCAGTCGGCGAAACCGGTTCGCAGACTCCAACGACGAAGTTTGTGACACGCAAGGTCGGTGCCGTCACAACCAAGCCCGGCTTCCTAACTATCCTTGATCCCAAGGACGCCGAAATCCCCGCTGCAAAGCCCGACGCACTCACCAGCGGACGCCGCACGGTCCTGGCGAACTGGCTCACGAGTCCGCAGAACCCGCTCACCGCACGTGTGATCGTGAACCGCGTGTGGCAGTATCATTTCGGCAAAGGCATCACCACCACCGCCAGCGACTTCGGCCGTCTCGGTGACAAACCTTCGCATCCTGAACTGCTCGACTGGCTTACCAGCGAGTTCATCAAGAGCGGTTGGAAATTGAAGACGTTGCACAAGCTCATCATGGCCAGCGCCACCTACCAGCAGAGCACCGCGAGCGACAAAGACGCGCTGCTCAAAGATCCCGAGAACCGCCTGCTCTGGCGCTACAGCCCGCGTCGTCTCGATGCGGAGCAGGCACGCGATTCCATGCTCACCGCCAGCGGTGAACTCGATCTCACCATCGGTGGTGAGGGCGTGGAGAAGTCCAAGCCGCGCCGCAGCCTCTATCTGCGCAAGATGCGCAACACGCCGGATGATTTCCTCGCCAGCCTCGACGCACCACCCGGATTTCAAAGCACGCCCGAGCGTCAAGCCACCACCACGGCCACGCAGAGCCTTCTCATGGTCAATGGCGACTGGCCACTCGACCGCGCACGCGCCATGTCGGCTCGCTTGATCAAAGAAGAACCCAAGGACGATGTGAAACGCATCGCCAATGCCTACGCGCTCGCATTTGCACGCCAACCCACGAAGCAGGAGAGCACTGCCGCACTCGCCTTTCTCAAATCTCAACGCAGCATGCTTCAGCGCGAGGCTCCACCGCCACCGCCCGTCTCCACGCCGCTCGCGGATGCGCAGAAGTTCTTTGGCCCGAATCCCGCCGCACGCACGGCGAAGACCTTTCTCCTCCAGCCTGGCACCGCGAACGAAAAACTGCGCGTGAACCTCGAAGGCAAGGTCGAGAGCGATCAATTCGCCATTGAGGCCGTCGTGAAGCTCAATTCGCTCTACCCCGATGGCACCGTGCGCACCATCGCATCACGTTGGGATAACGATAAAACCAAGCCCGGCTGGTCCCTCGGCGTCACGAGCGAAAAATCCGCGCATAAGCCGAACAACCTCATCGTGCAGCTCAGCGGCTCGGATTTCCAAGGTAGCCCCGCCTATGAAGTCGTCGCCTCCGGCCTGCGCATCCCCGTCGGCAAGCCCTACTATGTCGCTGCCAGCATCGACAACCATCCCGCCGCCGGTCAGACCTTCGGCGGCACCGTCACCTTCTACGCTCGCGATTTGAGCGATGCGAATGCGGCGATGCAAACCATCACCGTCCCGCATCAAATCGTCGGCAGTTACATCAACAAAGACCGCGCCTTGTATGTCGGTGGCCGCGAGATCGACAAACGCAGCCTCTGGGACGGCCCTATCGCCCGTGTCGCCCTCCGCGCAGGCCAACTCGACGCTGGTAAGCTCATGAGTTGGACCGTGAACAGCGATCCTAGCTGCATCGCTGATATTTCCGCCGACCAAGCCCTTACCATGGAAAAAGCCCCCGCCGAAAGCCGCTGGACTTGGGAATCCAGCGCCGCACCGACGAAAGCCAGCGGCGCACTCGATCCGAATCGCGAAGCGCTCACCGATCTGTGCCACGCGCTGCTGAACTCGAACGAGTTCTTCTATTTGCAGTGAGGCACCGCTTATTTCACTTCGTCTCCGTCTTCCCAAAGAACATCAGGTGCTGCCACGGCAGGCCGTCGAACTCGCGTTTCAGAGTGAGGCCGTTGGCGTTCATCTCTTTGTTGATCTGGGCTTTGCTCATCTTGTGCTCGACTTTGATCGGCACGCTGTCGTCTTCGCCCCGGAATTCGACGAGCACGAGCAGGCCATCCTGTTTTAATGCAGCGCGCATGCCGGCGAGCATTTGCACGGGATGCGAGAACTCGTGATACACATCGACGAGCAGGATCATGTCGCAGGTGTTCGGCGGTAGCTTGGGATCGTGATAGAGGCCGTTGATCGGTTCGATGTTTTTGAGACCTTTGCGCACAATGTTTTGCCGCAGCATCTCGATCATCTCCGGCTGCACATCGACGGCGAGGATTTTGCCCTTTTCACCGACCATCTCAGCCAGCGGCAGCGTGTGGTAGCCATTCCCGCAACCCATATCGCAAATGGTCATGCCGGGCTTCACGTGCAGTTCTTCACGCATCTTGCTGGGGCCTTCCTCCTGCTCACGCACACGGCGCATCAGCCACTCGGCGCCTTTCCAGTGCATCGTTTGGGCGATCTGGCGACCTAAATACTCCGTCAGCGCAGGTGGTGCCTCCTGAGCGGGGAGATTGAGAGTGGCAAGGAAGAGCAGAATGAGGAAAAGACGCATGATGGAGACCATCAAACGCTGGAAGTGAAGGAAATGTAGCGAATTGAACGCCCGAATGACTTTTCCAGACTCGCGCTGGAAATCACCGAACGACTCCGTATCATCGCCCTGATGAATCGCGGACTCTTGCCACGCCTACTTCTGATCGCCCTCACCCTCGCTGTGGTGCTGCCGTCGGCTGCCCAGGACACGCCTGCACCCACACCGCCGAAAAACCCGATCCCCGAAGATGTCGTGGGTGATGAGCATGTGCGGGAGGAATTTGGCGTAAACGAGTTCACCACGCCCTCAATCCGCAAGCTCTTCGACATGCTCAATCATGTGGGTAAGCTCAGCTACGACAACCTCAAGCGTCCGTTCACGGACAAAACACCCGCCGACCGCGTTCTGGTCTCTATGGGCCTCGGCACACTCATTGCCGATGGGTTCCTCATCGTTCAATGTGAGAAAGTCGAGGAGATGGAAACCGTGGGTCGTGCGATGATCAAATACGGCAAGGCACTCGGTGCCGGCACGCGCATGAACAAGCACACGCAGAGCCTGTTTGAATACAGCCTCAAGGGCAACTGGCAGGATCTTCGTGTCGAACTCGCCAAAACACAGGCTGATGTCGAAGCGGAAATGGTACAACTCCGCGACGTCGATATTGCGCATCTCATCAGTCTCGGCGGCTGGTTGCGCGCATTGGAAATTTCCACCAAGAGCATCAGCGATAACTATACCGAGGAAAAAACCCGCCAGCTCACGCGGCGCGATATTGCCGAGTATTATTTAATGAGCCTCGATAGCCTTCATCCCAGCATCATGAAGAACCCCGCGCTGCAAGAACTGCGCAAAGGCCTTCAAGAATTACTCCCCCTCCTCGATGTGCCCGAAGGCAAGGCATTGACGCAAGATGAAGTGAAAGCGCTTTATGAAAAAGCCTCCACTATTTCCCATATCGTCACCGATAAGATGAACGGCTGAGCACACTTCAGATTCATCACTCCAACCTCATGGCCAATCTTACTCCGCAACAACGTCAGCTTGTCGAACAATGGGCCGCTGAAGGAGCGAACCTCAATCAAATCCAGGACCGCCTCCGCAGTGAATGCGCCACCACGCTCACCTACATGGAAACGCGCCTGCTTATCATGGAGCTTGGCGTAAAACTACAGGATAAGCTACGCGAAGAGCCAGTGGCAGAATCCAAAACAGCCGCCACAGATGACAGTGCCGTCGAAACAGTAGATCCGGAATTTGAAGTGCCCGCTGGCACCGGCACTTTCAGTGTCAGCGCTGATGCCATACCTGTGCCCGGTGCTCTCGTCAGTGGCAAAGCTACCTTTACCGATGGCAACAGTGTCGTCTGGTTCATGGATCAAACAGGCCGCTTCGGCCTCAAAGGTCCCACCCCCGACTACCAACCACCGCCTTCCGATATCCCGCAGCTCCAGCGCGAACTCGATCAACTGCTTCAGCTTCGCGGCTTCTGAAACTTGAAACCTTCAACTTGAAACTTTGATCCCGTGCTCCTGATCATCGACAACTACGACTCCTTCACCTACAACCTCGTCCAATACTTCGGCGAAATGGGTGCCGTCATGGAAATCCGTCGCAATGATCAGATCACGCTGGATGAGATCGCGAAGCTCAAGCCCGACCACATCTGCATCTCTCCCGGACCCTGCACGCCAAAAGAAGCCGGCATCAGTTGCGCCGTGATCGAGCGCTTTGGCAAATCCACGCCTCTGCTTGGCGTCTGCCTCGGCCATCAGGCAATCGGCCACGTCTTCGGCGGTGAAGTCGTTCGGGCCGAACGTCTCATGCATGGCAAAACGTCCATGATTCATCATTCCGGCCTATCCGTGTTCAAAAACATGCCAGAACCGTTTGAAGCGACGCGCTATCATTCCTTACTCGTGAAGCGTGATACCCTGCCGAACTGTCTCGAAATCACCGCCACTGCCAGCGACGACGACTCCGAGATCATGGGTCTCCGCCACAAAGAACTGCCCATCCATGGCGTGCAGTTTCATCCCGAGTCTATTCTCACACAGGATGGCAAGCTTTTGCTGAAGAACTTCCTGGCAATGTGAGCGAGGAAAACCTCAAGATAGTATTCTGGGGCAGCAATGGTGGTCTGCCCCCGGAGTTTGAGCCAGTTTCTATGAGAGTCTGGCAGTGGCTAGCGACTTGATTTGGGTGTTGGGTTTGGTTGGGGTGATTGCGTTGCCTTGCGGCTGACGGAGCGTAGCGGAGTCAGCCGCAAGGCAACGCCGCGCAAACTCCGCCGGGGGTTGGTAGTCCAGCGACGAATGTAGTCGCTGCCCATTGTAGGCGCGGCGATACTCGCTGCCCAGCACTTTTGCTTCGACCAGCGTGGTGAAGACTTCGCGGTTGAGCAGTTCATCACGCAGGCGGCTGTTGAAGCTCTCGCTGTAGGCGTTCTGCCACGGGCTGCCCGGCTCGATGTAGAGCGTTTGGAAGCCTTGGCTTGCGACCCACTCCCGCACGGCTTGGGCGATGAACTCCGGACCGTTGTCACTGCGGATATACGCGGGCGCTCCTCGTTCTGCCACCGCTGCTGCCAGCACGCGCACCACATCCCTGGCTTCCATCCGACGCTCGACTTCCAACGCCACGCTCTCGCGCGTGAACTCATCGCAGATGGGCAGCCATTTGAGCCGCTTGCCGTCCTCAGTCTGGTCGAACACAAAGTCGTAGCTCCACACTTCGTTCATGCGTGTGGCGCTGCGTCTCTGCGTGCTGTTGCTGCTCTCGCCGAGCCTGCGCCGCTTGTGCTGGCGCTGCGGCACGCGCAGCCGTTCCTGCCGTCAGATGCGTGCCACGCGCTTGGTGTTGACCTTCATGCCTTGCCTGCGCAGATGCGCCGCAGCCATGCGGTAACCTCGACGTGGATGCTCCAGCGCGTAGCGGCGTAGTTCCGCCGCCAGTTTCGCATCCTTGGCTGGACGCCCGCTGGCGTAGCGTTGGGTGGAACGTGGTTGATTGACGACCCTGCAGGCCCGGCGCTGCGACACCTGGAGCTTACGCTCCAGATGCGCGACTGCTTCGCGTTTGCGCGCCGGGCTCACCACTTTCCCTCCACCAGCTCCTTAAGCATCGCGTTGTCCAAAGCCTGATCGGCCACCAGTTTCTTGAGCCTGCCGTTTTCTTTTTCCAGCTCCTTGAGGCGCTTGACCGTGTTGCGATCAGCTCCGCCATACTGCTCTTTCCACCGGTGGTAGGTTGGCACGCTCACGCCGATCTGGCGTGCGGCCTCCTCTGCGGTCTTGCCTCCTGCGATGATCCCTGCGGCCGTGCGCAGCTTCTTGATGATTTCCTCTGCTGTGTGTCTCTTACGTTTCATGGTGTCTGATGGTGCGCTCCGCGCACTTCAGACTCTCATAGCACTTGGGTCAACTTTCGGGGGGCAGACCATTACATCGATGTCCCCAATGTATATGCCGCTGGTCGATTGGATTTTGACAGCGAAGGCTTGTTATTACTAACCGACGACGGCGAACTCAATCATCACTTAACGGATCCCAAGTTCGAACATGCCAAAACTTATTATGCGCAAGTGGAAGGCGTGGTCGAAGATTCTAAACTCGAGCCTATCCGAAAAGGCGTGAGCATCGGCGGACAAAAACTAAAGCCCGCGCAAGTCGGCATCATTGACGATCCTAATTTTCCGCCGCGATCAAAGCCAGTTAGAAACTATCATCCAACAACGTGGCTAAAAATTATTTTGCGCGAAGGCAAAAAACATCAAGTGCGCCGCATGACGGCGGCCGTCGGCTATCCTACATTGCGATTGGTGCGCGTGGCGATTGGATTGATCGAGTTGGGGGCTTTGCCGTCGGGAGAATGGCGGGAACTGAATTCAAATGAAGTGGCTCAACTTAAGAAAAGATAATAAACCACGGATGACCCGGATGACACAGATTTGATAAGTAATCATCCGTGACTTCCGTGGTTAGATTCTTGGCGCAAAAGCAAAAGAGTCTAGCGTGAACAGTTAGCGTGCTTTACACGCCGGAATGTTCCACCGCGACTTGCGTTTGATCCGGCAGATAGCGCACCGTGATCAGCTGGCCGGGCTGATATTTTGGAATGGACGCCTCGGCTACTGGCACACCTTGAATCATGGCATTGAACAGCGCGCCATTGGCCGCATGAACTTCCACCATCAAATTGACAACCGGATTGTTGCCATTGACGGTGATACCCATCGGCATATATTGCAGCACTTTAGCTTGCGCCGACGCGCCCGTCTTAACGATATTCTCGTGCAGACTTTGCAACTGCATCAACATTTGCTCGGTGGCCTGAGCATTCATCGCGGGCGCGGGCATCATGGCGGGCGCGCCCATTTGCATGCCGCCCATCATGGGCATACCACCCATCATCATACCGCCGCCCGTTAAGATCGCGGCAATCGCCACTTCTTTGGGATTGGCCGGATCGTATTTCACTTCCAACATTCCACCGGGTTGGAACTGCGGTATCTGAATAAACGAGACCACTTTCTTGGCTTCGGCTTGAAACGGCGGCGTGCCATCAGTGGGTGTAACTTGCAGCACCATGCCCAATTGCGGCTGCTCGTTCACATACATGCCGGTCTGCCAGACTTTGAGTATCTGCGCTTGCGCCGATACACCCGTCTTCATGAGTTGCGAAGAGCGCATCGAGCCGCGCAGCATCGGCAGGAAGACCACCGCCAGAATGAGCACGGTGAAGCCGATGATGATGATCGGTAACAAACTGAGAAAACTGAGGTCCATGCTGAGCTCCTTGATCTGAATAAGTTTAACCTGCCGGATTGCTCACACCCGATCGGGCAGGCCAACCGATCGGATTGATTTATTTTCACTCTGATCGAATCAAAAGTCAATCGACCTTAACGTTCAGCGCACTGACTATAGCACAATCGGACGGCTAAAAGATGACTTTTCTTGCCAAAATGCTGCCGCGTGGCTGAAGGTAAGAAGTTGTGTTGCAATTTCTGATAGGAAATTGCTTTTGAGGGGGCCGGGTCGAGTTGGCCTTGGGCGTGGAGCTGGGACGGGGTGTGAGACGACACAAGGACGCACAGGAAAGTTACCGCCCTTGGCTACTGGCACTGCTGCCGCTAAATGCATGATTGATGTGATTGGGCACAACACCCCCTCCGCATGGTGAATGAGTTGGATCAACTCCCGCAGTGATGTTTTGCCCACTGCATCCACCACACCATTCAGCGGGGGATGCCATTCGGACTTGGACCCGACCTGCACAAACAAGATACGCCCTCGTAACGCATCCACAACTTCCTGGAAATTTTTCACTCCCCAGCCTTTGACTGGCACACCGGTTTTACACCCTGCTGCTATCACCCAGTAACGGGTATTTAATCCAAATAGAGGTGCGGTTGCTTCTGCGGAACTCACCGGCACCTCCCCAGCAAACTTGGAGATTTGATAGTATCCCTCCAGCCCCAAGCTGGCACGTAAATTACGCAAGTACTGCTCCAGAAAATGCACGGGGACTTGGGACATACCACGAAACGGCGGACAGTGATGATGTGTGAGCACCCGTGTATCATCAATCACGCATTCAGGATTAATCGCATGAACTGCCGGATGCTTAATCCACAAGTCCGGTGCGTTGGACTTTATTGAGAAATTCCAGCCTGTTTCACGATGCAATTCACGCACCACCCCTGTGAACACAACTTCGTCGCCGAGGAATGTTGGGGATCGTAGCGAAACATGCTTCATAAACGCGCTCAAAAATATAACAGTTCAGCTTGTCAGTCATAGACTGCCTGTCTGAGGATCATATCTCCACGGAAAACCATTTTTCCGGACCTCTCCGCAGATAATTTAATTTTTCCACCAGCCATCTCCTTGCAGCTTTGAAATACCGACAACGCGTTGATATCACCCATACTAAAATCGCCAAATACAGTAATTAAATCTCCAGGCATAAGTCCAATATCCGTGAACGGGCCACCCGTCCGATCTAAGGCATCAATAAAAGCAGAATTTTGTTCGTAACGTAACTTACCGCCAATTATATGCTGAACGTTTAACAAGCCTACATAGCCTTTTCTGGCTTCATAATGCATTCGAGAATTGGAGAAATCAAATGCCAGGCGGAAGCGTCTCAAAAAATCCATTCCCAACAATCCGTCATTCACAATTGCGGCGACTTTTATTCCTTTGAGGTCTTTACTCAAAAGCACGCCTTGAAGAAATTCACCTGATTCTCCCTTCTTTTGAAGGCCTGAAAAACTACGAGTAAAAGACATCTTTTCATTAATCTGAATAAATCCATTACTAACTAACCGCTTAAACGCTTCTTCTTTCATGTCAATTCCACCAGTAAAGGCGGTATCAATTTTCAAGTGAAGAAGAATATCCGCAACTTTTGCATCCATAATTCTACTGCGACGGTCCGCTCCTTTTCTAATGTACACACTTGATGGGTATTCAGTTAAGGTCTCAGGCCTGCGATGCAAAAACAACTTTTCCGCATTGAAATCCAATTCCACAGTTACATCCCTCAAAGCATCCATGCCTAACACACCGCAAATATTGATACCGAGAATCTTCTTGATGAAAGCAAGATCGAGCAACGTGACATAATATGGATTTAGCTTGATACTTCCGGCTTGGATTTTTGGCGGAGCGTAAAAAGAAGAGGTCATCCCACTTTTGAAACCATCCGAAACAGTTCCCTCTGCTCGTTTGGCACCTAGCTTGATGAGTTTGATAAAATCTTGGTCCAAGATGGTGTGGCTTGCACCTGTATCTAAAACGAACGGCTTCATTGCCAGACCATCAACAGTAACATGGCAAATAACAATTCCCCATCCTTCGGAGAGACTTTCTGTGTAAACATCTTCATCAGAAGCAAATCCAGTGATAGTCACACAAAACAAAAAAGAAGAAACGATCAATCTCACCAGTTCAATTCTACGATAATTGAAAATGTTCACTCGTTTCATTTTAAGCTGCTGACATGCCTTGCTTGAGAAAAACTTAATTCCCCTCATTTGTTAAAACTCTTTTTTGAATCTAAAGATGAAGGATGGGTGATCTATATCGAATCTCACTCTGCCGTCAGGGCCAATAAAGTCGATTCGCATTTTGAAATGATCAATAATGAAATCTAGCAGAGGAATCTCTGTGTCTGAATCTAACCCAAACTCCAAACTACCGTTGAATGCAGGATCAACATCAAGTCCCGGTTGAAATGCACCCTCCACAGAGCCGCTGATAAGAAAATAAATGATATTGAAAGCTGGCGGTGTTTTGAGGCTTGCGCTCGCGGCGGCGCTCAGTTCCATAGATGCGATTTGTTGCCTTGATAATAGGTCTACATTCGTATTAAAATTAAATTCGAACGCTGCATCAAAATTTTCACTGTCGAACCAAGCACCTAAAGAGCCTTCAACTTTACCGATTACAGATGGGTCAACTTCACCAAAAAGATCAGTAATGCGTGCAGTGACACTGGAGGTGAGTGTTGCTTTAATTCCACCGGACCAATCCAAGCTGCTGCCGACTTTTTTAGCTTCAAAACTAAATGTTTTTTCCGCGCCAATCTCAGTGGCTGCATTTTCAATTTTTCCTTGGCCGAGATTGATGTCAAAGGAAAGGCTTGCTGCGATCTTACCACTGTCGTCAATAATTGATTGATCGGCGGATGCTTTTATGGATACTTTGTAATCTTTACCTTCGGGGGTCTCGCTAATTTCTTCAATTCCTTCAACGGTAATCCAGTTGATTTGCGGAGTCACCGTACTAACTGCCTCCTCAAATGTACTTCTTAAAATAACCTCTGTCGGCGGATAGTTTTTAGCGAAGGGATTTGTTACATAAGCTTGTTGTGTCAAAAACCATACATCACCCAACGAGGATGTCGAACTTCTGGACGATGATGAAGGTGTAATAGGATATGAACTGCTTGATGATATCGGCGGTTGCGAACTTGAAGATGAATGTAGCTCGCTGCTGGATGAGGGCGGCGGCTGGCTACTGCTGGAAGGATGATCTTCGCTGCTGGAAGACGGAAAAAAACTGGACGAAGAAGACATGATTTATACTGTTTTGGGTGAAAGTTTAATTGGTTTTAATACTCGTGAGGTTGGCGTTGGGTGTGGCTAGTTTCGCCGTCGCAGAGTTTGTGGCTTAAAGGCAAGATTTTAACCAAATGTGTTAAGCGGACAAGATTTCTTCCGCATTTTCAGCATTGTTACGTTCAATAGTGCCGCTCTGGATATTTTCTAAAACTAGGCTGAGCTCATGCCGACAGATAATGAGATCATCCCCGCCTGACATGAATCCAAACGAGCTGCAACTTAACTCAGTTCCGGTCTGAATGAATTCATTTTGGACGCACCTGGACTCATTCCCAGCGTGGATAGATTGACTGCGGGGCGACAAGAGTTGCCACCAGCACAACAGCAGCCCAGCGGGCGCTGAAGTGAGCAAATGTCCGGTTGGAATGGATTCTACTAGGCCACCGAATAAATCTTGAACGCCGCATTTCTGCCCGCGTCAAAGTGAGCATGGCTGTGCCACAAGGTGCGGCTGAAACAACCACCGTTCCTGCTATGGCACGATTTGACGACCCCGCTGTGCGCTTCGACGCACCGGGGATTTTTTTTGACATGCCTGAATCAGGGGCGGCACCAAGAACCAAAGCTATGTCCAAACCCAAACTCAATCTGCAAGGGGTGAATCCCTTGTCCAAGGTGCAACTGGTGAATGACATCGTTACCCAGATGACGGGCAACGCGAACTTCACCACGCCCACTCCCACGCTGGCCGCGCTCACCGCCAAGAGCGACGCGCTGTCGGCAATCATCAGTCAAATCGCCCTCACGGAACAGCAACTCGAACAGCATAACGTCACGCAGGACACCCTCGTCACGGAGCTGGATGCGCTGCTCACCGCCTTGATGGCCTATGTGGAAAGCGCTAGCGGTGGCGAGGAGGCCAAAATCCTCTCTGCCGGCATGGGCGTGCGTGGCAAGCCCACGCCGCCCGGTCCGATGCCGCAAGTGACGGGCCTGGAGGCCAAAGCGGGTGACGATGCAGGTGTGATCCTGCTGCGTCACGACGCAGTGAAGGGTGCCAAGGTGTATGAGCGCCAGCGCAGTCCTGATCCGTTCACCAACGCAAGCTGGGTGAACCTGGATGCCAGCACCAAGGCCAGCAGCAGCATAACGGACCTACCCAGCGCGACACGCTGCTGGTTCCGCGTGCGTGCCGTGGGTGCCAAAGGCCCCGGCCCGTGGAGCGACCCCGCCATCAAGACGGTGCCGTGAGCCAAGCGCAACGCAGCGCGGGCGGGCCATCACCTGCCCGCGCTGCCTGTCAGTTTCAGTCGGAGCGCGGATTTGCAATCCGCAGCACGCCGCCAACAGCAAGTGCATCACAATCGAAGATCAGCGTGTTTCCCCCGCTGGAAACATCTTGGCACGGTCAAATCGCTGACCACCTGCTGCGGACTACAAGTCCGCACTCCAAGAAATCATTGGCGGCACGCTTCATGCGCTCTTAAATCTGAGCGTGATCGCCTGCTTGGCGGTCTCACCCCATTACCCATGCCAAACTCCTCCGCACTTCGAGACGCCCTCAAGCAGTCGCCGAACAACCTATCACTGCTGCTGCTGTATGGCCGGGCGTGTCTGGAAGATCTGCATTTGGATGAAGCTCGTGAGGTTTTCACCCGTGCGTTGGAGCAGGACCCGGATCAAACCGACGCCATGCTTGGCATTGCCAAAGTTTCGTTCATGGAAGGCGACACCTCCGGTGCTGCGGTGCGTGCCGAACGCGTGCTGTTTCTCGAACCGAGCAATGCGCAGGCCCACCTGCTCCTCAGCCGTGTTTATCTCAGCGAACACGACCGTAACAAGGCCATCGAACACTTCGACCGTGCTGCGCAGATCGACGGCACCATGAGTGATCCCGCGCTTGAGCGCGAACTCGGCCGCACCGCCCGCGATGCGCGCAAAACCGCGCCTGCTCCGGCTCCTGAGCCAGCGAATCAAGAAACACCGCTGCCCGGTGGAGTCGATGCCGACGAGTTCTTCGATGACCCCTTCGATGATCCGCCCTACGATTGGAGACCCGAAACCTTCTATGCCCCAGGCGATCCTGAGCGTAGCCGTGTCACGTTCGCCGACGTCGGTGGCATGGAAGAACTGAAGGAAGAAATTCGCCTCAAGATCACTTATCCGCTGCAGTTCCCCGATTTGTACAAGGCCTATGGTCGTAAAACCGGCGGTGGCATTCTCATCTACGGCCCACCTGGTTGTGGCAAAACGCTTATCCTGCGAGCTGTTGCCGGTGAAGTGCCGTGCAATTACCTCGCCGTCGGACTGCATGAGATTTTCGACCCTTACTTCGGCAGTACCGAGCGCAATCTGCACCAGATATTCGAGACCGCCCGCGCCAATGCACCATGCGTGCTTGTCTTTGATGATCTCGACTCGCTGGCCCAAGATCGCCGCCAGATCCGCGAGAGCCAGATGCGTAATCTGGTGAACCAGTTTCTACATGAAATGGACGGCATACGTACTGAGAACCAGCGCATCCTCGTCATCGGCGCCACGAACCAACCTTGGGCTCTTGATCCCGCCTTCCGCCGACCCGGTCGTTTTGATCAGGCCATTTTCGTTCCGCCACCGGATGCGCCAGCTCGTGCGCAAATCATCGAACTGTTCGCCAAGGACAAACCCATCTCCAATTTCGACAACGCCGCCCTCATTGAGGCCACCAACGGCTTCTCTGGAGCTGATTTGAAATGGGTTTTCGACCGTGCGGCCGAACTCGCCCTCTCTGCCGCCATTCATACCGGCCAGCCGGTCCCAATCACGCTCGAATTACTTCTTGCTGTCGCTAAAGCACATGAACCGACCACACAGACGTGGTTCGAAGGCGTCCGCACCCATGAGCAGCAGGCCGCGCCCGACAGCATTTTCAACGACATGCGCAAATTCCTCAACGCGCCGTCGAACTCGAAGAAGGAACGTTGATTGCGCTTATAGCTTGGGCTTTAGAGAATTTTAAAGCACACACGAACGCGACCAACTCGCTAAACCTTCGTCAACTGCCGTCTCAAACTGATCTCCACAGCGGTGATCAAGAGAGCCAAGGTAAAGAGGATGACGATGCTGTTGATCCAAAGGGTGTTGTATTTCGTACCGAGGTAGGTTTTGCGGGTGCCGAAGAAAACGTTGGGGCTGGCTTTGCTGCGGTAGTCCTCACGTTCCATTTCCGCCTTGGTCACGAGATCGAGCACCTTGCGGTTTACATAGATTTCCTCGGCGCTGACGCCGTCGTTTTGCTGAAGAATACTGTCGAGCATCGGGGTTTCGATCTGACCACTGAGCACAGCGTCACGAATGGAGCCGAGGCGTTTGGAGATTTCGCGCGGATTTTCAGCATAGAGACCGGAAACGACGGCAAGCGACTCCTTGGTGAGTTTCAGTTCATGAAGTTGTCGGTCAGACATTTGCGTTCCTGAGGGGGGCAGCAGTGACTGAATGCGTTCGTCGAGGAAATCTTGATTTCGCGTCAGCGGATTGAGCTTGGACTGGG
>Ga0114970_10001886_pt1 | contig 15673 bp, 19 predicted proteins | sample M_140205_XF_Meta_FD_87030 | JGI IMG/M metagenome (GOLD analysis project Ga0114970, IMG submission 87030) | Freshwater microbial communities from Lake Montjoie, Canada to study carbon cycling - M_140205_XF_MetaG | ecosystem: Environmental > Aquatic > Freshwater > Lake | place: Lake Montjoie... | reverse complement strand
TGCCTACAAAGAAATTGGTATCTTCGTGTCCTTGCCGGTTCATTTGATTTGCTCGCTTTCAAGCAGTTGTAATGCTTCTAATTGTAACTGATCTTCAGGATCGCTGTCAACTTCTGGTTCTTCAAAAGTAAAATGTGTATCGAACATAGTCCGGGCATTCATAGTTTTCTTACCTTTAAATCCTCGTGTGCCCACAATCTCCATCCAATAGCCTGAATAAAATTTTATAATTTCTTCCGCGGTATGTCTGTCTGGTGCTGCAAAGATTGCTTCGATAATGTCTTCAAATTTAGCATAGTCTCCAACTGATCTACGCATCATAGCAGGATATTCACCTGCATCAAATCGACGATTGGCTTCTTGCACCGCAGTCAAATGCATCCAAACATTGTGTCCCATGAGCAATGCATATGAAAAACTATCCCAAGACGTTTTGCCCCATTTGCCGTTTTTGTTAACGTCTGGCAGTACATCATATAAAGCAGGATCTTTAAAGTTTTCTTCTGTAAGCACTACGCCTGGTTTTGTTGTGCCTGCTTTATAGATACAAATATCTTTCATGGTGAGCATGTTGCTAATAGGACTGTGTTCCCACCGTGGATAAATTCCATCTGCTACCACACCGTCTGACCATTTGCGTGTGTCTGTGGCATATTTTTTGTCATCAGCACTAGGAGCCATGCGATATGACCATTTTGAATCATGTTCAAATACATTTTCGTAATAGACCTGTCCATTAGCTGTAGCAAGGAATGGGCTGGCACAATCAAAGGAAATAGTAAAAGCCGGGTTAACGTATTTTCTAACTGCCCGTTGAATCACGGTCAGTAGCACTGCCCATTCTAACTTTGATGTTCCTAAGAAGTGCATCCAGTCATGCTTGCCCTCTTGTAACAAATTGTCATAACGCAGGGCCACTAGGCGTTTGAGTACCAAGTGAACATCGCACATGTTCTGACCGCCCATTGACCAACCATCAAAGTGTGTGTCTGGATACTTTGCAGGATCACAGTAGTCTTTCATGGTGTCATACCATTTGTCTGCGCTGCTATGATTGTCGCCTTGCAATACATTTAGAATCTTAGTGCCACCATTACGAACACCTTTACGATGCTTCATGAAGTATTCGTTGTTGAACTTAGTGGCATCTACCGCCTGTTGTAAGGCTAATTTTTTATTAGTTGTGCTAAATCCAATAATTTCTGAAACACGAGCATCGTGGATGACCCAGGTAGGAATATCAAGTGTCATGCAATAATCAGAAACATTGTCTAGCCAATTAAGAACTAACTCACGTTTTTTTTGAGCTTTAGCACAACCCGAGTTGGCTTTCCAGTCGCCTTCCCACAAGCCTTTAGCAATCTGGAAACCGCCTGAGTCTCCAAGTATAAACGTGCCAGGCTCGCGATTCCGTACCATGTCCTCTGACCAGTCTTGCTTGTTGAGATCGAGGTTAGCATGACCTCCAGAGTAGAGTGACCAACGGTACGGGAATAAAGCCTTTGTGGAATTGAGCCAGTTAAGTTGCTCCATATCCGAGAGACCCTGAGGAAATCGTGCCGGATCCACATAGTGTTCATTTCTTTGCTTGCCTATAAAGGTAGCATAGAACCCGCTGATGGCCGGAAGGAACACAGCATAGTCATTCTGCTTGGCAGTTAAGTTGTCTTGAGTCATGGCTGATAAAAGTTTACTGATTCAAATAGTTTGCAGTCTTCATGATAGTAACTGCGAAGTTTATTTAGATAGTCTGGATTGCTTGAAATTTTTTCATTGATGCGGTCTACAATATTTTGTTGCGACTCAGTAGTGAACAGTTTTGTAACTGTGGGTTTGATCTTTTGAGTGATATTAAACACATTTGTAGGATCTTGATCTGCTGTTGTGAGATTAAACGGTGTACCAGTAAACTGTTCCATCATCTTGCCAAAGTTTTTGGCCAATGTGTCATCACACCGTAACCAAGTGATCTTAGAATGATCAATTCCTTGAATAAAATTACATTGTCGGTAAGTATGGCTATCAAACACCACAGTGTCAAATATCATATTCCAATCAACGTTGTTTATATGTAATGAATGGTCCGGCGCCCATCCATAAAGATATTGTGCAAGTCCAGATACCCACCGGTTGATGGGTTCTCTGAGTATTACAATATATTGATCATTATTGAGATGCTCGGACCACTTAGAACCGTCAAAGTCTTGACAAAAAGTTTTTGTACGGTAGTTAAACAAATATCCCGGTGTATGATGCTTGGTCCAGCTACTGGCATTTTTGGGAATATTTACATATATCAAACATCTCGCCGGATCGTCTTTGACCAAACAATAGCTCTGACCAAAAGGATGCCTACCATCTGATGCAATGTATTGTGTCGACTTGCCCGTGTCTAGTATCATTACTTGCTTTGCGCTGGTAAGATATAATTGTAAACAGCGATACCACTATCAACTGTAATCTTGGCAGCACCATCATCACTAATTCGCATGACCTTGTCGCCAGTGAGCGCCAAAATGTTCATGACTTGTTGAGCAGGCCAGGACCATGCTCGTTTCAATTGACCATTTACGCCAGGGTGGAACACAAAATTACCAGCATGTGTTGAATGATCACCAAAGAAAAACTTTAAGTCCCCATTTTCAGTCTTGGCTTGTAAATGTGGTTCTTCAGCATTAGCTTGAGCTTGCATACGCAAACGCTGAATAGCCGCAACAGTTGGTTCAAATTCAAGATGCCAATTGGCGCCAGCAAACTTTGGCGTTTTAAGTTTGTCAGACACAATAGATTCGGCCATAAATCGATAATTGTTTTTAAAATCACCTGCGGCGTTTTCAAAGTTAATGCCATCGGGCTCACCACTGCTTTTTCGACTCAAACTGAGTTTGGCATTTTCTTTGTACTCTTGCAAGTTCAACAGAATTTTAACCTTGGCCAAATTTGGCATGCCAAATGTGCCAATAAAATCTGGATGCGGATTTTTTAATGCTCCATCCAACACCACACTCATGTCTTCGGCTAATCCTACTATTTTTGTAGTTTTGTCGTCGCCTACAATCTTGATCAAGTCAATGCAGCCAAGATCATGTGTGTGTTGTACTAAGTCTAATAGATAATCTCTCATTGTATATACTCCTAAGTGTTTGATTATAACAGATGTATTTAGAATTTGCAACTATTCTTGGCGAATTACTTTTGCCAGAACTTGCCCGCCACGTAAACTTTGAATTTTTCCAGGCTTACGCATTTCAAACCAAGCAATGTTACCGGTACCAGTGCATTGATTAATAATTTTGTAGCCAAGATTTTGGGCTATTGTTTGTATGCGACTGCCAGGGGTGTAGCACATCCAAGTATTTTCAACAGCACCAACACCGTACCAGGTGTCGCACTCATTGTAGGTAAACACCAATGCGCCGCCGGGCCGTAGTTTTTGATATATTTCTACAAGAAATTTTTCGATCATCTCAATAGGCTTCCAGTTAAAATAATTGTAAGCAAATACCAATCCAAATTGATTAGACGGAAGTTCTGTAAAAATTTCTGTGTCTTTCCAGTCGTTGATCACATAAGGCCTCAATCGACGTTGATATTCTTGCGTGAACGGACTTATAGCAACGTTAATCAATTCTCTATTGTGATCTATAAGATACAACGGATCCATTGGTACCATGTCTTCGATAAATGTTTCTCGCCTGGCACCCAGCACCATTCCGGGAAGTCGCCAATCAGTGTAGTTTTTTATTGTATTACGTAGACGTTCGTGATCTTCAAATTCAATAGGCAGTTTACGATTGATAAGATGTTCTACAGTTTCAAAACACATTTCTTGCTCATACCGCTTCCAACTTTCGGCGTAATACTCTGGCGCAAGTCGGTCAACGTCGTTTCTTAACTGTTGCCTAAGATCTTGAAGTGATTGATCAAATCTAGAAATAAAATGCTTGACATCTGTTAATCGTTCGTCTAACTCTCTAATTGCAGATTGGTACTGCAAGTCACGAGTTTTTACTGCGTGTAAAATATCATCTAACTTGTCAGTTATATTACCGTATGAAGGATCCATGTCAGTGCTTTCTAACATGTTTAAGTATGCAACAACTTGGCTTAGTTTCATTCGAATGAGAATAGTGATGTAAAAGTATTTTCTGTATTGGTAGCTGACGCAAGGTCCCACTCCAACACACCCAACAAGTTGTCAATCTTTTGATCCACAACAGTTGCTTCCATTTCTGAGTCGTCAAACGGCAAGTCTTTGAACCACTGTGGTAGGTGCATCTCGTCTGTGGGGTAGCCAATTGATGTCCAACCTAATGCATTTGATTTCAGCTTGCACACAATAGTTTTCATACCGTCCACAATTTGCATTGAATAGTTGTCTGAATTCATTCTACGCAAATTGTTCCAGTTGAGCGCAGCCCGCACATGTCCAGGCATGTTGGCACGACCCAGCCGTTCTTCTTCTTTGCCATACTTGGTCAAGTTGTTCACACGCTTAGGAGACCCTTTCTCCCAGCCCGGCCGCTCTTTAAACTCATACTTGAATTCTCTAATGCGTTCAATAATTTCATCACGTTGTGTACCTGCCAGTACTTTATTTAGAATTTCTAACAGGAAGTCTTGAATTACTTTGGGGGTATCACTGCGCTTCAAATCCAGGCCCATGGCCTTGGTCTTGCCAATCTTGCCATCCACATCCAGTCGCTTGCCTTCCAAGTCAATGATGTTTACAGCATAACGCTTCTTGGTAATGAACAAACTGCGATCAGCAACCAGTTCACGACCAGCTTTGATCAATTCGCCCATGTCTCTAGGACAATGAAATGCCTGTTCCATAAATGCCGGAAAGCTCTCGTTAACTTGATCAGCAATTGAGTCATACAGTTGGATGCAAGTTTCTTTTGACCATTCCATGCGCCCTTCTGCAACTTCTTTTTCCAGTATGGGCCATGCAGAGAAATAGCACGAGTCAGTGTCACCGTAAATGATGGCCTTGCCTGTGTGATCATATTCGCCTGTGATGCACTCGTTGATGTGAGCATCCATGTGCTTGGCAATTGATCGGCCTGCCAGTGTGGTTGACTGCCCAATACGCTTGTCAAAGAATCTACAGCCTGGATTCAAAATAGCACCATACAAACTGTTTAAGTTAATCTTCTTGACCAACTGACGCTTGTCCCAGAACGCAATCTCTTTGGGATCCTTGGTCTGTTTCTTTTTAGCCTGTAGTTCTTGTCGTTCACGGTACCAACGTTCCAGCAAGCCAGGAATGATACCTTTCTTCTCGTAAGTGAGAATGGTGCCATTGGCTGTAAGGATCCAAGGTTGATTTGAATCAAAGATCATGTGCCAGATTTCCATGGCCGAGTGAACTGACTCTTCGCCGCCTTCCCAGTCAATGGTAATTTCTGTGCCACGTTGCTGTTCCATTACGGCTGTGTATTCCAAACTGGCAAACAAGCCTTCCCATGCAGCCGCAAATGAGTCTCCTTTGGCCATGCGTTCTTTGATCAGTCGATCAGTCATGGTCTGACGCAATTGGCCTACCACAGTTTCTGGACCCATGTTCATGGCACGAATAGCAGATGGATATAGTGAATTAATGTCCACTGACCCAATCCACATGTGCAAGCCCTTTTTAGGATATGCCACATAAGCACCAGCGGCCTGTGTGTCATCATCAGTAAGGCGTTGCTTGCGATTGGGCACAACCATGCCACGCTCATGTGCTTCGTTGATAATGGCCTGTTCAGTCACTGCCACAGCACCCATTGTGGTTTGGAGCAACACAGTATTGGCATGTGCCAGTTCATTGGCCAGGTCCAAGAAACGCAGTTTCTTGTCCAACTTGGCAATAATCATAGTGTCTTGGCGGTTGTACTCAATGAACTTTTTAAAGTGCTGATTGTACAACTGATCCAATGTGCCTTCAAACTGTGTTTTGCGTTCGCCCAGTTCGTACTCGCCAATGGCATCCAATGAGTATGAGTGACGTTCTTCATATGTGTACTTGCGATATAACTGCATGTAGTCCATATGCACACGGCCAACCAAGTCATAAGTTTGATTCTCTGCACCAAAGCGTTCAAACATCCTTTGCTTGGGAAACTGTCCCCACAAACAAAAGCGCCGTGTGTCATCCTTACTGAGTATTCTTGTGGTACGATTCACTGTGTACGGAATGTCATAGCCTTCTGAGTTCCAACCTGTGAGCACATCTGCACCTTCAATCATATCCAAAAACATCTTGATCATGTCTTCTTCACGCTCGAACAAGATAGTGTTTTCAAACTCGCTCACCAGTTCTTGTGCTGTGTCCCAACTCAAGTGTTTGGGTGGCACAGTCAGTGTAATCATCTGATCTAACCAATCCAAGTATACGGATATAGCAGTGATAGGATTGAACGGATCTGCCACAGGTGAGAATCCACGCTCTTGGTCAAACGCAACTTCAATGTCAAAAAATGCTGTGTGTAATTCAGGAGCATCCTGGTCTTTGTAGTTTTCTTCTAAACATCTAAAGATAGGATTGATGTCAGACTCATACAACTGCTTGCCTGACTGGCTGCGAACTTCCTTGCGAAATTCTTTGTTGTTGCGCGATGAGAATCTATTTACAGGCGTGCCGTAAATACTTTGGAACTTGCCTCTAGGATCGTCATAATAGAAGATGTAGTTGGCAGGGTATTCCTTGTAGACTCGTTCGCCGTCACGGCGTTCTACTACATGTATGCGATCGTGTTCACGATCAAAAAGTGCGTCGATATAACTCATTGTTCTCCGTTTGTGGCCGGATAGGCCCTGATACATGCTCGTAATGTGAGCGACTCATAGGTATTTATAGAGTTTTACCAACAGTTTCTAAAATAGTTTCTAAAGTTTCGTGATCCTGTTTCTCTTTGCCAAATTCGGCCTTGTGTGCCAACTTGATGGCCTTCTTGAGAATAGCAGGTTTGATTTCTAACTCTTCGGCCACGGCCTTGATGGTGTCAGTAAGTCCACCGTTGAGTGTTTCGATCTCGTGAAGCACTTGCATGCCTTCGTTGATGATCTGGGTAAGTTTGAGTTTTTGTTCGCCGTTAAATGTCTTGCTCATAGAGCCTCCTAAAAAACAAGTATACAGCATACTGTTATAAATTGCAAGATTAAACTTGTTCTTGCTTGCCCCAATCTAACCGATTCCATGCTCGTTCATGAAAATAATATAATATGCTGTTGACCACTAGAGCAAAACTTACTACACCCAACCCCACTTGCCAACTACCACTTGCCAGCCAGCCTCCTATAAAATTAGTTATAGTAACCAAAATTCGCCAAGTCACTACCTTTCCCATGCTACGTATGGTTTTTTCTATCCATCGAGGTTGAAACATTTTTATCCTTTAATAAATTTATAAGTACAGTAATGAAACGAGCTGTACTTTGTGTAGACAACCCATATGATTATATAGATCAACTTGATGATTACAGCATCATGATTATAAATCCTGCAACTGTAATGGCTCGCCGAGAATACTTATTGGATGCTGCTGACTGGAGCATATTAATTACTGATTTAGGTATACAATACCGAGACGGCGGGGACTATGGCAACGAGCGAGTGTTCTGGTATACCAGTGGAACTACTGGAGACAGCAAATTTTGTAGTTTTACTCAGCAACAAATAGATTTGCGTTCTGAAACTATTTGTTGCAGTTATGACATTTCCGCCAATGACCGATATGTAAGTATCATGCCACTGTGGCATGCACACGGCCAGGGATTTTATTGGGCTACAAAACATGCCCAATGCGAAACACATTTTCTATCCATACAAAATATCAAACGTATGCCTGAATATAGTCCAACATTTATAACTGCTATACCTGATGTTTTACAGATACTGACACATGTTGATTTTACATCGTTAAGGTTTATTAGATCGGCATCGGCTGCTATGTCTGACACATTGTATCAACGTCTTGTTGACAAGTTTCGTGTGCCTGTGTGTGAAGCATTTGGTATGACGGAAGCATTGAGTCATTGTTTTACCAATCCGTTGCATGGTGAACAGCGTATGGGCACCATTGGATTGCCTGACGGAACTGATGCAAAGATAGAAGATGGTCAATTGTACATACAAGGTCCGTGTGTATTTCAACCTGGTTGGTACAACACTGGAGATCTAGCACAGCAGGATGACAAAGGTTATTACAAAATTTTGGGCCGGCATCGTGACCAAATCAACGTTCGTGGTAAAAAATTAAATCCTGAAAGTTTAGAAAAACAATTGCTTGCAGGTGTGCCAGGATTGGCACATTGTGTAATATTTGGATCAACGTTTGTAAAATGTTTGTATGCAGGCTCATGCAATTCAACTGATGTCGCACAATTTTTATTATCACTAGGACCACATTGTTGTGCTAAGTTAATTAAACAAGTGGATACAATACCGGTAAGCCCATCAGGTAAAATATCAAGAACATGGTTAGATCGAGAATACGCATGAACAAACTAATAGCATTTGGTTCTAGTCCTATTATGAAACATAATAAAACGATTATGCCATATCCACAAATCATTGCTAACCAATTGGGTCTTGCATACCATTCACAAGCCAAGCCGTTAAGTTCTAACAGCAAACTAGCAAGAAAAGTATTGAGTTATGACTGTCAAGATGCTCTGGTGCTAGTATCTTGGACCAGTACCACACGAACAGAATTTAGAACTGAACATGGGTGGACCTCTACCAATTCAACCACACACCAATCAGAGTTTGAAAAACACTGGTACCAAGGCCCAGCTCGATGGGAATATACCGGAGTAAGTATAACACTCAAAGAAATGGTATTGGTACAAAGTTTTTTAAAATCTTGCAATATTCCTTATGTGTTTTTGTTTGACAACAACGAAATAACACACAGTCAATTGTATCGACATCCTGATGAATATTTGCAATCAATTATCAAGTTAATTGATCAAAGTAAAATATTGTTATTTGAAGGGCAAGGATTTGGGCCTTGGTGTGAGTCAAAAGGATATGAGAGACAAGACGGCAATCATTTTGAACCTCGGGCACATGAACAAGCAGCAGATCTAATCAGTGCTCACTTTGGGCTATGGAGTAGCGAATTCCTTAGTCCAGGCAGCAGCCGCCCACTCGGTCCTAAGGCTGAGTTTGGTTAGCCGCCTGCGGCTTGAATTCTTCTCTGTAGAGAGTTAATTTCGCGATGCACTTGTTGTGCTTCGTAGTCTTGTGGCATCATGCGATCAGCGTATTGATAACTCATACCGCCCAGTCGTTCAAATTCAGCCTGTTTTGCTACCAATTCTTGTTTCAATGCCGCAACATCAACTACTGGATTGGTAATTTCATTCAGTCGCATTATTTTTGTTCCTGTTTCATTCTGCGATACAGTGTCATTCCGGGATCAAATTTTTTGCTCCAGGACAATGTTTCAGTGACTGCAGAAGGTTGTCCTACGGCAAAAATTTTATCTTTGGCGTACTGCATCACCGCTGGGCGATCTTTGCTGGGGACCTTGTTGATGGCAGCCAAGGCAGAATCTACAGATTGTTTTGCTGTAGTGCTTGAAGTTGTGCCCATTGAGGGCGTGTCATAATTATATGAGTATGCTGCACGTGGCGCAAATGACTGAGCGGGTTTGACTGGTTCAGGTGCTGTCGGAGCAGCCGGTGTTGCAGTTGTGGCAGAAGCAGTAGGTGTTGTTGCAAATACACCTTGACCGCGTTGTGCAGCCGCACCTCCTACAGATTGTGCTCCTGATTGAAAACCTTTGACTGCGGCTCTACCTACTCCGGTAGTTGCACCTCCGGCAACAGAACCAAGGGCGCCTGCTGTACCGCCAACTGCGTCAGATGCCGCAGTTCCAATTCCTTGTGCACCGGTTTGTACACCTTTTTTAACGTCACCATATACGCCTTTGGTTACGTCAGCCACTTTTGACAAACCACGCTTGGCAGCACCGTATGTTGCTGCCACAGGCTTGGCAATCAGTTGTTTACCAACTTCTTTGGCAGCACCACCAAGAGCACTGGCTGCACCACCGACAGCAGCACCTGTATCAGCAACATTTTTTGTAAAGTCTTGTGCGCCTTTTTGAAATCCTGCTGCTTTCTTTTGAATGCCTTTCCAGTCAATCTCATCCAATTGATTAGTTTCGTAAATTATAATGTCGTTTATATTCATAACACTTATCTTTCTTCTATGTAATCTTGACTGAGATCTTGTTCAGGCCGATTGCGCTGTCTATGAGCGCGGAACAAGTCAACTGCTATACCTGCTTCGTCAGATGTTCGGAATCTACTAGGCAGGCTACGACCACGATGGTGTATACCATACCCCACAGTATCATCCCCGTGTATTTCAAACACAGCACCATCATCCAGTTCCATGACTTTGATGGGCTGTTGTGGCTGTGCAGCGGCAGTGTTAATTTGAGACTCAACATCATGCACTGTGCCGGGATCGGTTAACTCATAATCGTTTTCTTCAACTTCGTGACGATCAACTGCATCAAGAGCTTTGTCTTTGAGTTCACGATCAACTCTAACTTTCTTTTCTAATTGATCAAGATACTGAGTCAAGTCTTTTTTAACTTTGCTCAACATATCTTCTTCAACTTCTTGCATGGCTTCTTCTAACGCACTCTTTTCTGGTTCAACTGAATCGCCAACTAGTTCTTTGTGCATGGGGTGTTGCGGATCAGTCTTGCTGCCCAGTACTCGGATGCCATGTGGCTTGAACAATGCCGGCAGTTGGTGCACTGATTTTTGTTGAGAGTTTAATCCATGTTTGACATTGACTGGCGTGGTACCTTCTACCACAGCCAATCGGTCTAGTATTGATCTAATGTCGTTGCTCATGCTCTTTCGTCTTTCAAGAAACTTCTCAGCATCCAGCCGTGCTTTTGTTGAGCATCAATGCGTTCAGCTATAAAATTAGCAATGCCTTGCTGATTTTCACTTTCAGCAATGGCAAAACATTTATTAAGAAGTTCTAACAGTTGGTCGTTGTTGGCCAACAGTTCTTCAATCATGAGTCGAGCACGAGGTATCTTGGTCTGGCCCTTGATTTCTGACAGTTCAGCAAAACGTTCAAAACTGCCAGGGGAATAGTCGCCTAATGCGCGAATGTATTCAGCGGTTCGGTCTATTGATCCGTTATAGACTTCTTCGTACAAGTTTCCAAAAAACTCATGCAATTGAGCAAAGTCCGGGCCTTCCACGTTCCAGTGAAACAGCTGGGCTTTGATGCTAAAAGCATACTCAGTTGCCAGGAGAGTTTTTAAAGCGTCCGCTAACATGTTTATTCCTTTTGTATTCCTTGGGTGTGTTCGGTGTAGGATCAGAACCCGTTACATATTTACCTGTCAACATAGATCCGCCTGATCTTGATTGCATGCCCAATGCTGATTCCACAGGTGCAATAGACCCTGCACTAGTGCTGCCCACTGACGCATTTTCCATGATTTCTTTTATTCTCATGATGATGGTATTTCCAATGTTGTCTGATCTTCGTGTATTGCGGCATTTTTAGTAGCCACACGCATATTTCTTATTTTTAATTTACTGTTGGTAGGCTCAAGTAATTCGTATCTGATTTTGTATAAACCTGGACCAGCCTCAATGGCTATCACTTCTTCCAAATAGTAATCTTTACCGTTCCAGATCCATGATCTTTCTGTAAACAACTCGTCGTTGACATACAATCTATAGCGGGTGTCACTGCCATCCCATTTGCAATAAACATCACACTGAACTTGAACTGATTTAGTCTGCATTAGATATTTAGTCAAATATACAGCTATAAATATCACAATGTTAAAACTATCAGAAATTCGTCAATTACATATTGAATTGACCACAAGATGCAATGCTAGATGCCCTATGTGCATGCGAAACTACAGGGGGTCCGATTTTAATTCTGGATACCCTTTGTGTGAACTATCATTGGCAGATTTCAAACACATTGTTACTCCTGAGTTACTAGCACAGTTAATTCAACCCGACGCGCCGGTTAATGGTCGGGTACCAACAATATTTGGATTTCGCGGAATCACATTCAATGGTAATCTTGGCGATTTTGCGTCAGCTCGCGATGCATTGGAAATTGTTGAGTATATTGCCAAACATAATGTGCCAGTCCACATCAATACCAATGGCAGTTTACGCAGCACAGAATGGTGGTGCAGATTGGCGTTGCCTGGTGTAACTGTGGGATTCGCATTGGATGGCCTAGCCGATACTCATAGACTCTATCGACAAGATACAGATTGGCATAGAATTATAGAACATGCACAAGCATTGATTCGAGCAGGTGGCCGGGCTGTATGGAGGTTTGTGCCGTTTGATCACAATCGTCATCAAGAACAGTCTTGTAGACAAATGGCTCAGGACCTGGGATTTGTTGATTTTGAAAATATCTACGACGGTCGCGACAATGGGCCAGTGTACACTAGAACTGGTAAATTTAGTCATACCATTGGTCCCACACAGCCGGGTGAAGCAGCACCCATTGAAGCGTTAATTGAAAATCATGTCACATGGTATGATGCAAAAACTTTCCGTTCACATAAAGATGTGCAAAATTTGTCAATGGATTGCTTGCACAAGAAAAATCAAGAAATATACATTGCAGCTGATGGGTCTGTGTATCCTTGCTGTTACTTAGGGTTTTATCCACAAACTATGAGTCATCCGGGAAACAAAGAATTAGCACCAATGGTAAAAGAAAACAATGCACTTGAGTATTCATTGGAACATTGTTTAGCATGGTTTGAAAGTATAGAACAAGCATGGAATCATTCTAGCATTGCCGAAGGCAGACCATATCAATGTGTTAACACCTGTGGAAAACCAACTGCTGTTGTTGCAACTTCATAATTAATGATATGACCAGCGCAAAAATTTTATACCTAGCACGATATCGTGTACCTCATGCTATCATGAGCCTGCAACCAGAGTTTACCCGACACCTCATTGGTGTGGACAGAACTTGCATTGCCAGTCCTGTTCCCAAAGATGAACTTTGGGCAGTATTTGAAAAGCACGGCATAGACACCACAAAGTTTGACTATGCTCCTGATAGTGAAATTTACAGACTGTACCCCGAAGTCAACAACTGGGTATTCGACGGCGACTACAGAACATACTGGTTGCGTCAACAGGCCCTAAAGTTTGCATTTTTAGACTACCTTGATTATGATCTCATGATCATGCATGATTGTGATTGCTTGTTGATCAAAGACTATGAGCCCATTAAAGATGGCAAGCTCAATTTTATGGTGCTGGAAAACGAACGTCACAGCTGGGGTTACTATGAAAGCATCAAGAATGCACTAGGATTTGAACGACTAACCCCACATTGTTTTATCAGTGAGTTTGTGCCTGTGTTGAAAAAAGATTTTAACGACCTAGTAAAATTTCTTGAAACTACCCATAAGAAAAAATGGTTAGATGCCATGATTGACTCATGCCCGCCAGAGCCTACTGTGCCACCTTGGGGCAATGGTGAGCTGATTCGGTGGTTCAGCGAGTATGAATTTATTGGTAACTGGGCCATGAGTCGTCAGGATATTACCATGGAATTCCAGCGTAGATATCACTATGACGACATGGAAAAAATTGGTGATTTTGATCCCACTTACCATACTGCTGTGTGTGACGCAGTACCAGACCTAAGTCGCAGTTTACAGTTTGACTGGGACCGATTGGAAATTCCAAAATTTGAATACTACATGGACAAAATTCGTGCTCGACTCGATCAAAAAACTTAAAGTTTACTCACCAGGCATGCAGGCCAGGGATTGGGGATTCGATACTGATCAAGTGGTAGATTACTACACTGCCTTGATGCAGCCTTACACTGTGGCCGTGCTGCCAGTTTACTATGACAATCCTGAAGAATTCTCATGGTTGCCAGAGTATGAGCTTATGGATCCAAGTCTTTTTGATTTGGTTTTGTTTGTCGATATAGAATTCCGCCCGCAACAACAACTGTTAAACTGGTTACAAACTAAACACATTAGCCGTTGGCTGTTGCTCATTGGTGGTCTAACTCACAACGAATATTTGCATCCTCGAGTTGTTTACCGTCCAGGTTGGGCATTGAATTTTATGGAGTGGAATCAGCAGCGTGATGATTTTCCTCTTGAACGACCGTTTTTGTTCGACTGCTTGTGCGGTGCTAGACGCACACATAGAGAATATGTGATGTTGTCCATGCTTGAGAGTGGCCTTCTTGATCAGTCCATTGTGACTTACAGAGACATTTTCAAAGGTGGAGATTGTGTGGATACACCACCTCATGTGCAGGCACAATTTCCTGATCTAACAGTGCCTTGGCCCTATGTTAGTCCCAATCTCAATCCTGATTGGGAAGTTTCTGATCATCTAGACTATAGTATCAGTGGTATTGTGCCTTGGGAAATCTATAATCGCACTTACTTCACAATTCTTGTAGAAACACTAGGCTACGGCAACACATTCTTGGCAGCTGAAAAAATTGGTAAGTGTTTGTTTGCTCGTAGATTATTTGTGCATTTTGGTGCACCGTATTTTTTGCATTATCTTCGCAGCCTGGGGTTTGAAACTTTTGACAGTGTGTTAGACGAAAGTTATGACTTACAAATTCAAGATATTAAACGTTGGCACAGTGCCTTTGACCAGGTCAAATGGTTAAGCAAGCAAAATCCCCAACATTTGTTAGCCAAAGTCAAACCCATATTAGATCACAATCATGACCGATTGCACAGACTTAAATCCAGTAAAACACAAGAAATGCACAGAGCCATTGATCGATGCTTAGAAGAGCTGAGTTGCTTGCCTGCTATCACGCAAACGATTTAAGCCAGTGCTGATAGAAGTTTTCAGCAATGATTTCTTGTCCAGCAGCACTTGAGTGATAGCCAGGATCTTCACCTCGAAACGGATTGTTACCACATATAGACTGTGGTGAACACGCAACATCCAAATTAATGTAGTGATCAGGCACAAGAGCGGGAAATGCTTCGCGCCACTGATTGACATTGGCAGGATCAAAGGGCCATAACAAATTTGGCAACACCAAAAACTTAATGTTATCCAAGAACATAGTGATCACACCTTCACGGATCATCCACTCATCCTGTTGCTTTTTCCAAGCATTATCATAGATTGAGTCAATCCAATGGCGCACACCATTTTGCGCCTGTTTGGTAATTCGGCCCATTCTATATGGATGTTCAAAGTTTTCTGCTAGAGTAAAGATTGTTTCGCAAATCATGTTTGACTGCTCTCGACCATAGTTTACATTGCGTATACCATCTTCTCTACGATAGCCATTGCCCAGTTTTCTATTTTGTAGGTGTCGTTCTAGCGGCGGATTTTCACCAGCACTAGGTGCTTGAGTCCAATCGTATGGCACAGAGTTTGCAGGTATTTCCATTCTGTCCCAAAAGGTAGGACCAATCACAGCAAAGTCTGGACGCTGTCTGCGGATCTCATCCATCTGTATGCGAATGCCACCGTTGCTACAACCTTGGCGTGCTAGGTTGACCAGTTCCCAGTTGCCCAGTTTTTCTGCTAACCGTTCACTCCAAGCAGTACCTGGCAAAGTTTGACTCACGGCTGAAAACGAGCAGCCTGCTACCATTAATTTCATTGTGTTTCCTTGTAATCGTTTTGATGTGTT
>Ga0114970_10001885_pt1 | contig 15684 bp, 19 predicted proteins | sample M_140205_XF_Meta_FD_87030 | JGI IMG/M metagenome (GOLD analysis project Ga0114970, IMG submission 87030) | Freshwater microbial communities from Lake Montjoie, Canada to study carbon cycling - M_140205_XF_MetaG | ecosystem: Environmental > Aquatic > Freshwater > Lake | place: Lake Montjoie... | reverse complement strand
CGCATCTAATGTATTGGGCATCAATCTCTACGACTGGCAAAGGAAGGTGTTGCGTGATTTGGAAGCCAAGGACTGTCGCGTAGCCCTGCGTGCAGCCAACGGATCTGGCAAGACAAGCACCGTCATTTCAGCGATTCTGATATGGCACGCACTCGTTTTCCCACGTTCAATTGCCGTAACCACCGCTGGAGTTTTCCGCCAAGTCGAAAGCCAACTCTGGCCTAGCCTGCGCAACCACATTGCCAAGTTGGGTGGCGCATGGGAGGTCACATCCGGCGAGATCCGCTACCTACACGCAAACGGCAATACTAGCCGCATCATAGGCTACTCAGCCACCGACCCTGGCAGGGCTGAAGGCTGGCACGCCGAGGATCACGAATATCATCCGTTGCTTATGGTAGTGGACGAAGCCAAGACCGTAGCCGACCCGTTGTTCGAGGCTATCAGCCGATGTCAACCAACCCGCTTGCTAATCGCATCCAGCCCCGGCGGGACCAGCGGAGCGTTCTATCGAGCGTTTACAAAGGAAGCCAATATGTGGTCTAAGCACGCAGTCACAGCGTTTGACTGCCCACACATAACGCAGAACCAGATTGATGAAGTAATCCAGCGTTACGGCGAGAAGCACCCACTAACCCGTTCTATGATCTACGGTGAGTTTGTGGACATAGGGGCGGAAAGCTTGGTTGTAAGCTTGACCCAGCTCCAGAACTGCCACAACAGCCCACCCGACTTTAAGCCAGGGGATCGCAAGGCTGGCGTTGACTTTGCGGCTGGCGGGGATCACAACGTGCTTTGTGTAAGTGACGGCAACAAGATCCTCCCAATGATTGCATGGCGCGAAAGGGATACGATGGCAGCGGTTGGCAGATTTATTGTGGAGTTTAAGAAGGCTGGGTTAAAACCAGAGAACATCTACGCTGACGCAAGCGGTCTTGGGATGCCTATGTGCGATGCCTTGGCTGAAGCTGGCTGGGAAGTCAATAGGGTCAACTTCGGGTCAGCAGCATTCGACACCGATGCCTATACCAACAGGGCAGCCGAGATGTGGTACAACATGGCCAAGAAGATTGAAAGTTCCGACATCATACTGCCAGAGGACGAGGATTTGACAGCGCAGTTGACTTGCAGGCGTACAATCACCAACAGCAAGGGCAAGCTTGGCGTTGAGTCAAAGGACTCAATGCGTGCTAGGGGCTTGGCATCGCCAGACAGAGCCGATGCGTTGGCATTGTGCCTAAGTGGTGGTAGTGTAGGCTTGGACTTGACTTTCCCTGTGGAACGTCCAAGCTGGAGACTTCTCAGCCAAATGATGGAACACAACGATCCGGTCATGGCTGGGTTTGACGCAGGAGGATAAAACTATGAACATCTGGAATTGGATTACTTCAAATTGGCAAGAGATCGTAGCCGCCGTTGGTGGCATCGTTCTTGCCGCACGCATTATTGTTAAACTCACCCCGACCCCAGCGGATGACTCGTTCTTGGAAAAGATCGTGAACTTCCTCAAGACAGTCGGACTGAATATTAAATAAGTTTATTTGTGCTGCGTGCAATCCTTGAGATCATCGCAGCCGTGTTCCGCATCATTCCAGGTTGGAAGCAGAAGCGAACACAAAACATCGAAGGTGAGTGGCGGGATAACCGCAATGCTATTGAGCGTGATTTGCGTGGCGAGTCTTGGTGGGTGCGCAACAACGACACCAGTAACCCACACGACAGGGGTAGTTGAGGAGCTGATGAAAGATCCTAACTATACCGAAATTCGCCGTGGTACTCCTGGTACTCGCGAGTGGGCTAGGAAGGCATTGAATGCCGTCAACGATCTTTCATACGAATTAAAAGTGGAGCGTAACAAATGAAGAATCTTGAAGCACGCGAAGGTTATCACATGCGGATCATTGACTGCTTGAACCAGCGTGAGACTTGGGAGAATCGTCAACGGCTGTTCTATCAAGCTCGCTACTTCGGTGTGCGTCGTAAGATGAAGCCTTGGCCTTCTGCTGCTGACCTTCACGTCCAGTTGATTGACGGAGCAATTGAGAAGCTAAAGCCTTCTTTCGTCAACAGCGCAATCGGCAACGACATCCTTTCCAGCTTCGTCCCTATGCGCCAGCAGTTGACACCGCTAACCGTATCTGCGGAGCGTTGGTTTGATTACAAGATGCGCGAGCAGTCCAACTTCCAGAAAGAGATTGTCTCGGTTATCGACAACTTATTGTTGTATGGCCGTGGTGTGTCCAAGGTTCTATGGAACGAGGACAAGAAGCAGATCAGCTTTGAAGCGATTGATCCCTTCCACCTAGTCGTGCCTGCGTACAGCAAGAGCATGGCAGAGGCTGACTTCATCGTTCACATCATTCTTGTTTCGGTTGATTCCTACAAATCCAATCCGATGTACAAGCAAGATAAGGATTTTGTTTCCAAGATCAGCGGTAAGGTAAATCAGTCCGTTGGTCTTCGTAGCGAGATCCAAGACGAGATTTATCGTCGTGAAGGCATTACGCAGGAATCTGGCAACGACACGATTATTTTGTGGGAGCTTTACACTCCGTCCGACAAAGGCTGGAAGGTTCAGACCTACAGCCCACTTGAAGTCGAGACTGATGTTCGCAAACCTTTCTACTTGCCGTATGAACACGGCGAGCCTCCTTTCGTAGATTTCCCCTATGAGTTGACAGGGGGCGGTTGGTATAGTCCTCGCGGAGTTGCAGAAATCCTCCTCCCAGGCGAGAACCTATTAAATAAGCTCAAAAATTCCCTCAGCGACTATGTAGAGCTGGCCAACCGACCCGTCTTTGAAGCGCAGAATCCGATCTCGCTAAACACAGCGAATCTGAAGATGCAACCTGGTCAAATCCTTCCGCAAGGGTTAAAGCCAGTTCAGTTCAGCCAACCTCCATTCGACTTCCAGAAGCTGATGCTCGAAGAGCGTATGCTTGCGGAACAACGGATGGGCAGCCCTGACTTTGGTGCTGGCTCGCAGTTCCAAGTATCGGATCGCAAGACTGCTACTGAGATTGCAGCGGTACAGGCACAAGCGGCAGCCTCCGGTGACTTACGCAATCGTATCTTCAGAATGAGCCTAGCTCACTTGTTCCGTCAGTGCTGGTCGTTGTACGTCCAGTACGCAAAGGAAGATTTGATGTATCGGTATGCGGAAGAAACTGGCCAGATGGTTCCAGAGGGAATCCACGACCAGTACGCAATCGAACCGAAGGGCGGGTTGGACTTTATCAACCGCCAGTTTGCGTTACAGAAATCTGTATCTCGGATGCAGATGTTCCAAAATAATCCTTTCATCAACCAGGGCGAACTGGTAAAGTCTGTGCTTGAACAAGATGATCCCTCGCTGGTCCGCAGACTCTTCCAAGATCCAAACGCAGCCTCTGGCGATCAAGCTGAAGATCAAGCGACTGAAATCGCGACTATGCTTGCAACTGGATTCCCAGTCGCCATCAAGCCTAGCGATGATCACAAAGCGCATATATCCGTTCTCTTCGCGTTTAACCAAGCGGCTCAACAGCGGCAACAGCAGGTCGATCAGAGTGCAATGCAAGTTCTGATGGCACACTTGCAACAGCACTTGGCTGCCTTGGAACAGGTTGACCCGAACACATCCCGCGCAATCCAGAAACAACTTCGTGATGCGGCTAAAGCTCAAATGCAACAGCAGGGACAGCAATTGCCTCCCGAAGCTATGCAGGCTCAACAAGCTGGTTCGATGGTTGCTTGATAGAGCAATTTGATACAAGAGATTTGATGGTTGATGCCTTCGTCAAGGAAGGCATGGCTGGCGCAGAAATCGGAGTATTTGCTGGCGACTTCTCCGCTAAATTAAGAAGCAAGAATCCAAGCGTACTTTACTTGGTTGACCTATTTGAAGGCAGATGGCCGTCTGGCGACGTTGACGGAAACAATTTAAGGCATATTGACCTAAACGAATCGCTTGTTGCACTACACGACAAGTACCATAAAGATCCAGTAGTAAAGCTTGTCAAAGGTCCGTCATTCTTCTTTATGGCTAGTTTGCCAGACAATTTGCTTGATTTTATATACCTTGACGGCGACCACTCCTACCCAGGTGTGAAGATTGACCTTGAGATGGCTAGGATCTTGGTAAAGCCAGATGGCTTAATTATGGGTCACGACTACTCAATGAATATGGATAAGGCCAAGACACAATATGAGTTTGGAGTCAAGAAAGCAGTTGACGAGTTTTGCACAAGGCATAGCTTGGCGATCAAAGCTATTGCAAACGACGGCTGTACATCATTTGCCATAGTCAACACCAAATGAGAAAACTAAAGGCAATACTAGCTTTCATTAGGCATCAGTCTTGGGTCAACGAACCCAAGTGGAATAGCGAGGATGAGAAGGCGTTGACATCCTTCCTTGGTACGCCATCTGGCAAGCGTTTAAGCCTTATCCTTTTGAATCTAACTTTGCGTAATAACGCCTCTGCCACAGAAAAGAATAATGCGGAACTTGCAGAGGCTTGCGGATATGCTAAAGGATTTCGAGGTTGCGTAGCGGTTCTTGAATCGCTTGCAGCCTCAAAACTAAACTCAGCCATCCAAGACGGCATGGATGGGTCTGATGAAACTGCCGTCAACTAACCTGTTCTACAGAATGACTCCCTGTAGGGCGGTGTAAGAAAGGGTCAAAATGGCGGAATTGAATAACCCAACCGAGGCGGAAGTCTTGGCTTTGGCTAGAGCAGCAGATGAAGGCGTGGATTACACACCAGCACCAATTGCTCCAGTTGAAACAAGCGGAACTGAATCGGAGAAGGCCAGCGGAGATAACTCGGAGCAACCCGCGACTCCCGAAACCACCGAAACCAAATCCACGTCGATTGATGTGGTGACGGATGAAGTCCCTAAGACTGAAACCGTTTCAACCAAAAGTTCTTTAACAGAGCAATCTGATGAACCCAAGTCAGAGTCGGCTTCCGAAGAAAAGAAGCAAAGCAAGTACCAAAGGGCGCAGTCTCGACTCGCAAAAGAGTGGGACGATGTCAAAGCGGAACGAGCAAGACTCCAAGCTGAAAGGGAGGCACTTGAAGCAGCCAAGGTTGCAAAGGCTGGTCAAGCGTCTTCTGAGGCAGAGACAAATGGAAACAGTCGCAAGTTTAGCGCGGAAGATTACCGGGAAGCAGCAAAGAGCTACCGTGATGAAGGCCGTGACGATCTTGCGAAACTCGCTGAAAACAAAGCAGGCGAGATTGAGGTAGAGCAAAAGAAGGCGTTTGAGCAGAAGGTGCAGACTGAAATGAAGTCTGCCTGGGATAAGAACCTTATGGAAGAGGTCGATTCCAACCCTGAACTCAAAGACTCTTCTACCCCACTCTACAAAGCTGTTTCCGATTTGCTCCAACGGCACGCGATTCTGCGGAACTATCCCGCTGGAATCAAAGATGCTGTTGGTTTGGCTAAGATGCACTTGAAGGCGGAAACCGCCTCTGGCTTGGAAAAGAAGATTGCGCAGTACGAGTCCGAACTGACTCGACTGAGAAAAGCTACGACTCCGGCGAACAGTCAGCCTTCGGCTCCTGCACGTCAGAAGCAGTTCCATGAACTCTCCAGCAAGGAGCAGGAAATGGAATTGTTGAAGATGGCAGCAGAAGCTGATCGCTTATAATCGTTGGATCTAGCAGAAAGATAATACTACAATGGCTAACGTAACTACAGGGTCTGTCTCTGCACAGTTTCAGACCTTTTTCTCAAAACAACTCCTAGAACGGCAGATCCCCTTGCTCCAGATGGAGCAGTTTGCCCAAAAGGTTCCTTACCCGACGAAAACTGGCGGCAACAAAACCGTACGTTTTTTCCGGTTTGACAACCCTAGCATCAGCTCGATCACCACTCTCTCCGAAGGAACGACTCCTACGGGCGGAACTGGTGAACGTCAGTTGACCCTCACCACGGTTGAAGCCACCCTTGTTCAGTACGGTTCTAGCATCGTCCTCACGGATATTTTGCTGGCCACCGAACTTTTCAATCATTTGGCCCAAGCGACCAAGCAACTCGGTGAAGACGCAGCGTTGCATGCCGACACATTGTCACATCGCGCGTTGGTCCTAAACACGACTGACTCCACGACTGCTGGAACAACCGTCTCTGCTGCGGCTTATACCCGCTATGCTCAGAACGGAACCAACGGAACCAACTTCCAAAGCGCATCGGCAGCTAATGCTTCGATGACTGCTCTTGACTTGTTGGATGCCGCGACTGCCCTAAAGGTCAACCGCGCTCCCAAGATCAAAGATGGTTACGTCCTCGTTGCTCCTCCTCAGGTCACTCGTGACTTGATGAACGACGATGACTTCCTCCGTGTGTCCTCCTACTCTGCTCCGGATGCTATCTTCCGTGGCGAAGTTGGTCGGCTCTTCGGCGTGAGCGTGATCGAAACCACAAACAACTTGACGGCTGGAACGGCTGCCTACGGTGTAAACACCGAAGCTACCGGAACCAACTACGCTTCCATCGTTCTCGGTGGGCAGGCCTTCGGCGTGCCTCACTTGACGGCGGTTGCTGCAACCGGATCGCCTTACGCACCTAAGGTCACGATTCTGGATGCTCCCGACAAGAGCGACATCTACGGACAGCGCACCTATGCGTCGTTCAAGACGTTCTACACTGCCAAGCAGTTGAACCCTGCGTTCTACCGCGTGGTGTGGTCGAAGAGCAACTACAGCTAAAAATCCTAATGGGAACCATGCTAGTTATCGGTATGGGTCCTCGGAAGGCTGGGGAGGGTAAAACCTCCCCAGCTTCTTCCAAAGAGAAGTCTATGCCCAAGGAAGGTCTTGTTCGTCTTCCCCTATCTATGCTTGAGATGGATGGTGGAGAAGGTGAAATGACTGCTCCCGAAGCAGGCGACTCTGTGGAACTCAGCGGCACAGTTGAAAAGGTTGACGGTGATGTTGTTCATGTTCGCGTCAATGATGCGATGGTGGAGAACGAATCCGAAAAACCCGAAGAGCCAATGATGTCCGAAGAGGATAAAATGCGTAAGTTGGCAGAGTCAGCCGACGAGGAAAGCTATAGCTAATGCCGATCTACCAGTACACCGACACCCGAAATGGATCAGTCGTTGAACTGGAGAAATCGGTTGCTAGTCGGGATTCAGTTCCCAAGCACCTCAAGAGGTTTACTTTTCCACAACGCTTGGCAGTATTTGGAACCGGAGAATCCCCATCCGATCCCAGGCTGTCGAGTACATCAACAATTATGAAGGGGTACTACAAACAAGAACAAAAGCTTGGGAGTAGGTTCAAAAGCAACTTCAGCGCGGATCAAGTGAAACGTGCCTGGGGTCGCAAAGGAGATTAACTATGTCAGACATTTATGTGCGTAGGGAAGCGACGGCAAAAACTCGTCCTTTCCGCCTCGATACAGCCAAAGAAACGCAGTTGGTTGAAATTACCAGCACAGCCACTGGCGGAACATTCAGCACAAGCGCGACCAGCCTTGGTGCTTTGCTGCTCAAAGTCAACGGCACTGCTGTAAAAATTCCGTTCTACACGGCGTAAGTTATGGGGCGCACTCTATCAAGAATTGCGCTAGGTGATGCTGGCACGACCATCGGAACATCTGCGTCTACATTCACGGGTGATTACGATGGCGTGTCGGCGTTGTCTACTGGAACCATTGGTCTTACAATCAGCAACTCCACTTATACTGGTCTTGCATTTGCGGCTGGATCTACCGTGACTGGCGACATTAGCCAGGTCATCATTTCTTCCGGCGGACCATTCGCAATCTATAAGCGGACGGTTTAAGGCTCTTTATGGGCTGGCAGACACAGCGTATATTGGAGACTATTGGTACTGCTACTGGCGGTACGCAAAGCATTAACTACAACCTCGAAGCAATCGAGGCTTTGATGGTTACGTTGCAGGCTGATGTGGCTGATGGAATACGTCCACCGAATGCTACAACTGGTGGAACAGGCCCGACAACCTTTACATCCACAAGCTACGGAACAATTGCAACTGCAAGCACCGGAAGACTTGGTTGCCAGATATACAACCAAGGGGCTGGAAATTTGCACGTTACACTTGGAACTGCAACAACAAGCACATCTGTTTATACTGTAAAATTAAATTCTGGAGACTATTACGAGGTTCCGTCAAACTATACCGGACTAATCGGAGGAATCTTTGCTTCCGCTGGAACTGCTCTTGTTACGGAGTTGTCGTAATGCCATTGTTCTCGGCAGTTGAACCATTGCCTGTAAATAGGATTAAAAACAGGCTATTCGATCCAGACGCAAGAGACTACATTTTGCGAGTTGAGGCAGCGGATGGTGAGAGGCTTGAATCGCAAGTCCGTGGGGCTATTAACGCTTTCGTTCTAGGATGCAAAGCTGATGGAATTTGGACTTCACTTGTAGCCTCTTGCATTATGGCTGGAGCGAGAACGGTAGCGGGGGCAATTACTCCTTTGGTTGGAAACGCTCCAACAAACAATAATTTTGTAATTGGAGATTACAGCAGGACGCTTGGTTTGCTTGGGAACGCCTCAAACAAATACCTTGCCACTGGATACAATAATAACGACACAACAAATTTCCCACAAAATAATTCTCACATGTCTTGTTATGTTTCAGCAAGCCAAACAACTAATAGTGGAGTTTTTGTCGGAACTTCTATTGGAATCGGGTCTAAATTTTTCTTTAATCATAATACAACTACAACCATTATCGCAAGAAATAGGGCGCTTGCTACTTCTGGCTCACTTGCCCAAGCCCCGCTAGGCTTTCAGGGAATATCAAGGAACAATTCTGCTACTTTTGATGTCAGACTTACTGGCAGTTTAGGAGTTGGCAGCGGAACTCAATCTGCCGCTAGTAGCACTCCAACCAACGAATTGATTGGCGTTTTTGCAACTGGTGCTGGGCTAACACACACAAGTGCTAGAATGTCTTTCTACTCAATCGGAAAAAGCCTCACACTTTCTTCACTAGATTCTAGAGTAACCACCCTAATGACCACGCTTGCGAGGGTTATAGCATAATGCCCCTTCTCCTCCTCACCCTCTTACTCTGCTCCTGCTCGCCAAAGAAGCACACAGAGAACAATGCCCTCCCAGATTACGGGGAAATGGGAGCTGCTGCCGACGCAGGCCAGGTTAAATGAGAAAGATTTATTCATGGATGTTCAGGACAGGTTTGCGTTTATTGCTGACTCCACACGACTACGCTTGTTTCAACGAGGCGTGGAAGTGCGCGGAAGCGAACAACAGATTGTCGGGAGAAACCAAGTACATCGGGGCTGTAAAGCATCTTTTAAGCGTCAACCGTTCTATCAAGCGAATGGTGGCAGACGGCCACAATCGGGACGAGCTTGTTGCGGCTGTTGTCCATCTTGCGGTCAGCCTGCGGTATCTTGAAAGCAGAAAACATGGGAACGGATGACCAGATTGGCGACTTGCGGGAGAGGCTGGCAAGGATGGAAGAGAGGCAACTCTCTCTGTATAAAATGGTTGAAACCAGCTTGTCAAATCACGCAGATGTGGTAAATAGAATCTCTTCCCTGGAGCATCTCCGGACGAAGGCTCTGGCTATTGCAGGGGTTGTTGGTCTAATATGTTCAATGGCCTGGGATGTGATCAAAAATCGTTTAAGCAACTAGGAGATTAAATGGCAACACTCGGAACACAGCTAATCAGCACCAGCTACACACAGCTTATCAAGACCCTTGGAACAGGTGGTCTTGACGGCTCGTTGCAGGTTATTACTGATGGCGATGACACGCAAAGCGCGCTTTCCTTGTCCACCTCTGCTGTAAGCAGCACAGGCTCATTTTCTGTTGCTGGAGCATCTACGCTCACAGGTGCGGTTACTTGTTCAAATACTCTTGGTGTAACTGGTGCGGCAACGCTATCCAGCTCGCTTGGGGTTACTGGTGCGGTAACATTGTCCAGCACGCTTAATGTTACTGGAGCAGTTACATTGTCATCCAGCTTCACGGCATCTACCGGAACGGCTACGATTGGTACTGCTGCAATTACTACTGCGACAATTGGAACTCAAAATGTAACGATTTCAACTGTTTCAACATCTACAATTGGAACTCTTACTGTTACCTCACACACGGTTACAAACTCAACAGTTACAAGCACGGAAACAGTTGGTACTTTAAGGGTTGGTGCGTCTGGTCCAAGGCTGACAGCGGTTAGCTATGGGACTGCTGCGTTTACGCTTTCTACTGTAGCAGCACATAATGTTGCCGACACAACAACTGGAACATTTGCATTAACCGGATGCGCTCTTGGCGATATTGTTTTGGGATCAATAGATACATTAGGTGCTGCCACAGGAACAATTTGTCTTGCAGTCAGTTTCTATCCTCAAACAACAAATGTAGTAAGATATTCAATAATCAATAAAGGTTCAACCGCTGGGACAATTTCAGCAGGAACGATCTACGCAACCGCAATGAGGTTTACAGCTTAATATGGCAAACATAATCAATCGCCAGCAGACTTTTGCTACCAACGGAACTGTTGATGCAGCGAGCCTGCACAACCTTATTGATAGTGCGCTTATCAATTCAGCGATTATCAAGAACCAGGACGAAATAACAACAATTGGTACTTCTGATTTATTGCTGATTGCTCCAAGTAGCGTTGATTCCGCCTTGGCTCCAAGGAAGGTAACTGTCCAGAATCTTATTGATGATTCTTTTACATTCGGAACGTACACAAATTTAAGTCTTTCTGGATCTTTAACCTATGCAACGGCTACTGGGAATCGAACCATAAGCACAAGTGCTACAATTACGAATGGAACGATTACAAACCTAACTGCTGGAACTACAATATCCACATCGGCAACAATTACGAATCTTACAGCCGGAACAACAATTTCTACAGCCGCCAACATTACAAACGGAACAATTCAAAACTTAACAGCAAGCACAGCCAATATTACCGCTGGCACATATTCGGGTGTAATCAACAGCACTACTGGAACAATCACAACTTTTAACAGCACGACAGGCACAATTGCAACAAGCACAATTGGAACATTAACAACTACGCTTACTGGCGATTTAACAATCAGCACAGGTTCGGCAACAGTTGGAACTAGGGTGGCTGTTCTTAACACAGTCCAGCAGTACAGCCGAGCGCATAATTTTGCATCTACAGCGTTGACCATCACAAGCGGAACAGTTCCTTGGAATCTTGCGGAAAACCAAGTTGCCACGCTGAATGTCACTACAAGTGCAACAATGAATACGTTCAGCAGCGCGCAAGCTGGCGCAACTTACGTTCTGATTGTTACGCAAGGTACAGGTGGGAATAATACCCTTTCGTTTAGCACGGCATACAAATTCCCAAGTGGATCAGTTCCGGTTCTTTCTACCGGATCTGCCCAGGTTGACGTTCTTTCATTCGTAAGCAATGGAACTGTGCTTTTCGGTGTAGCAAGCCAGAACTTCTCGTAACCTCCAATGCCCTGGCCTGTCCATCCAAACGGCCTGCTTGGAGCGCAAGGCGGTGACAATGATACCTACCAAATAAGCCGTAGCCTGCGGTTTAATTCTGCTGATGCAGCGTACTTAAATCGAACTCCAGCAAGTGCTGGGAATCGCAAAACATGGACTTGGAGTGGGTGGGTTAAACGATCTGGTCTTGGAACAAATCAAGGAATATTTACAACAAATGGATCAACTAATGCAACATTGTTTTCAATGCGCTTTAGCTCAAGCGATACTCTAATAATTGCAAATTTTGCACTTCAATATTTAATAACAACTCAATTGTTTAGAGACACATCTTCGTGGTTTCATTTGGTAGTTGCTTTTAACACCACTCTGGCAACATCATCAGACCGCATAAAAGTATATATAAATGGATCTCAAGTAACTGCTTTTTCAACAACAAATTATCCAGCACTAAATGATGATACTGGAGTAACCGACACACGAGCGCATCAAATAGGATCTGAATGGAATGTAACAGATTTTTTATCTAGCTATTTATCTGAAATTCACTTAATAGACGGACAAGCCTTAACCCCATCCAGCTTTGGAGAAACCGATTCAATTACTGGTCGTTGGAAAGCCAAGGCGTATAGCGGGACGTATGGGACGAATGGATTTTATTTGAAGTTTGCGGACAACAGCGGAACAACATCAACCACGCTTGGCAAGGACTCCAGCCCTAATGGAAACAATTGGACTCCAAATAACTTCTCTGTTACGGCAGGCACAAGCAACGATAGTCTTGTGGATAGCCCGACCAATTATGGGAGTGATACTGGGTTGGGTGGTGAGGTGAGGGGGAATTATCCTGTATTTAATTCGGTATCAAAAAACTCATCCGTAACAATATCTGATGGCGGATTAAGGGCGGCTTTCACAAATAATAGGTTTCAATCAGTGACAATCCCAATTCCAACAACTGGAAAATGGTATGCGGAATTTACTGCACTAAATGGAAGTAGTACATATTCTATTGGGATTGGGGACATAGCCCAAAATGCGGATAGCTCATATTCTCTTTTATCGTCATCGCCTGCAATATCCTATATAAATAATGGAAATAAAAATGTAAATGGAACAGTTAATGCTGGCGGTGCGACTTACACAACAAATGACATAATTGGAGTTGCCGTAGATTCTGGTTCTTCTTCTGTATCTTTTTACAAGAATAACTCGCTTCAATTTACTGTAAGTGGATCTTCCTTTTCCACATACGCTGGAAGATGGGTTTTTGGTGGAGATGCAAGTGCGTTTAGCGAGGTGCTTGTTTTTAATGGAGGCCAACGTCCATTTGCCTACACCGCACCAACTGGCTTTAAGGCACTCTGCACAACCAACCTTCCGACTCCGACAATTAAGAAGCCAAGCACTGCGATGGATGTGGTGACTTATACTGGAACTGGATCAGCTTTAACTCCGACGAGTTCATTAGGATTCTCGCCCGATCTTGTTTGGCTGAAGTCACGTTCAGCCGCAACAGATCATACCTTGTATGATACGGTTAGGGGAACTCAAAATAGGCTTGAATCGAATACCACCGATGCTGAAGTGACATCCGATAGTGGCGTTACGGCATTCAATTCAAACGGATTTACACTAGGGACGCTTTCCCAGGCAAACACAAATACGGCAACTTATGTTGCTTGGGCTTGGGACGCTGGATCTTCAAGCGTAACCAACACAACTGGATCAATCACAAGCACAGTTAGGGCTAATCCGCAAAATGGGGTTAGTGTTGTTGGTTATACTGGAAACGGTACGGCAGGGGCAACGGTTGGTCACGGCCTTGGAGTTTCACCATCAATGATTATCACCAAGAAGAGAAGCACGGCAACATCCTCTCAATGGACTGTTGGGTTTTCTGCACTTGGGTGGAATAGGTATATTTTATTAAACTCAACCGCAGCCGCAGCAACAGATTCAAATGTTTGGAACTCTGCCCCAACTTCATCTGTATTTTATTTGGGCAATGATATTTGGAATAATCAAAGCGGAGAAACTACTATCGCCTACTGCTTCGCCGAAATCGAAGGCTTCAGCAAATTTGGATCATATACTGGCAATTCAAGTGCGGACGGACCATTTGTTTGGTGCGGGTTTAGGCCGCGATTTGTTCTTACAAAAAACTCTTCAAGTGGTGGGGCTGGATATGATTGGGTTATTTGGGATGCGGAAAGAAATCCATCAAACCAAACTGCAAAGGTTGTATTTCCAGACCTGGCAAATGCGGAAGAGGAAACAACAACAATTATTGATATACTTAGTTCTGGATTCAAATTAAGAAATTCTGGAGCAACAACAAATGCTGGAACAATGATTTTTGCTGCTTTCGCAGAAGCACCATTCAAATACGCAAGAGCAAGATAAGGAGTAACCATGTGGATCACAACCGAAAATAACATCATCCGTCAACCCCAAGGCATTCGCATTGGCGATGTCAACCATCCAGCCAGCATCTTTTGGTGTTGGAGTAAAGAGCAACTTGCTGAAGTTGGCATTAAGCCTTATACTCCAGCAACTGCCCCAGTAGGCTATCGAATTACTGGTGCGTACACAGAGGAGATTGATGGAGAGGTTTTCGAGAGGTTTAACCTAGAGGCCATTCCGCAGCCAGAACCAAATTTAGAGGAGACTGTGAATGACATTAACTGAAATAGCTCAATACGCAGGCGAGAAGGTTGGCAAGACCGACTCGGATACGCTTACCTTCTTGCAGAAATCAGCATCGCTGAATTATCGGCGTGTTTGGAACTTTGCACCCTGGCGGGAAACAGTAACAAGCTCAACCTACACGCTGGCAACCGGAACACGCACAGTCAGCCTTGGGTCGTTGGTCGAGAATCCACTATCTGTAGCTTATGATAATAGTGAGCTACAGCCAATGGATTTGGCCACAATTGTAAGCCAAGATGCAAACCTGCTTAATTCGGACACAACTGGAACTCCAGCATTTTATTATTTCAAGGGAAGGAATACAGGTGGTACGGCTCAAATTGATGTTTTCCCAACACTGCAAACGAGCAGCACTGCTGTTTTGCAGGTAATTGAAAAGCTCCAATGCCTTACACGCAGCAACTATCAGGTTGACTTTCCTCCATCGCAAAACTCACTTAACGATGAGCTTCGCCTTCCTCACGTCAATCACGTTGTTCTTTCCCTGACTCACGCAGACGCACTTGAGCGAGAGAGGCAGTACGGCAAGGCACAGGTAGTGACGCAGGCAGCGAATGCCGATCTTGCTGCTATGGCCAATTACGAGTTGAGCCAGGTTGGAGGCATGAAACAGATTACTCCAAATAGCCTTGGTGAATTGACAATCGAAGAGATCATTTAACCTATGCCGTACTTTGTTGACGCAACGGACGATGTCCTAACGTTTGACGGAATCCGAAATTTTGTCGGAGGTCAAGCCAGCGGTCTTCAATCCGATTTATTGGCCGACAATCAAGTACAAGAGTTGTACAATATGACCCTTTCTCCAAAGGGTAATCTTGAAACTCGTGTTGGGGCTACAAGCTTTGCAACAGGTGCAACAAGCGGTACTGGATCGGTTGGAGGTATGCGGTACTACGAAACTGGCTCGACTTCCCAATTATTGACTGTTACTGGCGGAAGGTTCTACAGCATCAATTCCAACGGAAGTGCAACAATCCACGCACCGGACAGAGTTTGGGGTACAACAAGCACTACATTTTCCTCAACAATTGGACAATGGAGGGATGGGTATGATGTAGCTCAAGACATTGAAGTGTCTTTTGCACAATTTGTTGACAGAATGTATTTGGCTGATTTGGACAGCGACCTTCATTATTGGGATGGAACAGGAATGGTAAAGCAAGGCGGGAAGGTTAGGGCAATCACAGTAACAACAGCGGGTAGCGGATACACTAGCGCAACAGCAATTGTTACTGGTCCAGACCTTGGCGGAACAATGCCAGAACTTATTGTAACTGTGGCTGGCGGAGCTGTTACAGGGGTAACTGTTGTTGATGGCGGATCTGGATATTCCGGCGCACCGACTGTTACAATTATTGGGAATGGCTCTGGTGCTACGGCTACAGCCACGGTAAGTCCACCTCCTGCAAGTTTAAGGCTTATAGTAAATGCAGAAAACAGGCTGTTTGGTGTTGGATCTGGAACAAACAGAAACACGCTTTATGCGTCTGATCTTCTTGACCCTTCCGTAT
>Ga0114970_10001884_pt1 | contig 15686 bp, 11 predicted proteins | sample M_140205_XF_Meta_FD_87030 | JGI IMG/M metagenome (GOLD analysis project Ga0114970, IMG submission 87030) | Freshwater microbial communities from Lake Montjoie, Canada to study carbon cycling - M_140205_XF_MetaG | ecosystem: Environmental > Aquatic > Freshwater > Lake | place: Lake Montjoie... | reverse complement strand
TACAAGCGCATGTACCCAGAAGGTGAAGCTGCGGCACATGTCGTGGGATTTACCAATATTGAAAATGTGGGGCAAGAGGGTGTAGAGCTTGCCTTCAATAAGCATTTGGCAGGTAAGAGTGGCTCGCGACGCGTTATCAACAATGGCCAAAAACAAGTCGTGGAAGGCATTGGCGACGAGATTCCGCCAGAAGACGGCAGAGACTTGCAGCTGAGTATCGATAGCAAGGTCCAATATTTTGCTTACCAAAAATTGCGTGAAGCAGTGATTGACAACAAGGCTGCTGCTGGCAGCGTGGTGGTGTTGGATGCACAAACAGGGGATGTGTTGGCGCTGGCCAACTACCCAAGTTACTCACCAGAAAAGCGGAGCAACTTTAATGGCGTGCAGATGCGCAACCGGGCATTAACAGACACCTTTGAGCCAGGTTCGACCATGAAGCCCTTTGTGATCGCATTGGCGATGGAAAAAGGGATGGTTAAACCTGAAACACCCATAGATACATCGCCTGGCAAGCTCTATATGAACGGAAAGACCATTACAGATGCCCATCCCCATGGGATGCTGAGTGTGTCAGAAGTGATTCAAAAGTCGAGCAATGTTGGCACAGTCAAAATTGCAATGAAGATGACTCCAAAAGATATGTGGGAGATGTATACCCAAGTAGGTTTTGGGCAAAAGCCTCAAATTCCCTTTCCTGGTGCTGTTGCCGGACGATTGCGTCCGTACAAAACATGGCGACCCCTTGAACAAGCCACCATGAGTTATGGCTATGGTTTGTCAACCAGTTTGTTTCAATTGGCACAAGCCTATACGGTGTTTGCTCGAGATGGCGAGGTCGTACCAGTCAGTCTTATCAAACGTGAAGAAAGGGTGGTCGGCGTACGCGCTATCAGCGCTCAAAACGCTGTGGCGGTTCGCAATATGCTCAATATGGTTACGGGGCCAGGCGGAACCGCACCAAAGGCACAAACCATGGGCTACTCCGTGGGTGGAAAAACTGGAACTGCCCACAAACAAGAAGGCAAAGGCTACGCAGACAAAAAATACAGAGGTTTTTTTGTGGGCATGGCCCCTATAGAACAACCACGAATTGTGGTTGCAGTAATGATTGACGAACCCAGAAATGGACATTACTTTGGTGGCGATGTTGCTGCACCTGTGTTCAGTGAAACTGTGCAGCAGACTTTGCGGATGTTGGGTATCCAACCAGACAGGGCTGTCAAACCACAAGTCATTGCCAAAGCCGAGGCGGAGTCGTTTTGATGCAAACATTGCAGACACCTCCTCAAGCAGCGAAATGGTTGCGAGAAAAGGTCACTGGGCAACTGCACATTGACAGTCGCAAGGTCAAACAAGGAGACGGTTTTTTTGCTTGGCCAGGGTTGACGCAAGATGCCCGTCAATATGTAGCGCAAGCCTTATCCCAAGGGGCAAGCGCATGCCTTGTGGAGGCCAAAGGTATTGAACAATATTCCTGGCTGCAGGACGAGGCAAAAGTTGGCATTTACACAGATTTAAAACAAGCCTGCGGACTTGTTGCTGATGCGTACTTTGAGTCACCGAGTCAAAACTTGAAGATGGTGGCAGTCACTGGGACCAATGGAAAAACTTCGACCGCATGGTGGTTATCGCATGCTCTTAGCCGCTCAGGTCAACGATGCGCAGTGGTGGGGACATTGGGCATGGGTGAGGCGCATCAGTTACATATCACTGGGATGACAACACCGGATCCCTTGCAACTTCATGCACAACTACGTCAATGGGTAGATGATGGCATCAAAGCCTGTGCCATAGAAGCTTCATCCATAGGATTGAGTGAGCATCGACTGGATGGGACGCAACTAAATATCGCCATCTTTACAAATTTTACGCAAGACCATTTGGATTACCACGGCACTATGGATGCCTATTGGCAAGCCAAGACAAAGCTGTTCGCTTGGCCAGATTTGCAAGCAGCAGTCATCAATATAGACGATGTGCATGGGCAAGGGTTGGCTGCTTTTCTAAAAGAACAAAATAAGGGAATGTCGCCAGACATTTGGACCATTTCAATGCATTCCTGCGCAAGACTTCGTGCGCAGTCTGTGCAAAACGGTAAACAGGCCTTGCAATTTGAAGTAGTCGAGGGCGATGAAGTTCATCTACTGACAACTGATTTGGTGGGTGAATTCAATGTCCTTAACCTGCTGGGAGTTTTAGCCTCAATGCGTGCGTTGGGGATAGAACTTTCAGAAGCGATCAAATCCTGCCACCAATTACCATCTGTTCCAGGCCGTATGCAAAGTTTGGGCGGCACACAAATGCCATGTGTTGTTATTGACTATGCGCACACCCCCGATGCTCTGATGCAGGCACTCAAAGCCTTGCGACCAATGGCAAATGCGCGAGAAGGACAGTTGCATTGCATCTTTGGTTGCGGTGGCGACCGCGATTCAAGCAAGCGAGCACCCATGGCAAAAGCGGCAGAGGAAGGTGCAGACGTGATTGTCTTAACCAGTGATAACCCACGAAGTGAACAGCCTCAAGACATCATTGAGAACATGCTAGATGGTTTGTCTGACTCATCAAAGGCAATCATTTGCTTAGACCGAGCACAAGCCATTACCCAAACCATTGAAAAAGCCAGACCACAAGATGTCATTCTCATTGCGGGCAAAGGGCATGAAAGTTACCAGGAAATAGGGGAGCAGAGAATCCCCTTTTCGGATGAAATACATGTCTTGGCTGCCTTAAATTTATGGGGCAGTGTATGACTCAGCACCTCGATATTTCCTTGGGACAACTGCATGCTTGGTTGCCACATAGCCGCCTGGTTGGAGATCCAAGCTTTAAAGTGTCACGCATACACACCGATAGCAGAAGCCTATTGCGTGGTGATCTGTTCATTGCATTAAAAGGCGATCGATTTGATGGACACGACTTTTTAGCGCAACTCGCGGGCCAAGGTGTCGGTGTTGCCATTGCAACCCACGGTTTGAAAGAAGCTGGCTTGATGGGCCTGGAGGTGGCAGACACATTGCAAGCATTGGGACAGTTGTCGCATGCTTGGCGCTCTCAATTTTCTATCCCCTTGATTGCTGTGACTGGGAGCAATGGCAAGACCACCGTGACACAGATGATTGCCAGCATATTGGGTGCATGGCAGGGTGAGGATGCATTGGCAACCCAAGGAAACTTCAATAATGCCATTGGTTTGCCTCTCACTTTGTTGCGACTGCAGGCTCACCACCGCAGCGCTGTGGTCGAGTTGGGAATGAACCATGCAGGGGAAATTGCAGAACTCGCCAGTTTGGCTGCACCCAATATTGCATTGGTCAATAACGCGCAACGTGAACACCAAGAGTTTCTGCACAGCGTTCAAGCAGTCGCTGCTGAAAACGGAGAAGTTATTGCCGCATTGCCGTCCAATGGCATCGCAGTGTTTCCCACCGATGATCCTTACGCCGATGTGTGGCGACAACTGGCTGCCCATAAACAAATGATGTGTTTTGGAAGCACGAAAGAGTCAGACATTCATTTGGTCAATGGTGAATGGTCTAACCAACAGTGGCAACTCAGCGTGCAAACTCCTAAGGGGCGAATGGCCACGAGCTTGTCTGTTGCAGGTGAGCACAATGTTCATAACGCCTTAGCCGCGATAGCCTGTGCAGTTGCAGTAAATGTCCCTTTGGCTTACATAGAACAAGGCATAGCTGCATTTGTACCTGTGAATGGCAGGACACGATCTTTCTTTCTAAAGTGGGCAGATCGGCAATTGGTTTTGATCGATGACAGCTACAACGCCAACCCAGATTCAGTGCGAGCCGCTATCAATATTTTGGCTCATTCACGTCAACCTCGTTTGTTGGTGTTGGGTGACATGGGGGAAGTGGGAACACAAGGGGCTGAATTTCACGCAGAGGTTGGACGCTATGCGCAAGCCAGTGGTATTGACTACCTCATCACCTTAGGCGAACTCAGTCGCGACACAGCCAAGGCATTTTCAAATGCTAAGCATTGCCAATCCATTGATGAGGTGTATGCACAGGTACAAGCCAGATTACCTTTGGTGGAAACTGTGCTTGTCAAAGGCTCTCGGTTCATGCGTATGGAGCGTGTGGTGCAAGCCATTCAGTCTTGGGTGAACACCCGTTCACCTTCTTCCAACACCACGGAGGTTCCATGTTCTTGAGCTTGGCCCAGTGGCTACAAGCCATGTCTCCAGATTATGGTTATTTGCGCGTATTTCAATACCTTACCTTCAGGGCGGTGATGGCTGCAATGACTGCGCTCATGATCGGACTGATTGCTGGCCCCTTTGTGATTCGCAAATTGACGCAACTGAAAATTGGACAACCCATCAGAGGTTACGGTGTTGAGACGCACCTCGTGAAATCTGGTACCCCCACCATGGGAGGTGTGCTGATATTGCTGGCGATTGCATTGTCTACATTGCTGTGGGTGGATTTATCAAACCGATTTGTTTGGATTGTTTTGTTGGTTACCTTGGGTTTTGGTGTCATAGGTTGGGTTGATGATTGGAGAAAAGTGGTACGAAAAGACCCAGAGGGAATGCACTCTGGCGAAAAATACCTTTGGCAATCCATCATTGGTCTGCTGGCCGCGCTTTACTTGGTATTCAGCATTTCAGAGGTCAGCAACTTGCGTGTGATGGAGTTGTTTTACAGCTGGGTACGCTCAGGCTTTGATGTCAACTTACCGCCCAAAGCAGGTTTACTATTACCTTTCTTTAAAGAAATCAGTTACCCATTGGGCGTACTGGGTTTTGTGGGCTTGACCTATGTGGTGATCGTGGGCTCTAGCAATGCCGTCAATTTGACTGATGGGCTAGACGGTTTGGCAATCATGCCTGTGGTCATGGTGGGCTCAGCGCTTGGCGTATTTGCCTATGTCACAGGTTCTGCTGTGTATTCACGTTACTTATTTTTCCCCCACATCCCTGGTACAGGTGAACTATTGGTGTTTTGCGCAGCCATGGCTGGCGCAGGATTGGCTTTTTTGTGGTTTAACACGCATCCTGCACAAGTCTTCATGGGAGACGTGGGCGCTTTGGGTTTAGGTGCAGCTTTGGGGACCATTGCGGTGATCGTCAGGCAAGAAATTGTGCTTGCCATCATGGGCGGTATTTTTGTGGCGGAAGCTGTCTCAGTGATGTTGCAGGTCAGTTATTTCAAATACACCAAGCGCAAATATGGCGAGGGCAGACGTATCTTAAAAATGGCTCCTTTGCACCATCATTTTGAAAAATCTGGTTGGAAAGAAACGCAGGTTGTAGTTCGATTTTGGATCATCACCATGCTGCTGTGTTTGGTGGGTCTTTCGACAATGAAGTTACGCTGAGCATGAAGATACTGGCAGAACTTCATATATTGGTTTTAGGCTTAGGTGAGTCTGGCTTGGCCATGGTTCGTTGGTGTGTGTCGCAAGGTGCCAAGGTGACTGTAGTTGACACCCGTGAAAAACCGCCATGTTTAGCGACCATACGATCAGAAAATACAGAGGTCACATTCATACATGGGTCTTTTGATGCAGCCTTGCTAGATGATTCTTCTATAAAGGGTGTGTTTAAAAGCCCCGGCTTGTCCCCCGCACAAGTCGAACCGGTATGGACACTAGCCAAACAAAAAGGACTTTGGCATGGAACAGAATTAAGCTTGTTTGCTCATGCCATGGACTATCTGGCAAAGGAGCAGGCATATCAGCCGCAGGTGGTTGCTATCACGGGAACAAACGGCAAAACAACTGTTACCGCACTCACTTCACTATTGCTTGAGCGCTCAGGAATTACGGTGGCCATGGCTGGAAACATAGGTCCTACCTTGCTAGATACCTTGCGTGAAAACTTGGCTCATTTGCCGAAAGCATGGGTGTTGGAGTTATCAAGTTTTCAGCTTGATGGTGAAGCGCAATTTGAGCCAACGGTGGCGTGTTTGTTGAACCTGACACAAGACCATCTGGATTGGCATACAGATATGCAGAGTTATGGCGCTGCAAAATCTCGAATTTATGGTCTTCATGCAATTGCGGTGTTGCCACGACATGATGAATCAGTGGCAGCTTTGTTACCCAAAGATGCAGCCAAGAAGAAATCAGAAAAACGCCAAGTGATTTACTTTGGTGCTGATGTACCTGTGCATGCAGGTGACTATGGCTTAGAGCATGTCAATGGCATGACTTGGCTGGTGCGAGCATCTGTGCCCGAGACTGAGGGCAAGAAGTCTATTGCTGAAGAACTCCATCTTCAGCGATTGATGCCAGCAGATGCGCTGCGAATTCGAGGGCAACATAATGCAATCAACAGCTTGGCCGCTATTGCGCTGGCCAGCACTTGCGGTGCTGGAATGGCGGCAATGTTGTATGCACTTCGTGAATACATGGGTGAGCCTCATCGATTGCAAACAATCGGCGTTATCAACGATATTGAATATGTCGATGACAGCAAGGGAACCAACGTCGGTGCCACAGTGGCAGCCATGAACAGCTTGGGTATGCATAGAAATATCGTGACTATCCTAGGTGGCGACGCTAAAGGCCAAGACTTTGGGCCACTGCTAGAGCCGCTAAGGAAATTTGCGCGAGCAGTTGTTTTGATAGGTAAAGATGCTCCACACATTCAACAAATATTGAATGGAGTTGAGTTCCCCGTTTTACATGCCGTAGACATGGCCAGCGCGGTAGCGAAAGCCAGCGAACAGGCACGCACTGGCGACACAGTTTTGCTATCGCCCGCTTGTTCAAGCTTAGACATGTTCAAAAACTATGAAGAGCGTGGGCAAATTTTCTCTGACTGCGTGCACGCATTGGTTTTTGAAGAGGGACACGCATGAGTGATGGCGTCCTCATAAACTGGGCAGACCGCGTAGGGCGTTGGTTTGGGAGTACGCCAAAAAAGGGGCCTGATGCACTGCCAGTTCGCGTGCATGGGCGTGAATATGGACGAACGCGTGCTGCACCTGCAGGCATAAAAGCATTCGATCAGAACTTGATTTGGGCTATAGCAGGCTTATTGATATGGGGCTTGGTGATGGTGTATTCCGCCTCTATCGCACTCAATGATGGTCCCCGTTCCACAGGTTTTTCACAAGTTCAATATCTTGTGCGCCATATGGCTGCACTGGGAGTTGGATTCATCGCTGCATTACTGGTTTTTCAAATTTCAATGGATACGTGGGAGAAAGCCGCACCTTGGGTATTTATTGTGTCAATCGTCTTATTGATCGTGGTGCTACTGCCCTTTATGGGGAAAAGTATCAATGGCGCTAGACGTTGGATCAGCCTAGGTGTTTTTAATTTTCAACCTTCAGAATTAGCAAAATTCGGAACTCTTTTGTATGCGGCCAATTACATGGTGCGCAAAATGGATGTGAAAGAAAAGTTCTTTGCAGCAGTCACACCTATGGGTGTAGCGATCGCCATTGTGGGCTCACTCTTGCTGGCAGAACCTGATATGGGTGCATTTTTGGTGATTGCAGTGATCGCTATGGGTATATTGTTTTTGGGCGGTGTCAATACGCGAATGTTCACATTGATCGCACTGGTCCTGCTCATCGCATTTGGTCTCATCATTGGTTTGTCTGAATGGCGGCGCGAACGTATTTTTGCCTACCTAGACCCTTGGAGTGCTAAGTACGCGCTTGGAAAAGGTTATCAACTCTCCCACTCACTGATTGCTTTTGGACGAGGAGAAATATTTGGAGTTGGCTTAGGCGGCAGCGTGGAAAAACTTCACTGGTTACCAGAAGCGCACACAGATTTTTTGCTTGCGGTGATTGGTGAAGAATTTGGACTTGTAGGCGTAGTCACCTTAATTGGCGTTTTCATGTGGATGACGCGTCGAATCATGTTCATAGGACGTCAAGCCATTGCCATGGACCGTGTATTCGCAGGATTGGTAGCGCAGGGAGTGGGCATTTGGATTGGCTTTCAAGCCTTCATCAATATGGGTGTCAACTTAGGCGCTTTGCCGACCAAAGGCTTGACTTTGCCGTTGATGAGTTACGGTGGCTCGGCCATATTACTCAACTTGATTGCGTTAACAGTTGTGCTGCGTGTGGATTATGAAAACCGACTACTGATGCATGGAGGTCGTGTATGAGCACACCCACCGCATTGGTTATGGCTGGCGGCACTGGCGGTCATATATTTCCAGGCTTGGCTATTGCTGAAGTTTTGCGTGGACAAGGTTGGCAGGTACATTGGATGGGTGCACCACCTCCCAGCATGGAGTCACAACTGATTCCTCCCGAAGGCTTTGTATTCGAAGCGGTGCAATTTGGCGGCGTCCGAGGTAAAGGCGTGTTCACCTTGTTGATGCTGCCGTTGAAGTTGATAAAAGCATTCATACAAAGTTTGCAATTGATCAGGCGCGTGCAGCCTGATGTGCTGGTGGGTCTTGGGGGTTACATCACGTTCCCTGGAGGTTTGATGGGTGTGGTGAGTGGCCGAGCATTGATATTGCATGAGCAAAATGCAGTCGCTGGAATGGCCAATAAATGGCTAGCCAAAATCTCCCATCGGGTCTTTAGCAGTTTCCCCAACGCTTTACCAAAAGCCGAGTGGGTGGGGAACCCACTGCGTGCGGAATTTATAAATCAAGTCGAACCAGCACAAAGGTTTGCAGGAAGGTTTGGACCATTGCGGGTGGTGGTGATGGGTGGAAGTTTGGGCGCGCAGGCGATCAATGCGGTTGTACCCCAAGCACTTGCATTGATACCTCTTCAAGATCGACCAAGCGTATTGCACCAAGGTGGTGAAAAGCATTTAAAGGACTTGACACTAGCTTATGCACAAGCCGGCGTAGAGGCAGAACTCACTGCATTCATAGATAACCCAGCACAAGCCATGGCGCAAGCTGACCTGGTGATCTGTCGGTCAGGTGCGAGTACGGTCAGTGAAATCTCGGCTGTCGGTGTTGCGGCATTATTGGTACCTTTCCCCTTTGCAGTCGATGACCACCAAACAATAAACGCCAAGTTTCTATCCGAGCATGGAGCAGCTTGGTTGGCACCACAACACACATTAGCGCCACAAATGCTTGCGCATCGGTTGCAAACTCTTAGCAGGGACAAACTGCTGGAGATAGCTACGAAGGCTTATGAATTAAGAAAAACCAATGCCGCAGAAAAGGTTGCGCAGGCATGTAACGAGGTGCTGCAATGAAGCACGCCATCAGTCATGTTCATTTTGTGGGGATTGGTGGTGCAGGCATGAGTGGCATTGCCGAAATATTGCATAACCTCGGTTACAAAGTGTCTGGCTCCGACTTGTCAGACGGGCCTGTTTTACAACGACTTTCTGCGCTGGGAATTCAAACACAAGTGGGGCATGGCGCAGTCAATATAGCCGGTGCTGATGCAGTGGTTACATCGACTGCTGTACAAGCCGATAACCCAGAAGTTATTGCCGCACACCAAAAACTGATTCCTGTCGTTCCTAGGGCCGTCATGCTCGCTGAATTGATGCGACTCAAGCAAGGCATTGCCATCGCGGGAACCCATGGGAAAACCACCACCACCAGTTTGGTGGCCAGTGTATTGGCGCAAGCGGGCTTAGACCCAACCTTCGTCATTGGAGGTCGGCTCATCAGCGCGGGGGCAAATGCAAAATTAGGCGCAGGAGACTATATTGTGGTTGAGGCGGATGAATCGGACGCCTCCTTCTTGAACCTCAGTCCCATCATGTCTGTGGTCACGAACATAGATGCAGACCATATGGAAACCTATGGGCATGATTTCAATCAATTGAAATCTGCTTTCATTGAATTCCTGCACCGAATGCCTTTTTATGGTGCAGCAGTGTTGTGCATAGATGATCCAGTGGTCAATAGCCTTTTGTCTCAGGTTTCAAGACCCATTACTTCCTACGGATTGTCAGAAAAAGCACAAGTCCGAGCAATCGATGTTCGCGCCGAAGGGGCGCGTATGCATTTCACTGTCAAGCGCAGCAACGGCGTGACATTGCCTGATATGCACATTGTCTTGAACTTGCCAGGAACACACAACGTCCTCAACGCATTGGCCGCCATCGCGATTGCTGTCGAGTTGAATGTCCCTGATGAAGCAGTTGTTAAAGCATTGGCAAACTTTGGTGGTGTTGGGCGCAGGTTTCAACGGCATGGAGAAATGGCTGCCAAAGGGGGTGGTTTTTTCACGCTAATTGAAGACTATGGACATCACCCAGTTGAATTATCTGCAACCATTGCAGCAGCACGTGGAGCTTTCCCTGGCCGTCGCTTGGTATTGGCGTTTCAGCCACACCGTTTCAGCAGAACGCGGGACTGCTTTGAGGACTTTGTAGCTGTACTTCAGAAAGTCGACGTACTTTGGTTGACAGAAGTTTATTCAGCAGGAGAAGCACCGATTGCCGCGGCCGATGGACGTTCGCTGGCGCATGCTGTTCGTGTCGCAGGACAGCAGCAACTGGTGTTTGCCCAAGACTTAAAGGTTCTTGCCGATATGGTGGTTAACACCGCCTGCGATGGCGATGTGGTGATGTGCATGGGCGCGGGTTCCATTGGTTCAGTGCCAGCCATGGTCGTGGAGCAGTGTGCTAATTGGACGACATTAAAGGTGGTGGGCGCATGAGCAGCTTTGACATCGCAACAAGCAAAGTCGCTGTATTGATGGGTGGGCGATCTGCTGAGCGAGAAATTTCATTGTTATCAGGTCAAGGTGTTCTCACTGCGTTGCAATCTCTGGGTGTCAATGCAACCGCGTTTGATACATCGCAAATCCCGTTAGAGCAACTGCAAGCACACCAATATACCCATGCTTTTATTGCGCTGCATGGCCGACATGGTGAAGATGGAACTGTTCAGGGCGCTTTAGAGCTGATGGGAATTTCTTATACCGGCTCTGGGGTGATGGCTTCTGCTATCGCTATGGATAAGCACATGACCAAGCGCCTTTGGCGGGCCGAGCATTTATCAACTCCCGCTTCTATTTGGTTGCCACCCAATGAACAAACACCCAAAAATATCAACAGTATCAGCAAGCAACTGGGTTTGCCACTGATTGTCAAACCACCGCATGAGGGTTCCTCGATAGGTGTGACCAAAGTCGTGCATGAAGCGCAACTTGCCCAAGCCATTGCGCTAGCAACAAGCCATGACCCCGATTTACTGTGTGAGATGTTCATTGAAGGCGAGGAAGTTACATGTCCCGTCATTGGTCAAGGTGAAAATGCCAAGGCCTTGCCTGTGGTGAAAATTGTCGCTCCCCAAGGTGCATATGACTATCAAAACAAATACTTCACAGATGAGGTGAGCTATCTATGTCCAAGTGGCTTAGCTGCTGAAGAGGAAAAAGCGATTCAAGCATTGAGTGTGGCTGCCTACCAAGCATTGGGTTGTCGTGGTTGGGGACGAGCAGACATCATGATTCGCGCCATTGATCGACAGCCATTTCTGCTTGAAATGAACACCAGTCCAGGCATGACCAGCCACTCGCTGGTACCCATGTCTGCACTGGCTGCAGGTATTTCATACCCAAAGCTTTGCTTGCAGATTTTGGCCAGTGCATCTTTAGATACACAAAAAGGGGTGGTCACGCAATGAAAGCACGCGATGCCATGCGTATGAGCGACGAGACCCCAACTGCTTTGGATATTCGATTGATGAACATCACAAGTGTCATCCTCATGCTGGCCTTTAGCGTGGTTCTAGTGAGTGCGTTGTTGTGGTGGATCATTCGACATCCAGTGTTCGCACTATCAGCCATTTCGGTACAAGGTGATGTGAGACACAACAATGCCGTCACTTTGAGAGCCAATGTTGTTCCACGATTGCAAGGGAGTTTTTTCACTGTTGATTTGGTGAAAGCGCGAGCTACTTTTGAAAATGTTCCTTGGGTGAGGCAAGCCTTGGTCAGACGAGAGTTTCCAAACAGACTCAGCGTTGAACTTGAAGAGCATCAACCTGCAGCATTTTGGGGTAATGACGCTGAATCACGGTTGCTCAACCGACAGGGGGAAGTCTTCAGCGCAAATTTTGGTGAATTGGATGATGAAAACTTACCCCGCTTAAGTGGCCCAGACTCAGAGTCTGCTCATGTCTTGCGCATGTACGAAATATTAAAACCTGAATTAGGAAAATTACAACTTCAGATTAAAGGTTTAGAACTCACCGCCAGAGGAAGTTGGCGCGCAGAACTCAAAAGCGGCGCACAAATTGAGTTGGGTCGTGGCACAAGTGATGAAGTGCTGGTTCGCGTTGAGCGCATGACGCTCACCTTGGCTCAAGTCACACAAAGATATGGTCGACAAACACAGTCTCTGGAAGCGGCAGATTTGCGGCATGTGAATGGTTATGCCTTGCGCTTGCGCGGGGTAAGTACGCTGACATCAACAACAACAAGGTAAACACACAGAGGTTTCCATGGCAAAAGAGTTCAAAGATTTGGTAGTAGGTTTAGATATCGGCACCAGCAAGGTGATGGTGGTGGTTGCCGAGGTATTGCCTGGGGCAGAGTTAAAGCTCGCTGGATTTGGTATTGCCCCTAGCAGTGGATTAAAGCGAGGGGTGGTTGTCAATATCGATGCAACAGTTCAAAGTATTCAGCAGGCATTGAAAGAAGCCGAGTTGATGGCCGACTGCAAGATCACGCGTGTCTACACGGGTATTACAGGCAGCCACATACGCGGCATGAATTCCCATGGCATGGTGGCAGTCAAAGACCACGAGGTCACTGCGGCTGATGTCGCTAGAGTGGTTGAGACGGCTAAGGCCATCAATATTTCAACCGATCAGCGTCTGCTTTTGGTCGAACCTCAAGAATTTGTGATTGATGGCCATGACGTCAAAGAGCCTATTGGTATGAGTGGCATCCGTTTGGAGGCGAAAGTGCATATCGTCACTGGCGTCCAAAGTGCTGCAGAAAATATCATCAAGTGTGTGCGTCGATGTGGACTCGATGTAGAGCAACTCATGCTCAACCCCTTAGCTTCCAGTCATTCGGTACTCACCGCTGACGAGCGCGAACTCGGTGTGGCATTGGTCGATATTGGTGCAGGCACCACCGATGTGGCCATCTTCACCAATGGAGCCATTCGACATACCGCTGTGATTCCGATTGCCGGCGACTTGATTACCAGCGATATCGCTATGGCTCTTCGCACACCTACTAAAGATGCCGAGGACATCAAAGTCGATTCTGGCTTTGCCAAGCAACTGCTTGCTGATCCCAATGTGCAAGTAGAGGTGCCTGGACTTGGAGACAGGGGACCCAGAATGCTGAGTCGACAAAACTTGGCCGGTGTTATTGAACCGCGGATCGAAGAAATTTTTTCTTTAGTGCAACAGGTGTTGCGTGATTCTGGCTATGAGGAAGTTCTCTCATCTGGCATTGTGCTCACAGGTGGTAGCGCCATGATGCCAGGCATGATCGAACTGGGCGAAGACATTTTTTTAAAGGCTGTTCGACGCGGCGTGCCGCGCTACAGCAGTGCATTGTCAGACATGGTCTCGCACCCACGTGCCGCCACAGTGATGGGCTTGCTCGAAGAGGCGCGCTTGGCGCGGTTGCGAGGTTTCAGAGTAGCTCAAAAAAATGGCTCGATGAAAACAGCCATGGGTCGAGTTAAAGACTGGTTTGTAGGGAATTTCTGATGATGAAAAAATTTTTTAATTGCCGGCATCAATATGCGTCCTGTTTGTTTGGTGACCACCGTCGATGGCGACCATGTATGCGAGGAGCTCCTCCCATCAGTGAAGACTTCTGACACATTGATTGAACTTAACGGCTAAACAGACAACACAAAAATTGGAGAAAAAAATGAACATAGAAATGATTGAAAAAAACGAATTTAGCTCTGATACCCAAATCCGTGTAATTGGTGTGGGCGGCGGCGGCGGTAACGCTGTGGAACACATGATCAAGAGCGGTGTGCGTGGTGTGGAATTCATTTGCGCCAATACCGACGCACAGGCTTTACGCGTGAGTTCTGCGCACCGCGTGATTCAACTCGGTGACAACGGTTTGGGCGCAGGCAGTAAACCAGAGCGCGGTCAGTCTGCAGCAGAGGCTGCTACTGAAACCATTCGTGAGGTACTAGAGGGCGCCAATATGGTATTTATCACTGCCGGCATGGGTGGTGGAACAGGTACTGGTGCAGCACCCGTTGTTGCCCGCGTGGCGCGTGAAATGGGCATCCTCACTGTTGGCGTGGTGACCAAGCCCTTTGATTGGGAGGGCGGTCGTCGCATGACCAATGCTGAAGCTGGCTTAGCCGAACTTGAGGCTAATGTGGACTCACTGATTGTGGTCTTGAATGAAAAATTGTTGGACGTTTTGGGAGATGACGTCACCCAAGATCAGGCATTTGCTTATGCCAATGACGTGCTGCGTAACTCTGTCGGCGGGATTGCCGAGATCATCAATGTAGAAGCTTTGGTTAACGTGGACTTTGAGGACGTTCGCACTGTCATGAGCGAGCAAGGCAAAGCGATGATGGGAACTGCCACAGCCAACGGACCAGATCGTGCCCGCATTGCCGCTGAGCAAGCCGTGGCTTGCCCCTTGCTTGAAGGTGTCGACATGACGGGTGCCAAGGGTGTTTTGGTTCTCATCACAGCAGCTAAAGGCGGCTTGAAGCTGGCTGAGTCCCGCGAAGCCATGAATACCATTCGCGCTTTTGCGTCTTCTGAAGCCCATGTGATTTATGGCACAGCCTATGACGAATCGCTGGGTGACCAAATTCGCGTTACGGTTGTGGCCACCGGCTTGGCGCATGCAGGTAAACGCATCGCCCCACCCTTGACCGTCATTCAGCGCACAGGAACAGACAACATAGGCTATGCGCCACAAGCCATCATGCCCAGTAGCGCTATGACTCAGAGCAGTCCAATAGCCAGCAGCACAGCAAGCGCAATAACGCCAACTGACTACAGCAATGTCAATGTGCCAAGCGTATGGCGAACACGTGACCGTACACAAGCAGCAGCCAAAGTCGACGCCATGTCCTCGGGTGGTATGGATAACTACGAAATCCCAGCGTTCTTGCGTAAACAAGCTGATTAAAATCCAAGGCGTGCTCAAACAAAGAACCCTGCAAACCCTTACCCGCGCGGTCGGCGTTGGCCTGCACAGCGGCCAACGGGTGGAGTTGTGTCTGCGCCCCGCTCCCCCAGATACAGGGGTGGTTTTCAGACGCATTGATTTGACTCATCCGGTTGAAATCCCTGTCACGGCAACTGCTGTGACCGACACTCGCTTGGCCTCCACCATCTCTGCTCAAGGCGTAAAAGTGCTTACCGTCGAGCATTTAATGTCGGCTTGCTCAGGTCTGGGCATTGACAACTTGTATGTGGATATCACGGCGGAAGAAGTGCCCATCCTCGACGGTTCGTCTGCCTCTTTTGTATTTCTTTTGCAAAGCGCAGGCATCGTGTTGCAAGATGCACCCAAGCGCTTTATCCGTGTGCTGAGTGAAGTCTCGGTCATGGAGGGCGAGGCAGAGCACCGCAAATGGGCCAAGCTCTCGCCTCACCATGGATACAAATTAAGCTTTGAAATTGACTTTCAACACCCAGCAGTGGATGCAACTGGTCAGAGAGTTGAGTTTGATACTGAAACCGGGAGTTATGTCAAAGATATTGCCCGCGCTCGCACTTTTGGTTTTTCAAAAGACATCGAGCATATGCGCGCCAATGGTTTGGCTTTGGGGGGGGGATTAGACAACGCCATCGT
>Ga0114970_10001883_pt1 | contig 15697 bp, 14 predicted proteins | sample M_140205_XF_Meta_FD_87030 | JGI IMG/M metagenome (GOLD analysis project Ga0114970, IMG submission 87030) | Freshwater microbial communities from Lake Montjoie, Canada to study carbon cycling - M_140205_XF_MetaG | ecosystem: Environmental > Aquatic > Freshwater > Lake | place: Lake Montjoie... | reverse complement strand
CCACCTGCTCAAGGAGACATCCATGAAACGCCTCATCCTCAAGTCCATCGCTGCTGCAGTCGCCCTGGCTGCCGTTGGCCTCGCCTGCGCCCAGGACATCAAGGAGCACACCTTCAAGTTCGCTTTGAACGGCCCCGAAGCTCACCCCGCTGTCGCCGGCATGAAGAAGTTCGTCGAACTGGTGGCGGCTAAGTCCGGCGGCAAGATGAAGGTGAATCTGTTTCTCAACAGCACCCTGGGCAGCGACCAGGCGATGGTCTCGTCGCTGAAGGGTGGCATCGTGGACATCGCGGTGATGAATTCTGGCATCCTGGCCAGCGAAGCCAAGGAACTGGCGATTTTCGACTTCCCCTTCCTGTTTGCCAATGAGAAGGAGTCCGACGGCATCGTCGATGGCGCAGTGGGCAAGAAGATGCATGCGCTGCTGGAGGCCAAAGGTCTGATTGGCTTGTCCTACTGGGAACTGGGCTTTCGCCAGATCACCAACAGCAAGCGTCCGATCAACAAAGTCGAGGACATCGATGGTCTGAAACTGCGCGTGATACCGAATCCGATCAACGTCGAATGGGTCAAGGCCCTGGGCGCCAACCCAACGCCGCTGGCGTTTCCCGAGGTCTATGGTGGCCTGGAGCAGAAGGCCATCGACGGTCAGGAAAACCCGATCAGCGTGATCGCTGCCAACAAGTTCTGGGAAGTGCAAAAGCACATCGTGTTGACCAACCACCAGTACAACCCGCAGTCGGTGATCTTTAGCAAGAAGGTCTGGGACACGCTGTCTGCCACCGAGAAAAAAATTCTCGACGACGCTGCCGATGAAGCCGCCAAGACCCAGCGTGAGCAGTCGCGCGCCTCCGTGGCTGCCAACCTCGAGTTGCTCAAGAAGAACGGCATGGCCGTGACGCAGTTCTCACCGGCCGAAGTGGCCAAGCTGCGCGAGAAGATGAAGCCGGTGATCGCCAAGTTCAGCGCCAGTGTGGGCGAGTCGACGGTCAACGAAATGATGGCCGAACTGGCCAGGGTGCGCAAGTAGGCGTTGGCGAGTCTTGCTTGGCGCGCCGGCGTGCCAAGCAAGCGCTGAAACTTCGTCACAGACATTCTCCTGCATGAACAAGACCCGAATCGCGGTAGTCGGCGCCGGCTACATAGGACAGGCCCATATCGCTGTGGCGCAGCACAGCGCGAGCGTCACGCTGTCGGCCATCGTCGACCCGGCACCCGCCGCCATTGCACTGGCCGCGCGCTGCGGCGTTCCCCATTACAAGTCGATCGAGGACTTGCTGGCGGGCGAGCGGCCGGACGGCGTGGTGCTGGCAACGCCCAACCCGTTGCATGTCGAACAGGCGCTGCAGTGCATGGACGCCGGCCTGCCCATCCTGCTGGAAAAGCCAATCGCCACCAGCGTGTCCGAGGCGCAGCGCTTGGTCGCTGCCGTGGAGGCCCGTGGTGCACGGGTGCTCATTGGCCACCACCGGGCCCATAGCCCGATCATGGCCAGCGCCCGCGAGGTGGTGGAGTCGGGCAAGCTGGGCAAACTCGTCGCCGTGATGGGCAGCGCGACTTTTTTAAAGCCGGACCATTATTTTTCCGACGCGCCCTGGCGGCGCGAACCCGGCGCGGGGCCGATTCTCGTCAACATGATCCACGAGGTCCACAACCTGCGCATGCTGTGCGGTGCTGTGGTGGCGGTGCAAGCCTTCGCCAGCCACGCGACGCGCGGTTTTGCCGTCGAGGACACGGTGGCGATCAACCTGCGATTTGCCAGCGGCGTACTGGGCAGCTTCATGCTTTCGGACACCGCAGCTTGCGCCCGAAGCTGGGAGCAGACATCGCAGGAGAACAAGGCCTATCCGAGTTACGACGACGAGGACTGCTACGTCGTGACCGGAACCCACGGCAGCCTGTCGATTCCCACCATGCGGATCAAGCGCTATGCGCGGGAGCAGGACCGCTCGTGGTGGAAGGAGTTCGAGCAGGGCGTCGTCGCCATGGTGCGCGACGATCCGATCAAGCGCCAGATGGCGCATTTCGGCGCGGTGGTGCGCGGCGAGGCCCGGCCCTTGGTCGGTGCGCGCGACGGGCTGGAAAACTTGCGCGTCACCGAGGCGATCGCGCAGGCGGCGCGCAGCGGCGCGACGGTCACGATTGCCGGCGCCTGAGCGACATGCAGCGCCTTTCTTCGCGGAGCGATACCACCATAATGCAGGCGCATCTTTAGAAGGACCCCATGAAAATCCTAATGCTTCACGGAATCAACCACAACATGTTCGGCAAGCGCGACCCGGCGCAGTACGGAACCATCACGCTCGACGAGATCAACGCCAGCCTGACCGAGCTGGGCAACGAGCTTGGCGTGCAGGTGCAGAACTTCCAGACCAACAGCGAGGGCGCGATGTGCGAGCGCATCCACCAAGGATTCACCGACGGCGTCGATGCGGTGCTGATCAACGCCGGCGCCTGGACGCATTACAGCTACGGAATACGAGATGCGTTGGCTGTGCTGAGCTGCCCGATCGTCGAAATCCACATGTCCAATATTCACGCCCGCGAGGCCTTCCGCCATCTGTCGGTATTCGCAGAGATTGTCCGCGGGCAGATCTGTGGTTTTGGCGTTGACAGCTACCTGCTTGGCTTGCGCGCTGGCGTGGGAGCGGCGAAGGCGGCCCGAGGATGATCACCGGAAGGACTGAAATCGTCGCCCATATCGGCTATCCGACCGGCGCCTTCAAGGCGCCGATGGTCTACAACCCGTATTTCGAGCAAGCCGGCATCGACGCCGTCGTCGTCCCGATGGCGGTCAGGGCCGAGGACTATGCGCTGGTCCTGCCGGCACTGTTCAAGCTGGGAAATATCCGCGGCGCGCTGATCACCATGCCGCACAAGGTGACGACCAGCGCCCTGGTCGACGCGCTCACGCCAACGGCACAGGTGGCCGGTGCGTGCAACGCGGTGCTACGCCGGGCCGACGGCAGCCTGCTCGGCGACATGTTCGACGGCGCAGGCTTCGTTCGCGGCGTCCTGCGCAAGGGCGTCCAACTCGCGGGCGCCAGGGTGTTGGTGGTGGGCAGCGGCGGTGTGGGTTGCGCCATCGCCGCTTCGCTGGCTGGCGCGGGTGTCGCAGCGCTCGGCCTGTTTGACACCCACGCCCCGTCGGCCGAAGAACTTGCTGCTCGACTGCGGCTGCATTACCCCGCGCTGCAGGTTCTCACCGGATCCAATGACCCGCAGGGTTACGACCTGGTCGTCAACGCGACGCCGATGGGCATGAACCAGGGCGATCCGCTTCCGCTGGACGTGACCCGGCTCGCGCCGTCTACCTTCGTCGGCGAGGTGGTGATGAAGACCGAGATGACGGCTTTTTTGAGTGCCGCGCGGGCGCGCGGTTGCGCTGTGCAAGCGGGCTCCGACATGCTGTTCGAGCAAATACCGGCCTACCTCGAGTTTTTTGGTTTCGCCAGCACGACGCCCGACGCGCTGCGCAAGCTGGCGCAACTGCGCTACGAATAAATAGGGCTGTTCGTGCCTTAGTTGGCACAGCGCGCCCCGGCGATCGACCGCGCTGTGGTTTTTCGCAAATCCAACGCGCCCATGCGCCCTAGACTCAGCCCCTGATTTCCTGCGAGCGCCTTGCACAGATAAGGCTTTGCAGCGGACATGCTGACGAAAGGGCGGGGGCCGATGCGGGTATTGCTGGTGTTGATGTGGCTGCTGCATTGGCTGCCTTTGCCGCTGCTGGGCCGCATCGGGGAGGGGCTGGGCCGCGTGCTGTACAGCCTGATGAGCGCGCGCCGCCATGTGGCACTGACCAACCTGCGGCTGTGCTTCCCCGAGCTGTCCGACGCCGAGCGCTGCGCGCTGGCACGGCGGCATTTTCAGGCCTATGCGCGCAGCATGCTGGAGCGTGGCATTCTCTGGTGGTCATCCGAAGCCAGGCTGCGCAGACTGATCCGGGTCGAGCCGGCGCTGCCGCTGCAGGCGATCCACGCTGGCCCGACGATTCTGCTGTGTCCGCACTTTGTCAGCCTCGACGTGGCAGGAATTGCCGTGAGCCTTTGCACCTCGGGCTGCAGCATCTACGCGCGACAAAGCAGTCCGGTGTTCGACCGGGCGCTGCGCCGCGGGCGCTCGCGCTTTTGGCCCGTGCAGCTGTTCGCACGAGACGCCGGCGTCAAGCCCATCTTGCGGGCGATGCGAGCAGGCTTGCCGTTCTTCATGCTGCCCGATATGGACTTTGGCGGGCGCGACGCGCTGTTCACGCCGTTTTTCGGCGTCAGAGCGGCAACGCTCACCGCACCGGCCCGGATCGCCGCGATGACCGGCGCGCGGCTGATCCCGGTGACGGCGACCATGCTGCCGGATTACCAAGGCTGGCGGGTCCAGTTCCACCCGGCCTGGGACGACTACCCGGGCACCGATCTGGTGGCCGCCACCGTGCGCATGAACCGGTTCATCGAAGCGCAGGTGCTGCGCACGCCGGCGGAATATTTCTGGGCCCATCGCCGCTTCAAGACCCGGCCCACGGGCGAAGCCAGCGTCTATGGTAAGGGCGTTGACGGTCTGCACGCCGCGCGTCGCGCACACAAGGCGCCGCCGCCCGTGGGCGCGCCCGGTCTGCGCCCCCACTGACCGGCCTGCGACTGGGTGGGGCAGGTAGTAAAGTCCACCCCTCATGCCATCTGCACCGAACACCAAAGCCCCGCTGTTGATCGAAGAGTCCGAAGTCCAGAGCACCGCGATCCGGGCGCAGGGTGCTGGCGGGCAGAACGTCAACAAGGTGTCGAGCGCGATTCACCTGCGCTTTGACATTCCGGCATCCAGCCTGCCGGCGGATGTCAAGGCGCGCTTGCTCGCGCTGCGCGACAAGCGGATCACCCAGGAGGGCGTTCTGGTCCTCAAGGCGCAGAGCCACCGCACGCAGGATATGAACCGGCTCGACGCCTTCGCACGGCTGCACGACATCGTCAACAGCGTCGCAACGCCTGCGCGGGTTCGCCGCGCGACCAAAGCCACCTATGGGTCCAGGCAGCGTCGGCTCGAAGGCAAGTCCCAGCGATCCGAGATCAAGACCCTGCGCGCCCGGGTCGTCGACTGATGTGAGGCCGCCGGTCCGATGAAGCCCGAAGCCAGTTCCCTGTCTATTGCCAAGCGCCGGTCGATCTGGCTGCTGTCGCTCGCCACCTTTTCCAGCATGGCGGCACAGCGCGTCTGTGACGCCATGCTGCCCGAGCTGTCGCGGGTCTTCGCGGTCAGCCTTGGTCAGGCGGCGCAGGTGGTATCGGTGTTCGCCATCGTCTACGGCGTGCTGCAGTTGTTTTACGGACCGCTGGGCGACCGCCTTGGAAAATTTCGCGTCATCGCCTTTGCCACGCTCGCCTGCAGCGTCGGCAACCTGCTGGCGCTGCTGGTCAGCGGGCTCGACGGGCTGCTGGTGTCACGCGCGCTGGTGGCGATGGGAGCGGCGGCGATCATCCCGCTTTCGCTGGCGTGGATTGGCGACTCGGTGCCGGCGAAGGAATTGCAGGAGACGCTGGCGCGTGTCGGGCTAGGCACCACGCTGGGGGTGGGCGGCGGCCAGTTGGTCGGTGGCCTGCTGACCGACACGCTGGGCTGGCGCTGGGCCTTTGCCTTTCTTGCGCTGCTGTTTTGCGTGGTCGGCGCGCTGCTGCTCGACGACTTGGGCCGACAACGCAAGGCGCTCGGGTTGCCGGGAGCCGGCGGCGCGCCCGCTGCGGGGCCAGCGCGCGGGCCCTACCTCGCGCAGGTGTGGGCGATTCTCGGCCTGCGGTGGACGCGCGTCATCCTGCTGGTTGGCCTGGCCGAAGGCGCCGCTGGCTTTGGCGCGCTGGCGATCTGGGCGGCGCACCTGCACCGTGCGTTGGGCTTTTCGCTGTCGGCGGCGGGCGCCGTCGTCGCGCTGTTTGGCGTCGGTGGCATGCTGTACATGGTGCTGGCACGCCAGCTGATTCGGCGAATGCACCCGCGTGAGTTGGTGCGACTGGGCGGTGTTCTGGTGTTCGTCTCGGCGCTGGTCATCGCGCTGACGCCGGTGGCCTGGCCGACGATACCGGCGAGCCTGGTGGCGGGCTTTGGTTTTTTCACCTTTCACAATGTCATGCAGGCCAACGCGACCCAGATGGCGCCGGCGGCCCGCGGGACCGCTGTCTCGCTGTTTGCGGCATCGCTGTTTCTGGGCCAGTCGCTCGGGGTGCAACTTGCCGCCGGTCTGGTGGACCGCCTGGGCTCGGCGCCGGTCATCGCGATGGGCGGCACGGTGCTGCTGGCGCTGGGCTTCCTGTTCGCCGGCGCCCTGCGCCAGCGCGAGCACGGATTGGCGTCTGCTGCTGCGCCGAGCTGAGGGCCGATCCGGGCATTGGACGAGAATCCCGTTCTTGGATTTTTCCAAGGATCTATTAAACAAGTCCAAGATGTGGCCCGTGCCCCATGGTGGCGATGGTGCGGGCAGGGTCTAATCCGGGTGTGCGTGGCAGCGGCCGATGGCTCCGCCCCCGCGCAATGCCGTCAAACTTAATGGGAGATCACGATGAATGCAGTCACCGATGCGCCGTTTCGCAGCAAGACCTACAGGATTCCGGAAACGATGAAGGCCTGGGTGCTGGGCGACCCGGACCAACTCACGCTGGTCGACAAACCCGTGCCCCAGCCTGGCGCGGCCGAGGTGCTGGTGCGGATCGACGCGATTGCGGTCTGCGCGACCGATCTGGAGATCATTCACAAGGGCCCGCCCGCAATGTTTCAGGGGGGGCTGCCGTTCAACAAGAACTTTACGCCTGGCCACGAGTACATGGGTACCGTGGTCAAACTCGGGCAGGGCGTCGACGAGTTTCATGTCGGCGACCGGGTGACGGTCGAAGTGCACGCCGGTTGCAGTCGCTGCGAACGCTGCCGCGAGGGCATGTACACCGCTTGCCTGAACTACGGCAAGAACTATGGCGAGGTGAATAAGGGGCACCGCGCCAACGGCTTCACCACCGACGGCGGCTTCACGCAGTACGCGATCAACAATATCAACACCCTGGCCCATGTTCCCAAGGACATGAGCGACGAGGAGGCGACACTGATCGTCACCGCCGGCACCGCCATGTACGGGCTCGACGTTATCGGCGGTCTGGTTGCCGGACAGTCGGTGGTGATCATGGGCCCCGGCCCGATCGGCCTGATGGGCGTCGGCGTTGCCAAGGCCCTGGGCGCCAGCGAGGTGATCCTCACCGGGACCCGCGACAACCGCCTTGAAATGGGCCGCAAGCTTGGAGCGGATTACACCATCAACGTCACGCGCGAAGACGTCGTCGAGAAGGTCAAGGAATATACCCATGGAGGCGCGCACTATGTGCTCGAGTGCTCGGGCGCGCCGACGGCGGTGAACGACGCGGCACGCATGCTCAAGCGCGGCGGGCGCATTTGCCTGGCAGCATTTCCCAGCGAGCCGGTTCCCATCGACGTTGCCGCGCTGGTACGTAACAACATCTACATGTTCGGCATCCGCGGCGAAGGCAAGAGCGCCACCCACCGCGCTGCGGCACTGATGGCGCAGAAGCGATTCGACGCGAAGCTGATCCACACCCACACCTTCCCGCTTGAAGAGGTGCCTACCGCGCTGCGCTACGCGCGCGAGCGGATCGACGACGCGATCAAGGTGGTCGTGAAGATGACGCACCCGCAGGGCTGCTGAACCGTTTCGTGCTGAGCTTCGACCATTACGCCACGCCGCAGACGCTGGACGCGGCCTTTGACGCCATCGGGCGTTTTGCGGGCGCGCGACTGGTTGCGGGTGCAACCGACCTGTTGCCGTGGGCACGCGAGGGACGTGCCGGCGACGTCCACCTGCCGGCCATGGTCGACGTTAGCCGCATTCCCGAACTGTGTGCCCTGAGCGTTCAGGGCGATCGGATCCGCATGGGTGCTGCGACGCCGATCAGCGCGTTTCAGAACGATCCCCGTTTGCAGAAGCTCGCGCCGGTGCTGGGGCGCTGCGCCGTCTGGTTTGCCGACGACCAGATACGCGAGCAGGCGACGGTTGGCGGCAACCTGGTCAACGCATCGCCGGCAGGAGACTCGCAGCCGGCGCTGCTGGCGCTCAATGCCAGCGTGACGCTGGCGCGCCGGGTCGCCTCGCGCATCGAGTCGCGCTGCATGCCGCTGTCGGATTTCATCGTCGGGCCGGGCAAGACGCAACTGGCGGGCGACGAGATCCTGACGACCATCGAATGCGACGCCGTTCCCGGATGGGGAGCGGCTTTTGAAAAGGTAGGGCATCGCCGCTCATTGGTGATATCGACGGTTTGCCTGGCGGCGCTGATTCGACTCGACTGGGCGCAGCGCCGGATCGAGGATTGCCGCATTGCCATTGGCGCGGTCGGTCCGGTTCCCGAGCGCCTGCACGATGTGGAAATGCGCTTGCGCGGACAGCCGCCCAGCGCCGAATTGCTGCGCGAGGCCGCGCTGATGACGGCGGATCGGGTGCGTTCGCGCAGCCGCCAGCAATACCGGCGCGAGGTGCTGGCGAACTTTGTAGAGCGCGCGCTGGCGGCGGCGCTGGCGCAATCCGGCGTCGCGCTTGAGCGCTTGCCCAAGGAGTCTGTGCATGCCTGACATCGCATCCGGCGCTAGCGCGTCCGCCAGCGGCCGCCATCCGATGGTTGAAATTTCGGTGCGGGTCAATGGCCGCCAGGTGGTGCGCAGCGTGCCGAATCACTATCGCCTGATTGACTTCGTGCGCGAAGAACTCAAGCTCACCGGAAGCAAGGAAGGCTGCGGTGCGGGCGAATGCGGCACCTGCTCGATGTTCCTCGACGGCAAGTTGATAAAAAGTTGCTTGACGCCAGTGCATAAAGTCCAGGGCTGCGCGGTCGAGACCATTGACGACCTCGACCGTGACCACGGCATGACGGTGGTGCAGCAGGCTTTTCACAAGTGCGGCGCTAGCCAGTGCGGCTACTGCATTCCTGGCATGGTGATGGCGGCGACGTCGACCTTGCGCCGGAACCCCCATGCCGGCATCGACGAGATCAAGGAAGGACTTGGTGGCAATATCTGCCGCTGCACCGGCTACCAGAAAATTCTCGACGCGGTGGAACTCGCACGCGATGTGATCAATGGCGCGACGGCGCCCGCCGCCCTGCAGGAAGAGCCGGCCGACAACTTTATGGGACACCGTACCCGTCGGCTCGACGCGCCGTCCAAGGTCACCGGTGCCATCAAATACGCCGCCGACATGTGGATGGCCAACATGCTGCACATGCAGGTGCTGCGCAGCCCGCACCCACACGCGCGCATTCTGGCGATCGACACCCGCCGCGCCAGCGCCCTGCCGGGGGTCGAGTGCGTGCTGACCAGCGACGATGTTCCCGGCGTCGATAATTTTGGCGTCTTCATCGAAGACCAGCCGGTGATGGCCCGCGGCGTCGTGCGCTATGTGGGCGAGGCGGTCGCCGCGGTGGTCGCCGAGACCGTAGACATAGCGCGCGCCGCGCTGCGCCTGATCGAGGTGCAGTACGAAACGCTTCCCGGACTGTTCGACCCCGAGGCCGCGATGCAGCCCGGCGCCGTGCAGCTGCATCCATTCGCCGCCAACAATATCTGCAAGCACACGCGAATCCGCAAGGGCGATGTGGACGTGGCGATGCGCGAAGCCGACCTGGTGGTCGAGGAAATCTACGAGACCGCCCCGATCGAACATGCTTACCTTGAGCCGGAGGCGGGCTTGGCTTATGTGGAGCCCGACGGCTGCGTGACGGTGCAGTCGCCGAGCCAAAACATCACCCACCATCGCCATATGCTGGCGAAGATCTTGGGACGGCCCATCAACAAGGTGCGCATGATCATGAGCACCGTGGGCGGTGGTTTTGGCGGCAAGGAAGACATGATCTACCAGGGCATGATGGCGCTGGGCGCGATCAAGACGCGCCGGCCGGTGCGCTATGTGTTTACCCGCGAAGAAAGCTTTGCTGCCAGCGCGAAGCGCCACCCGTTCAAGATTCGCTACACCATGGGACTCAAGCGCGACGGGCGCATCGTGGCGACCAAGATGGTGATGGTGTCCGACGGCGGCGCCTACGCGATGTCGACCCCGGGCGTGATGAACAAGTCCGCCATTCTTGGGCCAGGCCCCTACGCCATCGCCAATGTATGGGTCGACGCCATCGGCGTCTATACCAACAACACGCCGAGCGGGGCGATGCGTGCTTTTGGCGCCTTCCAGTCCGAGTTCGCGACCGAGGCGCATCTGGACCTGTGCGCCGAAAGGCTGGCGATGGACCCGGTCGCGCTTCGGATGCTCAATCTGATGCGCGATGGCGCGCTGACCCACACGATGCAGCCACTCGACCGGGTACTGGCCACCGACTGCCTGCAGGCGGCGGTGGCGGCAGCCGGTTGGGACGCGGGTGTGCCGCATCGCCGTGCGCACGGTCTGCCGGCGCGCACCGACCTGGACGGGCCCGGTACCCGCGCGCCGTGCACGCTGGGCGCCTACCTGCCATCGGCAGCACCGAGCCATCAGGAGGAGCAGCAGCATGAAGCATAGAGGACGCGGCGTTGCCTGCGGATGGTACGGAATCGCGCGCACGGCGGCTATGGACAGGGCCGCCGTGTGGGTCGAGCTCGACGATGGGGGGACGGTGAAGGTCGCAACCGGTGTGACCGACATCGGTGAAGGCGTGCTCACCGGTCTGTGCCAGATAGCGGCGCAGGAAATGGGCGTTCGCCCGCAGGACATCGTGCTCGGCGACAACGACACGGCGCGCGTGCCCGAGGCGGCGCACGCCGGCGCGACCCGCATGACCTACATGATCGGCAATGCGGTGGCGATCGCTTGCCGGGAGGCTTTTGGGAAATTCCGCCATGCGATGGGCGCCTACTGGTCGGTCTCGCCCGACAGCATTCGCGCCTTTGCCGGCGAGGTGTGGGTCGAAGGTTCCTCGACCCAGCGGGTGTCGATGGCCCACGCGGTCCATGTGCTGAAGAAGGAACGCGGAATCGTCGTCGTCGGCAGCGGCCTGTTCACCTCGCAGCATACGCCGCTGCATCCTGAAACTGGCGTGGCCACGCCCTGGCAAAGCTATGTCTTTGGCGCCCAGATCGCCGAGGTGGAAGTGGACGACGACACCGGCGAGGTGCAGGTGCTGGGGGTGTGGGCCGCGCATGACGTGGGCCGGGTCGTCAACCCGCAACAGGTCGAAGGACAGATAGAGGGCGGGGTGGTGATGGCGCTGGGCCACGCGCTGATGGAAGACTACATCCAGATCGACGGCAAGACCACGACGCCGGGTTTTGCCAAGTACATATTGCCCACCGCGCTGGACGTCCCCACCATCACCTCGGTGCTGATCACCGAACCCGACCCCAAGACGCCGCTGGGCGTCAAGGGTATCGGCGAGCCCGCCATCACGCCCACCGCGGCGGCCATCGTCAATGCGATCCACGACGCCGTCGGCGTGCGGTTGACCCGGCTTCCCGCGACGCCCGAGCGGGTGATGGCGGCGCTGCGGGAAAAGCGCGTCGTCAGCGCCCCTCTGCGGCGGGTCGCATGAAGCCTGCGGCGTACCGCAGGTTCCGGCGCAACGCCCGTCCTTTTCTGAATGTGACCACCCTGAGGAGACCATGATGCCATTGCAACACTTCTTTCGACCGCTGCGTCTTGCGCTGGCAGGCTGCGCCGCTGCGCTGGCCTGTGGCGTGGCCGGGCTATCGGCGCACGCGCAGGACTTCCCCACCAAGCCGATCGAACTCAACGTGCTGTTCCCGGCCGGCTCGTCGGCCGACGTGGTCGCCCGGATCCTGGCCGACGGCATGTCGCGCCAACTCGGCCAGCCGGTCGTCATCATGAACCGCCCGGGAGCCGGAGGCGCCATCGGTTACAAGCATGTGCACTCGCAAAAGCCCGACGGCTACAGCCTGGTGTTCAATTCGAATTCGATCTCGTCGGTCTATTACGCCGGCCAGGTGCCGTTCACTTACAAGGCTTTTGAGCCCGTGGCGCGCGTCACGGTGGAACTGCCGGTGCTGGCGGTGCGAGCCGAGGCGCCTTGGAATAACCTCAAGGAAATGATCGAGTTCGGGCGCAAGAACCCCGGCGCGATCCGGGTGGGCAATTCCGGACTGGGCAGCCACACCCACATTTCCGCGGTCGGGTTTTCGCAGGAACTCGGGCTGGACCTCACCCATGTGCCGTTCAACGGATCGCAGGTCATCACCAGCTTGCTCGGCGGCCATATCGAGGCGGTGGTGCAGGCCCCCAGCGCCTTGACGGCCCATGTGCGGGCGGGAACCCTCAAGGTGCTCGGCGCGCTGTCGTCGGGCCGTGACCCGACTTTTCCCAATGTGCCGACAGCGCAGGAGCAGGGTGTCCAGTTCCAGTCGGATATGTGGCGCGGAATCGCCGCGCCCAAGGGAACCCCCAAGGCGGTGGTCGCTAGGCTCGAAAGCGCGCTGCGCGCGACCGTCAACAGTGCCGAGTTCAAGTTGCAGGGCGAGAAGATGGGATTTCTTCCGTCCTTCCAGACCGCCGATGATTTCGGCCGCACCATGGACGCCGACGACGTGCTGATGTCCAAGGCGATGGACAAGGCGGGCCTGAAGAAGCAATGATCGAGCGTCCGGGCCGCGAAGGCCAGCAATTGCGCGCGCAGGCGGTTGCGCGCGCCGGTGGCCTGCAGCAGGCGATCGACCAGGGATTGCTGCCCCAGCGGGTCAGCGTCTGCCTGTCCGAGGGTCTGGTGCTGGGCTTGCTCAAGCAGGGGGTTCGCAAGTATCTGGCTATTTTCGGCCATGGCTCGACCGACCTGGCCGAAGTGCTGCGGGTCTACAGCGAAGCAGGCGCCACCCAGGTGTTCAACTTCCGCAATGAGGTCGAGATGGCGCACGCCGGAACCGCGCTCGCGTGGGTCTACCGCGAGACCTGTGCCGTCGTCACCTCGATTGGGCCGGGCGCTCTGCAGGCGATGGCCGGCTCGCTGGCGGCGGCGTCCAACGGGGTCGGGCTCTACCATATTTACGGCGACGAGACCACGCACGGCGAAGGCTACAACATGCAGCAGGTGCCCAAGCCGCTGCAGGGGTTGTATGGCCAGATGACGGCCCTGATGGGACAGTCCTATGTGCTGCACACGCCCAAAGCGCTGCGCGACGCGCTGCGCCGGGGAACGCAGTGCGTGCACCATCCGTTCAAGGCCGGCCCGTTTTACCTGATGCTGCCGATCAACACGCAGCCCGAACAGATACCAGACCTGCACCTTGGTGCGTTGCCCGAACGCCTGCGGGTGTCGGGGGCTGCCGTCGCCGACAGCGAGCTTCTGGCGCAGGCGGCGGCGCTGATCGCCCGGCATGCCCGGGTGGTGATGAAGATCGGCGGCGGTGGCCGCGCCCATGCAGCGCAGGTGCGCGCGCTGGCCGAGCGCTGCGGCGCTGCGGTCGTGCTCTCGCCCGGGTCCACCGGGGTGATGCCCGATGCGCACCCGCAGAACATGCATGTGGGGGGTAGCAAGGGATCCATCAGTGGCAACCACGCGATGCAGGGCGGCGAACTGCTGATCGTTATCGGCTCGCGCGCGGTGTGCCAGGCTGATTGCTCGGGCGTCGGCTACCCGAGTGCCAGAGCGGTCATCAACATCAACGCCGACCTGTGCGACGCCACCCACTACAACCGGACGCTGGCGCTGACCGGCGATATCGGCGTTGTCATTGGCCAGTTGCTGCAAGCCATGGGAGCCGCGGCGCCGCTTGACGACGGGCGCCGCGATTGGCTGGAGGCTTGCGCCGGCGCTAAGGCCGAGTGGAAGCACCTGTTGCGCCAGCGCCAGAATGCCGAAAGCCTGCACGATCCGGTATGGGAGCGTCGGGTGCTATCACAGCCGGCGGCGATCAAGGTGGTGTGCGACTTTGCCAAGTCGATTGGCGCGATCAAGTTCTTCGACGCCGGCGACGTTCAGGCCAACGGCTTCCAGAGCGTCGAGGACGACCAGCCTTTTGAGACCTATACCGAGACCGGCGCGTCCTACATGGGCTTTGCCACCTGCGCGTTGATCGCCTCCGGGCTGGCCGACCTGCCGCGCTACGGCATTGCGCTGAGTGGCGACGGGTCGTTCATGATGAACCCGCAGGCGCTTATCAGCGCGGTCGAGCATGGCGCCAGGGGAATGGTGGTCATCTTCGACAACCGGCGCATGGCGGCGATATCGGGCCTGCAACAGGCGCAGTATGGGGTGGACTTCCGAACCCATGATGGCGTTGCCGTCGACTATGTGCAACTCGCCAACAGCATCGCGGGCGTGAAGGCGGTATGGGGGGGCGAGTCGATAGCGTCGCTGCAGGCCGCCTTGCGCCAGGCCGGGACGCACGAAGGCCTTTCGGTGGTCCACCTGCCGGTCTACGCGGGCGCCGCCGTCGAGGGCGGCTTGGGCGCCTACGGTTCCTGGAACGTGGGTAACTGGTGCGAGGAGGTGCAAAGCCGTTATCAGTCGAGCGACCTATAGCGAGCAAAGGGGTACCCGCAGGATGCAACGCCAGGAATTCGGCCTCTACAGTGACTACGAAACGGGCAAACCGCTGCTGCAGGCGGCCGGCGAAACCGCCGACGCCGCCGATCAGTTCGAGTGCTACTCCGGCGAGACCCAGCGCAACTACGGACAGACCATCGAGGCGCGGGTTCCCGAGGTGCGCATGCGATTACCTTGAAGCGAAGTTCATCAAAGTGCGACTCTGACTTCGGCTATAACTTGGCTGCGTCGGCGCTGGCCGACGCCCCCCATCGGCAGGACCCCCCACCATGACAGACAAGCCCGAACAAGGCATCGCCCAGGGACTCACCAACTATGGTGACCGGGACTTCGCGCTCTATCTGCGCCGATCGTTCATCAAGTCCATGGGGTATTCGGGCGCGATGCTCCAAAAGCCGGTGGTCGGTATCGCTTCGAGCCCATCGGGCTTCAACAACTGCCACCGCTCGATGCCGGAGCTGGTAGACGCGGTCAAGCGCGGCGTTCTGGCGGCGGGCGGTTTGCCGATTGACTTTCCGACGATTTCGCTGGGGGAGGTATTCCTCAATCCGACCAGCCTTATGTTTCGCAACCTGATGAGCATGGATGTGGAGGAGATGGTGCGCGCGCAGCCGATGGACTCGGTGGTGCTGATCGGCGGCTGCGACAAGACGGTTCCAGCGCAGTTGATGGGGGCCGCCGCCGCCGACCTGCCGGCCATCCAACTGGTGACCGGCCCGATGATGACCGGCCGCCACCGCGGCGAACGTTTGGGCGCGTGCACCGATTGCAGGCGCTTTTGGGGCAGCTTTCGCGCCGGCAAGATAGAGCAATTGGAAATCGACACCATCGAGGGACGGCTGGCGACGACCGCTGGCACCTGCGCCGTGATGGGAACGGCGAGCACCATGGCGTGCATTGCCGAGGCGCTGGGAATGTCCCTGCCCGGAACAGCGGCCATACCCGCAGTGCACGCCGACCGTCTGCGCGCGGCCGAGGCCACCGGCGAAGCGGCGGTGCGGCTGATCGGCGCACCGATTCGGCCCAGCCAGGTGATCACGCAAGCGTCGGTTGAAAACGCGTTGCGGGTCCTGCTGGCGCTGGGCGGATCGACCAACGCGATCATCCATATGACCGCGATTGCGGGGCGGCTCGGAATACCGGTGGCGCTGGAGCGGCTGAATGCGCTCAGCGACACGACGCCGGTG
>Ga0114970_10001881_pt1 | contig 15704 bp, 19 predicted proteins | sample M_140205_XF_Meta_FD_87030 | JGI IMG/M metagenome (GOLD analysis project Ga0114970, IMG submission 87030) | Freshwater microbial communities from Lake Montjoie, Canada to study carbon cycling - M_140205_XF_MetaG | ecosystem: Environmental > Aquatic > Freshwater > Lake | place: Lake Montjoie... | reverse complement strand
TATAGGACTGTTAATAATAGACTTGCTTAATGCTTGTCTTGCAGCAGATAATATTGCTTTTGCTTTTTGTTTGTCAGGATTATCACCTCGTTGTGACACAGCATTCAATAATGCTTCCGAATTCTTTATGATAGGATTAACAATTTTACTAACATCAATACCTTTATGACTTAATGTATTGTTAACCATTTTGATATTTGGCGTGCTGTCTTTAATCAATGCTTCTTTAATCTTAGCAGCATCAGGGCTTTGTTCACCCGTACTGTATTGTTTAACACTAATAGGAACAAGAGTCATTACCTTACCTAATTTCTTAGGATCATATGGAATGTTTACAAACTTGTAACCACCACTATCTTGTTGTGCCATTGGATTGAACAACATCTCAGCCTGCACAATTGTATCAGGTGGAATATCTTTCATAAAATCAGCATTAACAATTGTACTTAATGCTTTGTCGTAATTTTGTGTTCTTGCTAGTTGCTCATCAGACTGTCCTTGACTTCTTCCATACTTCTCAAAGTCACCAATGTTAGCTTTAGTCATGGGAGTTTCAACTCTACTAGTCATGAAGAATGGTTCACCATTTTGTGTTCTACCAAATCTTATACCCGCACCATCTACTTTTAAGTTAATAGGAACACTTGCAAAATTGCCGCCGTCATGTGCTATCTCTTTGCAAAAATTAATAAAATCGGCATCTTTCATCTCAGTAGATGAACCAGGATTGTATATATGTTGAATACCCTTACGCTTATAACTAGGAATTGCTTCTGCTAATGTATTCTTTGCCATTGATTTTACAACATCGGCATCAGCAGTTGCTTTTGCACCAGTGCCGGCTTCTGAGTATTTGTATGCTTTACGGTATGCATCAATCTGTTGATCCAGGTCAGCAGGCTTAGGTAGTTTTAATGTGTTTAGTAATGTATTGATTGCCAATGTTTTTTCAGCAATATCTTTATCAGGGTTATTTTTGTACATACCCTGTGCACCTGCACCAATTGTCTTTTTCAAAAACCCTTGCATTACTTGTTCTTTTTCTTCTGTAGTTAGCAGGGTATTCATTACTTGTAATAAGCCAGTGAATGACCAGAATTGTTTTTGTAATGCTTGTGCTTGCTTAGGATTTAATCGTTGGTCTAAAATTGTTGAAAAGATTTGTCCAATATCTTGGTTATACCCTGATGTTGGTGCTTCACGCATTACAGGTAACCCTTTAATAACTAACGGATTGCCATTATCATCTAATACAGGTTCATACTTTGCTCGTAATCCTCCGCCTTCTTTACTAGATACTGCAAAAGAATACATGTTATCGGTTGCAGGTTTATCAACTTCTTGTCGTAATTTACCGCGACCTTCCAGCTTTCTTAATATAAAGTTTTTACGGGTCAACGCGGTAAATGCTTGTATCAACCATTTATGGAATACACCTTTAACACCTGCTTGCAAATCTTCCCATGCGCTGCTATGACTAAATCTAGCCCAATCAGTTGGATTGTCTTTTTCAAATTCTACAAATTCAAAATCAATCTGTACTTTTACAGGTGGGTCTTGCAATTCAAACAACCCAGAGAATTGTTCGTTGCCTCGTTGAAATCCTAAAAATGTCGCAGCGCCTATTTGTTTGTTAGTGTATGCTGCTAAGAACTGTTGTAAGTTAGGTTCTTTTGTTTTGTCAACCATTGTATCAATATCACCAACAGTTGGTTTCTTTTCTGTAAATACTTCATCAGAGATACCTGTTACATTAAAAAAGTGCAATGAACTTCCACTTAAGAATTTACCACTTGCTAATATTTTATTACCCCACAATGGTTGCTTGTACATTTTAGTATAAGCAGCATCAATTGCGTACAATAGTTCATTTAATTTAGGAACCATGTAACTACGCTTAGTTACCTTTAAATCTAAATGCTGTGCTTCATGCCCGTTAATAGACAGATTGCCGCCTTCGGCTAGGCGTTTACGACCTTCAAGTAGGGCACCGATTTTCATTTTAATAACTTAGTTTAATGTACCCAACAATACCTTGTTGGAAGTCAACTACTTTTGCTCTCATATAAACAAAGTTGCCAGTGACGTTTGTATATTGTGTAGCATTTGGATTGTCAATTCCAGTATAATCATAAACATCAAACCATTGATTGTCTACGGTCGCTGGATTAGATAAGGTTGCTTGAATAACAATATTACCTATAATATTAGATACATTAAAATTAACTGTTTGTAAATCTCTATTGCCCAAATAATATGCGGCTGCAGGTTGAGCATTCCCTACAACTGTGTAGGGTGCTCCGTTACCTGGATTTTGATAGGTAGTTTGTGGTAACAGAATAAGGGTGGTAGATTGGCTCATTATGCTTTTACCACTTCAACTACTACATTTTCACCAGCAAGTTCTTGTGCAACCTGCTCTAATGCTTGCTGAATGTCAAGCCCAGCGATATCAGAATTATTTGATTCGCTGTCTTTGACAATTTTACTAAAGGTTATTACTACCGATTCTGTTACGATTTTTGCCATGAAAAATACTCCATTATAGAGTATTTATCATTTCAGACAGGTTCGGGTCGTTTTTCTAATTTATAGCGTTTTCCAAGCATATGGCCATACATTAGCAGCAAATAACTTAATGTACTTTCATTGTCGTAATCAATAGAATGATTTCCGTCTGTACGGCTATACTTCCAACTAGTAATAAGAGTTGGACGACTAATATACCTATCTAACCATTCTTTTAGTGCTTTGCTTGGAACTAGTTCTTTACTTTTCTTAATAGTATTGTACAAATCTTTGACAAAGTTTTTATCATCTAAATATGCACCTCTTAAGTAAATCCTATAGTTATGCTTTGGTTTATTAACATAATACTTTGTACCTGAAAACTTCTCTAGTTGCGCTTCGGTGATGTTGACAGTAACTACTCCAAGATCCTTCAGTGTAAGCAACAAATCTAAATCATTACTATAAATTGAAACCGTATTCATCTCAAGTCTGCAAGTTACTGACTTAGACTTTTTGTGAGTATTGCGCCAGCTAATATAGTTATTAAGTTCGGTAATCTTTTCCATGACTTGATTTAGGGTGTGTTCTCGTATTTTAGCCCGATTCCGCCCAGTCAATCTAGTAAGTAAAATCTGTGCCGTTGGAGCATATCTAGTATAACATAACCCATCTATTGTGAGTTTAGCACGATAACTATATTTGTTGTAAAAGTTAGTTTCCCGATATTCATAATAATCAATATTTGGTACGTTGTTAACTGACCTCAATAATGCCATTTTCATTCACCTTTGCTGTTAATTTATGTGTTACTGCAAAATCAATTGCACCGTCGTTCATTACTACATTAATTGTAGCAGATTTAATGCGTTCAAACAAGACCTTTTTACTTAGCGGTACTCGTATCAATTCATCAATCTTTCGTGCCAGCGGTCGTGCGCCCATCTTGTTGTCGTAGCCTTGCTCTGCTAGATATTCTACTACTGGTTCACTCAAGTTCAAAACAATATCATGCTTGTCAACCAAACTCTTTTTCAAGTCATCGGTAAACTTGATAACAATCTTCTTAATAGCAAGAGTATCTAATTTGTTAAACTTGCAAATCAAATCAACACGATTTCTGAATTCTGGCTTGAAGAATTCTTTCAATGCTTTGTCATCTTCACCTGTCTTTTCTTGCGTGCCAAATCCAATGTTATTACGTTCGCTATCACTAGAACCCAAGTTACTAGTCATGATAATGATACTGTTTTTGCAGTTAACTTGTTTACCATTTGATCCAGTGATATGCCCTTCATCTAACATCTGTAAGAAGATATTAAAGATGTCCGGATGTGCTTTCTCAACCTCATCAAATAGCATAATACTATGTGGATTCTTGCTTAAATCATTAATTAATCGTCCACCGGATACTTGACTATCACCAAACCCAACATAACCTGGTGGAGGTCCAATCAAACTACTAACGCTATGTCTCTCTGAATATTCACTCATATCATACTTAAGCAACGGCATGTCTAAGTTCTTGCTTAGTAGTTTAGCAAGTTCAGTCTTACCAGTACCAGTTGGGCCTAAGAACAAGAAACTGCCTGTTGGTTTAGTATCATTGCCAATGCCAGCAAAGTTAACATAAACACGCTCAAGTACTTGTTGTACAGTTTCATCTTGGCCGTATAGTTTGTCCTTGATGTTTGATTCTAAGTTTTGAATCAACTCAAAGTTGTCACCCTTCATTTTGTCAGCAGGTACTCCAGTGAATCGTTCAACTTGATCAAACACAAGTTCTTTAGTAATGATTGCACCCTTGTTCTCTGCCACACGTTGTTTAGCACAAGCAGCATCAAGCAAATCAATAGATTTATCTGGATTTTTACGGTCATGAATATAACGTTCAGCACTTTCAACTGCTGCTTTGATTGCTTCGTCAGTAATTTCAACTTCATGGAAATCATTAAGTCGTGAACTTAACCCATTCAGAATACGAATTGTTGTATCATGGTTAGGTTCATCAACTGACACACGGTAGAACCTACGCATTAATGCACGGTCCTTTTCAAAACTCTCGTAGTATTCTTCCCAAGTTGTACTAGCGATAACTTTAAGAGTACCTTTAGTGATTGCGGGTTTAATCATGTTACTAAAATCAACCGATCCATTACTAGCACCACCTGCACCTTGCATAGTATGCGCCTCGTCAATAAAAAGAATAGTTTTTTTCTTTGTATTCAAAGCATCCAGCACCTTCTTAACTTTTTCTTCAAAGTCTCCTCGATATTTACTACAAGCAAGTAAACTACCAATTTCTAAACTATACAGTTGATGATCTTGTAAGAATGCAGGTACTTCTTTGTTAATCATCATTTGAGCAAGACCCTCAGCAATTGCTGTTTTACCAACGCCAGGGTCACCAACCATTAACACATTACTTTTAAATCGTTTAGCAAGGACATTAATAATATCATCAAGTTCTTTAGTACGACCGATTAATGGCTCAAGTTTACCCTGCGCGGCAAGTTGTGTTAAGTTGATTGTATATTCTTCTAGAATTTCATCGGCTTGATCAGCAGTTAGATTTTCTGTAGCATCATGCTTATAATTCTTTTGCCAAAATGCTACGAATTCATTTTTGTTGATTCCATATTTCAACAAGAAATAATGAGCATGACTATTACCTTCTGATGCAATACTTAGATACAAGTCAATTGTTGTAACTTGCCTACGTCCAGTGAATAACACCTGTGTAACCGAACGATTCATAACACGTTCTAAACTGTTTGTTTTACGTGGGACTATTTCATCCTCTTTGCTTACGATTGCATGTAGACTGTCTAAGTATGCACCAATTTCTTTTGCTAATTCATCTACATCTGCACCAAAGTTAACTAAACATTTCTTAAATGATGTATGTGTTATCAATGATAACAATAGATGTTCCACCGTTACATATTGATGTTTTCTTTCTTTAGAGTGGTGTATGGCATTTTCAATAATGCTATCAATTTCGGGAGAGTGGTTCATTTTTGATTCCTTTGTTGTGTATAGGTTGTAATACTATTGATAACTTGTTCATCAATTATATCTGGTATAAATGGTTTAAGCAAGATTATTTGGTCACCGTATCTAGTGGTATTAAGTATGGGCATGCCTTGTCCTGCTAGTTTTAATTGCATATAGGGTTGAGTTTTGGGTTTGACTGTTACTTCAAGAGTTTTTCCTGATAGAGTAACAAATTCAAAACTTGTACCAACAATCAAATCTAATACAGAAATTGGATGGTTGCAAATTAAATCATTACCTTGTCTATCGTATTTAAGATGATTTTCAACTTTAAAATCTACTATTAAACTAGCACCATCTATGACTTTATCAATACGCATTTGATTACCATTTTGAATCCCTTTGGGAATCTGAATTGTTACAGCATGTACATTTGCAGGTGTTTGTAATTTTAGTATTTGTTCACCACCGTAATAGGCTTGGTCTAATGATATAGAAATTGTTGTTCTAAATACCTGTTGTTGGGGTTGTTGTCTATGTTGTGTAAAAGGATCAAATGGATTTCCACCGCCGAACATTTGACCAAATATATGTTCAAATCCCGGTGGCATTCCACTTTGCTGCGGAAATCCTTTCGGCGCAGGATTGTCATATTGTTGACGCTTATTAGGATCAATTAATGTATCGTATGCAGTTTGAATTTGTTGAAATGTAGAAGTATCACCTCCCTTATCCGGGTGATGTTTACTAGCTAGTTTGCGATATGATTTTTTGATATCGTCTGGTGTTGCATTTTTACCAACACCCAAAATACTATAATGATCCATCTAAAGATTATAACATCTTTTTGTTAATAGTCAAGTTATGACTTGCCCTCAAGTTTTTCTTTTGTTCTACCGTAAGCTGCAACACCCAATACAGCACCCATAGCAATGTGATAAAGACCGGCACCTTGCAATGTTAGTGGTTGCCATTGCACTGTTACAGATCCTTTACTCAATGCTTGTAATAAACTCCATAATACAGGGAATACAACAAAGTCACATAAACATGTAAACATATAAACAAATGCCATTAATGGTCGCCATTTTTTATTTATGAAGTCTGTGTTATCATTTGCTACCAATACATCTGCTCCACTGGCAGCATTAGTGGGCGCTGCACCAGTTAATACCGGTTGATTTACTACGCTTGTGCTGACTGATCCCATGTTGGTTGAATCTCCAAACATATTCGTTGACGCTCCAACGCCTGAACTGCTACTAAAGCCTGCTGCTGGTGAAGCAAACGAACTGGATGAACTGAATCCTCCTGACGAAGGTTCGCCAAATGCTGAAGTGCTGGTTGATGCTGTGGATGTTCCATAACTGCTTCCTTGTGCAAATTGAGGGATGGTTGGATCGGCTGCTAGTGAATTATGATGATCATCATCTAAAGCCATTGGATTTACTTGACCAGCTTTTTTGGGTAATATTGTTGTTGCCATTTTATAATCCTGCCATTGATATAAATGCTTTTAATTCTCTATCTGGTTCACCGTAATTACTTACTGTATCTAAACCTGCACGATGCCTCATTTCATTTAATTCTTCGTCATTTTCTTCACGATATTCATGTGGGCTAATGGCAATTAATTCTTTTAATACTTCAGCTTCAGCTGGGTAATCTTTTTCATCAATATTTACTGCCCATTCATCTGCGGTCATTCCAGTAAGCGTTTCTAAATCATCTATCAATTCTACAATACGTTCTGGTACTTTTGTTCTACGCTTCATTTCAAGAAATACTAGATACTTACCGGGACTCAATTCACCGTCGCTTAAGCTAGAATCAAGTACCCAATCATATCCACGCTCAAACCAATCAACTAAATCATTACCTGCAGCTTCGCTCTTAACAATAAATGCAAGTGTAACAATATCACTATCTTTTCCCATCTTAGCAGAATATTCATCGACGGATACATGTGGTTCAATTTGATGTTCCATATCCATATAATCTAAACCTTCATTAACTATTATTTTGGTCATATTACACCTTACATTGGAGGGGCGCCGGGAGCAGTCGGGGCACCGGGTTGCATACCACCCATTCCCATATCAACTGGTTGTTGCTGGTTTTGTTCTTCGTCCTCTCCATTGTCTTTATCTAAATCGTCATCGTATGAATCATCTAGTTCTTCTAGGTCAATTGTCTGCCCTGCCAAGTCAATAGAACCTTCTTTAATATCGTCAAGCAAGTCTTTAGGAATCTCTATGTAAACAAACCAAACTTTTTTTGGTGCCATTTTTGGATATCTTGTACCTGCAACATAATCTTCATAGTCATTAACTTTTACCGGAACTTCAATTTTGCTTTTAGCAAATTTAACTTTACAACCTATCGCTACTAATCGTCTAGCACCTTTTGGATTAGGCATTAAGTTGTATGGCCACATGAATATGCAACTAACGGTATAGCGTTTTACATTAGGACCTTGAACTAATTCACCTAGTTCCCAGTTACGGTAGGCGTATAGATCAGATTCATCTAGCACTCGTTCAAAGTCCAATAAGGTGTTCATTGAACCATCACTAGTATGTATACCTTTTATGGTGTCTATAATGCTGACATAATCAACATTTTTAAAGAAATTGTCTGCGGCTTCGTGCTTCATTAATATATTTATCTTTTGTTGATTAATAGCACTAATAAGAAAATATATTACTTAACCTTAGCCTTATATTTAGTCTAGTAAATTGCGTTAAAAGTCTACTATATAAGTCTATTTAGGTAGTTATAAATAAGCATGAGTGTTATGAGAACTCGTCGCTCTTATAAAGGAGAATTTACATTGAGCAAACGGAAAACTAGTGCTTTACGCACAACGCAAGAAGATTCACGCTATTCAACTAGCAAAAAACAAACAAATCAAACTTTTTACATGAAAGAATCAAAAACAATAGATTTCTCCCAAGCACAAAAATCTGTACGGACGAATAAACGACCAGTACAGTTAATCCCCAAGTCACTAAACCAAGAAAAATACATTATCGCATTACTAGATGAAACCACAGATATTGTTGTTGTATCTGGTCCAGCCGGAACAGGTAAAACATATCTAGCAATGCAATCAGCTATTAAATCAATGCGGGCGGGGGTATGTGATAGAATCGTGCTAACTCGTCCTGCAGTAGGGGTAGATGATGAGAAACATGGATTTCTTCCAGGTGACCTTAATCAAAAAATGGAACCGTGGACTAGACCTTTACTAGACGTATTACGTGAGTATTATACTGCTGCTGAAATCGCACATATGCTAGAGGAACAAATTGTAGAAATTGCTCCATTAGCTTTTATGAGAGGACGTACTTTTAAAAACTCATGGATTATTGCAGACGAAATGCAAAATGCTACCCCAAATCAACTTAAGATGTTGATGACTAGAATCGGAATCGGCAGTAAGATTGTAATTACTGGCGATATTGAACAAACCGACAAAAAAACAGCCGACAATGGGCTACTAGACTTACAAAATCGATTGGGGAAGGGGGTGAATCCGGGAATACAATTATGTACCTTTGGACCAAAAGATGTTCAAAGACATCATATCATTGAGCAAGTACTCAACTTGTATAGTTAAAAAAGGGGCATTAATGCCCCTTTTCATTTCTTCTGAAATTCACTTTCAGTATTATTCTTTTCTAATTGATCAACTAATGTGGGATATATACGCTTATAGTATTCATTTAGGTTGGTCCAATTGGTATTTACTATTTTACCTTCAATCACACACTTCTCAACTTTTTTCTTATTAAAATCCATAATAACATTACATGTTTGCAAATCGGCAGGACGTACTCGTTTCCCAATAGTAACTTGTTCATCTATCTGGCCATTAGGTTTGCGTAAAAATGTAATTAATAAGTATCGGATAATGTTCCCCTTTGATAAATAATAGTGTAGTTCACGGGACTGTAATCCCCAACTACTCTAACGCTTTGAAGGAGCACCAGCAATGATATTTAGCAAATCTAATCCACCCCCAGATTTTTATCACTATCTGTATTTAAGGGAAGACGGCACGCCATATTATTCCGGTAAGGGTTCTGGGAATAGAGCCTGGGTCAAACACGCTAATGAGATAAAACCTCCTAAAGATAGGTTACGAATTGTCATTACTCATTGGAATTTATTAGAAATTGGTTCCTTTACTATTGAGCGATGGTATATTCGTTGGTATGGTCGTAAAGATTTGGGTACAGGAATATTAAGGAACATGACCGATGGTGGAGAGGGTGCATCCGGGTGTACTAAATTACGAGGAATTCCCAAATCAGAGGAGCATAAGAAAAATATATCATTATCTAGAACAGGCAAAAAATACCCCAAGCTAAGTGCAGCAAAAACAGGCAAAAAATATCCCAAGAAAGGTATTTCTAATAAAGCCTTACTAGGAAAACTCAAACCGCAACGAAGGGTTTCATGTACCGGTTGTCGTAAAAATTTATTTTGGAAAAATTTAGACGACCATGTGTGTGAGTTACCTAAAATAAAAATAACAAAAAAGAGTCAACCCAAGCAAGTTACTAGCACTACTCCTAATATACCTGCAGGCAAGAACCACTACAGATACGACTCAACAATTTTTACATTTAGTCATTTGAACGGCACAATAGAACACATGCCAGCTAATGATTTCTGTGTTAAGTATAATTTAGATCGTGGCTGGCTGTCTAACATAATACTAGGTCACAGAAAAACCATAAAGGGTTGGTCAGTTAGAGGGTAGTAAGTTCACACAGTGAGGCCGCTATTGCAATTTCAGGAATGCCAACTAAGGGCAATGTTGCTAAACCATTACGAATGATAATAATACTAGCATCACGCTTTTCTTGTGTCTTTCCCCACAAATCTAAGTTAGAATATGCCCATGTATAGATTTCTTCAATCCGTGTTGGGTACAATGAAATATATTGCATCAATTGCTGACGACCTTCTAAAATCTTGCCGGCTTTAAACAACGTTGTTGCTTCAACTAATAATTCATGTTCGCTATTACCTTCTGATTGCGGGGGCAATAGTTTACCCGTGCTGCTATTAACTTGCAATTGATTCAAACATTTACGCAAGTCAGGGTATGCTACCCGCACATAGCTATCTAGTGTATCCAAATCAAACTCAATACCCTCAGTTACAAGAACAGTTGCTGCCCTTGCAGTATATTCTGTACGATCAGGTTTAGCAATATGAAACTTGTGGCAACGACTTTCACGCAATGCCGGAATGATTTTGTGTTCATAGTTACAAGTAAGAATGAAACGCACAGTATCAGCGTATGCTTCCATATCGTTACGCAATGCTGCTTGAAACTCTGGGCTAGTGTAATCAGCTTCATCAAGTAGAATCACTTTGAACTTACCGAATGGCATTGTTTGTGCAAATCCATTAATCTTATCACGCACAACTGCGACACCATTCTCACGACTAGCATTGATTTCTAGTACATCATAATCTTCTACACCAAGTTCATGGATCAAAACTTTAGCAAGAGTAGTCTTACCAGTACCCGGATCGCCACTTAGTAATAGATGCGGGATGCTACCATTAGTAATCCAACCTTCTACTTGCTGTTTTTGTCGCTCATCTACAAAGACATAATCTTTGACAGATTTGGGCCTAAATTTTTCTACCCAAAGTTGGTTCTTCATTGTTTAAGCATCTCTAGTGTTATAATATGTGCAATACCTTCACCTAATTCTTGGTTACTAGGAATGATGTGCAATGCTGTATATTGTCTATCAATTTTGGGATCGTATGTTTTATACTCCATTACATATCCGCCATTTGCTGCATGTAAAGTAAAGTTCATGCCGTTATTGTCAATGCTACGCCGTTTACCACCAATTGAATTTGAAGCTACTGAGGGTTCCTCAAAACCCTCGTTACGGACTTTATTCCAGTCTTCTCTAACCCAGTTAATAATTTTTTTCTTAAACCATTTAATTATCATTAGTATACCATTTCGCTTAATGTTGAATCAGATACTTCTTCATCAGATATCATTAGTATATCACCAGGATCAACTCTACGCAATGTTTTCTTACCCGTTTCATCTTCAATATCAATGCCGCGAGTCCAACGACCATGACTAACACAAACCCATTTACCTTCAACGATATCGGTATCTTTGTTTTCTGATCCTACCGCATATATCTGCCCCCAGCGAGGTCTGATACCTGAACTTTTCATATTATCATTGGGCAGTAGAATACCACCATGCGTGATACGTTGGTCAAAACTCATATCACATACGATGATATGTGCTCCAATTGGTTTGAATTGATCTTTATTGAACCTATGTGGTTCAAATGCTAGTTTTTTTTCTTCCATATTATTTCCTCTTTGCTGCTTTCTTGATTTCTTCTTCTTTGATTTTTTCAATTTCCAAATCATCTTCAAATGATTCCTCTAATTCTAGTTCATCTGGTAGAAGTTCAGCAGCATTTATTTTTGCTGGTTTGGGAACATCTGGTTGTATTTTACTTGCATTTGCTGAACGATTTCCCACTGTCTTGGCATAAGCATTGTTTACTTTGTCAGTTGCAGGTTGAATTACTCTGCCTAATGCATCAATAGTGTCTCCACGTGCGTTAAGATTTTTAACGTTCCCCACGGCTCTCACTTTTTCATTTTTTGCTACAATAGCTGACATGTCAACGGTCTTTCCCATTGCGGATCTATATGTGGCCATTTTATCTCCTTTTAGTTAATAATATTTAATCTTCTTTTAGCATGACTTAATTTTTGCTCGGTATTACAATGAATCATTTTAGAAATTCATCTATTGATAATTGATAATACAATGAGTTGATTCGGTGAATCCCTATCAAAAACAATACAAAACTAGCTACACTACTTCCTCTACCTACTCCCCAAACTATGTTATTTTTACGCATAGTATCAACAAGATATTTTAAGTATTGTAGTAATGGGAACATATTCCTATCTTGGAATTTTAATAATTCATCCCCTGCTCGTTGTAGTTCTTCTTGGTTTTTACATTGATCTAATACCCATTTAGCAATATCTATTTCATAGTATTCTTTGGGCATTTGCCAGTGTGATTGATTTTGATAATCAAATTCTTTTACCGATAAAGTAGATTCCACATACTCTATTAGAACGGGTAAGTTTTCATCTGATGAAAATATGTTACCTAGAGTTATCTTTTCGTCTACTAAACAATCTTTAATAGTGCGTGTGTGGTCACGCATATACAAATCACACAGGTCATTTTCTGCGAGGATTATTTGATCGTATTTGTCGGTTCTCATCTATGAATTTTAACATAGATTGGTAGATAAGTCAATAGTTATGGTTGTTTGTCTGGGTCATTATTGAAAATAATTTCAGTGGTGATATGTTCTTTTTGTTCCCAATCCAAACCAACACTAGCCCAATCATTGTAGTGTTTTATCAATCTAACTATTTTATCTTTTTTATTAGATTTAGAGATATCAGATATAGAAGTTGAAGCGCAGGCCCACCATCCTTTGTTGCCAAAAGGGTGATTAGCGACGGTATCTACATCATAAATAAATTTAACATCATCACTTAATCCAGACATAAGACTTATATCGGTTATATGTAATTTACCTTCTGTTATTGCGTTTAGTTTCAATAAAAGAAGAATGGTTATAATCTGATCATATGGCTCTTCTGGGAGTGTACAAACTTTGATATCAGCGTGTAGATACTTCTCTATAACTTTCTTTTCTGCATCTTGTACAAAAATACTATTACCTAAACATTCATGTAAGAAATAATGTATCCTATCCATTGCTATATTTTGTTCTTTAATAGAGTCTGTATCAACTTCCATACTTAATGAAAGTTCGTAGATGGTCATTAAGAATTCACCTTCAAAATATACTCCAGCTTGGAATGCAAATTCACGTTCAATTCTTGTTGCCAATTTCGCCCTCTTTTTGTATTGAGACTTGATTTTGAAGATTTTGTTTTTTCATAACCTCATCAAGTTTTTTACTTGCTTCATTACGATAACTTTCAACCACCATTTCAAGTTGATTGATCAGAGGTCTATTACCAGTACGATGAGCAAAAGTAAGTTTATTCATTAGACCGGTTAGAGCGGTTTGAATTTCTTCTAGTGTCTTTTCAGACAGTGCTTTTCTATCTAAGAATGGATGTTCCATTCAGATATTTATCGGTTAAAATAAACGGTAATAAATTTATGCAAAAGTAGAATTTAGGGTATACCAAATTCCACCCACATTACTTGCTGCACTAGTAGAGCAGAAATATTCCACAGCAGCCGCAGAAGTTAATGTTGCGGGAATATTAATTGATCCAGAATTTATATTAGCACCTGTATTTGGATAAACATTCAATGTATTAGCAGAATTATTTCTTACAATTATTCTATAACCGGCTGCTGCAACTGGTAATATCACACCAGAATTCACATTAGCAGTAGATACTATATTAATATTATTTGTTAGTAATGTTGCATTTGCTTGTACGGTTCCGGCAGCAGTTATACTATCATTAGAACTGACTGCTAATAAACCGCCAATAGTAGCATCATTGGTAACGGTTAAGTTACTGATTACAGTATTAGACGTTAAATCAATACGTTTCCAAATAGTAGAACCGTTATAACTAGTAGCCTGCATATTGCTAGTTGAAGAATTACTAATAGTAAACGTGTTCCCGGCTGTGCCGTCAAATCCAGTTGCTGATATGGTTATATTAGGACTACTGATAGTTTTGATATAATAAGGTGTATTTGCAACTATTCCGCTAGTTGAAACATTACCAAAAAATATAATCGGTGCGTTTACTACTAAACTTGTAACATTAGGTAAAGTAATTATGTTACCTGATGAATACGTCTGCGTAATATCGGTTTTAGTTACAGTAGTCGCATCATATGAAGCCGAACAAACATAGATATAATTTGCATCTACTGCAACATCACCGGCTACATCGCCTTGAAATCCAGTTGGAATAGGACTACGTTGTTGTATAGCAGTTGAGATTCTTGGTCTATTGATTGGAGTAATATATAGTGTATTACCGCAATCAGTAGTGCTTACTAAGTAATTAAGTTGACTTACACCATTTGGTACAGTTACTGCTAGATTGCCGGATATATTTGAATAGTTTTCAAGTGTAGTTGCTCCTGTATTAGGCGACAATGTTACTCCTGACGGGAAAGAAATAGTAGAAAGATTATTAGATATAGCAAGATTTAACTGAACATTACTTTGTGTACCAGACGGTGCCCAACTACCAAAATTAACTGTAGTATTACCTGCTATTGTACCGTACTGAACATCACCTAACGATACATTGACTAATACTGTGCCAACTATTGCGTTACCCAAGTTATAAGTGGTTGCTCTAAAGCTACGTGTGCTAGCATTACTGATAAGCGTGTTAGCCATATCATTATTGATAGTTGTACCTATTAAGGCCTGCTTAACTACTACTTTATTTTGCAGGTCAGTTATTTCTGCACCGGCTGCATTAAGATTGGTTACAATAGATGCAAAGTTATCTCTAAACCCTTGACTGTTGTTATTAACACCTGGGACAGGATAATTTACGTTAATTGGATTTGTGTTGATTGTACTCATTGTTTTATTCCGTTATATATATTTAGTATTGTGTTTCATCTGGTAAAATAGTTGCACGAGGGAACAATACAAAGAAATCTTGACTATTGATTGGGTTTGGTACTGGAGTGGCACTAGGTAATCCCGACCATGCAGGTGGGTCTAAATTATTTTCCCAATTGTAAGTAGTACTCTTATTCACAGTAAATCTATCTATATTGAAATTAATCTGATTAAGTGTATATGGCCAGTTAGTTTCTATATTCGTTTTAATAGTTTCAGCTTGTCCTGGTTTTGTGAAGCATATTACCCATGCTTGAGTATATCCCAATGTACTACCATTTAATTGTTGACTAGTCATCCATACTGGCAACAATGTGCTGTTTAATACTTGTCCCAGTACATCAGCTACTCTATTCCGCATGTTAAATAAACTATTAGGATATAGTGTTCTAGCATATCCGGGCGTCAAGCTAGTATAGTATTGTTGATTCAACAATTCAACATAGCTAGTAAATATATTAGTTACACTGGTATACCAAGGTCCCAATCCCAAATCAATTGGAATTGGCCAAT